>RCMY010001784.1_pt1 | contig 19964 bp, 17 predicted proteins | sample 2041341 | NCBI WGS metagenome assembly RCMY01 (sample SAMN09708234, study PRJNA481090) | Marine sediment metagenome, whole genome shotgun sequencing project. | reverse complement strand
GTCAGCTGACGCGTGGTTTCTGGGAACCACATGTCATAACAGATCGACAGGCCGAAACGGCCAACTTCAGGCACGTCGAATACGCAGAACTCAGTGCCAGCTGCGATACCGGACTCGTAAGGCCGGAAAGGGAACATCTTGGCATAACGGCGAATGATCTCGCCTTCGGGGTTAATGACAACGGCGGTGTTGTAAACGCGACCATCTTCGGGGTTTTTCAGAAACATCGATCCGGGGATCAGCCAAACGCGGTGCTTGCGCGCGGCGGCTTGAAACTGTTCAAGCGTTTCATTTTCCTGTGGCAGGGCAAATCGATCCAGCGGGCCAAATGGGGCCAGTTCTGAAAACAGAACCATCTGTGTCCAAGGGAAACGCGCCATTAGGATATCAAGTCGCTGGATCATACCCGCGACGTTGGATTCCAAGGCGTTGACGTACATTTGTACGCCGGCAATTGCAAAAGGTGTCATAAATGGTCACTCCGTCCAAAGAGGCTTGTCTGGCGGAAAACATCCCCGCCAGAAGCCCGAGTTGAACCGTCCATATCCCGTCTGTTCAGGATATTAAACAGGTGACGTACTGGTATGTTCAGCGCCCCATGCATGGCTTGTATGCGTAACGTGCACATTTTTCGCTTAAACCTTGGCGGTCTTGCGGATGCCGCGCGCATTGCGGCCCCTTTGCAGCATCACAACAAGCGCAAGTAACAAAAGTGCAGGTATAAACATAAAATATTTGCTCGGTGTGGACACCGGCTTGAGAACGCGCAGAACCTCTTGATCCCAGTCCAGACCCGCCGATGATGCAGGTGAATCGTAAAGCACGTCGTCGATGATCATCTTGTCACCATCCATGCGTGTTACGATACCAGCTGCTTCCAGCTTCTCCTCGCCCGTGGTGCCTGCGCTGATCGGCAAAAGCGCCACGAATTCAATTGGATCACCCAAATCACCGACACCGGAAACCCGCAGGCGCAAGTCTTGGCCAATGGGTGTATCAGCTGCGGCTTGAACAATCTCTGCCGGAGCTTCCTCAAGATACGGCGGGAATACCATGTCCATCCAGAAACCCGGACGGAACAGCGTAAATGCGATCAAAAGCAGGGCTATCGTTTCGTAGAACCGGTTTTTTGCCAAGAACCAGCCTTGGGTCGCCGCCGCAAACAGCAGCATCGCAAAGGTTGCGACGACGAAGACGAATATACCCTGAACCATGGTCACGTTTATCAACAGCAGTTCGGTGTTGAAGATGAACAGGAAAGGCAGCGCCGCGGTACGCAACGAATAGAAGAATGCGACCACACCGGTCTTAATTGGGTCACCGCCGGATACAGCGGCAGCCGCAAAGCTGGCCAGACCCACCGGCGGTGTCACATCGGCCATGATTCCAAAGTAAAACACGAAAAGGTGTACAGCGATAAGCGGCACGATCAGACCGTTTTGCTGGCCCAGTGTCACGATGACGGGGGCAAGTAGTGCGGACACAACGATGTAATTCGCCGTGGTCGGTAAACCCATGCCAAGGATTAGCGACAGGATCGCGGTCAGGAACAGGATCGCCAGAATGTTACCACCCGACAGAACTTCGACCACATCGGCCAAGGCAGACCCAACACCGGTTTGGCTTACCACACCAACGATGATACCTGCCGTCGCAGTAGCAATGCCGATACCGATCATGTTCCGCGCGCCAACGATCAAGCCGTCGATCAAGTCTTTCAGACCCTCAACTACGTCATTGGCAAACTGGCTTTCGCCACGGAAGATTGCCATCAGCGGACGCTGGGTGACCAAGATGAACACCATATAGGTCGTCGCCCAAAAGGCAGACAGGCCGGGCGAAAGACGATCAACCATCAGTGCCCAAACCAGCACGACAATCGGCAGGATAAAGTGAAGACCGGACCGTACAGTCGGGCCAGGCATTGGCAAACGTGTGACGGGAGCTTCCGGGTCGTCCAGTTTCAGCGGTTCTTCTTTTGAACCGACATAAAGCAGGGCAGCGTAGACGGCTGTAAGCGCACCAAAGATGATGTAACCGGCGCTGTTCGGGAATGCTGGGCGCAGCCAGCCCATGCCATAGTAGACGGCAAAGCTAAGCGCACAGATGCAAGCCACGATAAACGCAGAAACGAGCAGCCGTTGCAGGATGGGCTTGGGCGTGTAGGGGCGTTCGAGACCAACCATACCAGCCTTCAATGCCTCCAGATGTACGATATACACCAGCGCGATATAGGAAATTACGGCTGGCAGAAACGCGTGTTTGACCACGTCGAAATAGGGGATGCCGACATATTCAACCATCAAGAAGGCCGCAGCGCCCATAACAGGCGGCATGATCTGACCGTTCACCGAAGAAGCAACCTCGACCGCGCCCGCCTTTTCAGAACTGAACCCGACCTTTTTCATCAATGGAATGGTGAACGTGCCCGTTGTAACCACGTTCGCGATTGAAGAACCCGAGATGAGGCCCGTCATAGCCGAAGAGACAACTGCGGCCTTCGCAGGTCCACCCTTCATGTGACCCATCAGGCTGAATGCCACTTGGATAAAGTAGTTGCCCGCACCGGCCTTATCCAGCAGGGCACCAAACAGGACGAACAAGAAAACAAACGATGTTGAAACGCCAAGCGCGATGCCGAACACACCTTCGGTGGTGATCCATTGGTGATTTACGACCTCGGACAGGCTGTTGCCTTTGTGTGCAATGATGTCGGGCATGACCGGACCAAGCACGTTGTAGATCAGGAACGTGGATGCCACGATCATAAGGGCGGGGCCAAGCGCGCGGCGTGTTGCCTCAAGCAGGATCATGATGCCGATAACGAAAACAACGGTATCTTGCATGTTTGGCGCACCAACACGGCCAGAAATTTCACGATAATAGATGAAAAGGTATAGGCCAGAGGCAGCGCCGACGATGGCCAAAAGCCATTCCCAAACCGGAATGCGGTCTTTGGGGGATCCCAAAACAACAGTGGCAACAACCGCGATGGCGACCAGGGGAATCCACCATGTCGGTGTGCCGTCTTTGGCACCGACCATAAACAGATAGGCCAGCATAATAGGAACCGCGACGCCAAGCCCCAGTTGCACTTTAGTGCGGGCGGCAGGGAATGCGGTGATGCCTAGGAAAATAGCGAAAGCAAGATGGATCGAACGGGTTTCAGTGTCGTTGAAAACACCCCAACCAACAATAAACGGAACGGGCGATGCGATCCACAGCTGGAACAACGACCAAGCAAGTGCGGTCAAGGCAAGGAAGATACCAACGCCCCCTGTTGCAGAACGGCCACCAGTGTCTGAGGAAGCGACCAGTTCGTCCAGATCAGCTTGGCTTAGGCCACCTCGTCCGGCGGCTTCGGCTTCGACGGCAGCGGCTTGCTGTTGCTCATTGTTTGACATGTTTCGTCCCCTTGGCGGCCCCGTCTTAGGACAGGTGCATTTTTATTATCGTTGCGTAGATTGACTGTCGTATAGGACCAGAAGCGGGGCGCACCCGCTTCTGGTGGTTTTAGAGGGTGTGGATTACTCCATCCAACCACGCTCTTTGTAGTACTTCACAGCACCGTCATGCAGAGGTGCGGAAAGACCATCTTTGATCATCTCTTCTTCCTTGAGGTTCTCAAACGCGGGGTGCAGCTTTTTGAAGCGGTCAAAGTTGTCGAAAACAGCTTTTACGACTTCGTACACAACATCATCGTCAACATCAGAAGACGTAACGAAAGTGGCTTTGACACCAAAGGTTTTCACTTCGCTGTCCGTGCCTTTGTACATGCCGCCGGGAATGGATGCATAAGCATAGAACGGGTTCTCAGCGACGAGTTTGTCGATAGCTTCGCCCTGAACCGGGACCAGTTTCGCGTCAACTGTGGAGACCGCTTCCTGAATTGATCCGTTCGGGTGGCCAACAGTATAGATGATCGCGTCGACCTTGTTGTCGCCCAATGCAGCTGCCTGCTCGGCTGGCTTCAGTTGGGAGGCGAGCGCGAAATCATCCATCGTCCAACCTTTGGCGGCCAGAACGACTTCCATTGTGGCCAGCTGACCGGATCCGGGGTTACCCACGTTGACGCGCTTGCCCTTGAGGTCATCAAAGCTTTCGATGCCCGCATCGGCGCGAGCAATCACGGTGAAGGGTTCAGAGTGTACAGAGAAAACTGCGCGCTCTTTGTCGAACTTGTCACCTTCGAACTGCGAGGAACCGTTATAGGCGTGGAACTGCCAGTCGGACTGGGCGACACCCATGTCCATATCGCCCGCCTTGATGGCGTTGATGTTGGCGATGGAACCACCGGTTGAAGGTGCCGTACATTTCAGACCGGTTGTGGCGCTGTCACGGTTAACCAAGCGACAGATCGACTGACCTACAACAAAGTAGACGCCCGTTTGACCGCCTGTACCGATGGTAATGAATTTTTCTTGTGCTGTCGCAGCTGTACCCGCGACAAGCGCGGACGCGATAGCGATGGACTTTAAAATCGTCATTTGAAGTCTCCCAACTTTTTCCCAGATCCCCCGTCATTTGGCGCGGGGCATCATTGATAGTTGAAATGAGCGCAGATATTTTACTGTAAAACAAGCCAATTTATTGCTTGCAGCCCGCAGATTTCGCATAGTTTCAGACCCACTGAACTCTTGTTCGTGGTCAATATCAATTTTCACGTTATCGGTGTGGCATCGTTGGATTTAATGCCCACTCGGTTCAATCCCCCTTCGTTGATGCGAATTAACCCACTGTAATAACATCAATTTATTGAAAATGCGCTAACTTGTCAGCACCTCCGCCATTTTCACGTTGAATAAATCAAACAGAAGGTTTTCTCGATCCGGCTGGGTGATTTATGATCTGTTCGTGATTTTTCAAGTTTTTATGCTATAGGCTAAGCCAGCGTCGAAAATTGCCTATAATCTACCCATCCGCAGGAGTACGCATGAAAAGAATCTCTTCCCTCGCCCGCTTTGGCACGTTCGCGGGGGTGTTGTTTCTAGCCCTGCTTTCACTGATTTTTCTGATCGCTTGGTCAAGTTGGTTCATCGTTCCGCTGGTGTTTTTTGGCGTATTATCCGCCATGGGTTGTTATGACGTTATCCAGGAAAAACACTCGATCTTGCGCAACTATCCTGTGCTGGGCCACATGCGTTTCTTCTTTGAAGGTATCCGCCCCGAGATCCGGCAATACCTTATCGAATCCGATCAAGACGAAGAACCCTTTAGCCGTGACGACAGGTCGTTAGTATATCAGCGCGCCAAAGGTGAAGAAGACGCACGGCCCTTTGGTACCCGCATGCGTGTGTACGATGCGGGATATTCCTGGGTTACCCATTCAGTGCAGCCTGTACACATCGCGGACACCGATTTTCGCGTGTGCATTGGCAACAAAAAATGCAAACAGCCCTATGAATCGTCCATCTATAATATCTCAGCGATGAGCTTTGGGTCGCTTTCCGCCAACGCTATCAGCGCCTTGAATATCGGTGCGAAACTGGGTGGCTTTGCCCATGATACCGGGGAAGGCGGGGTAAGCCGATATCATCGAGAAGGCGGTGGGGATCTGATCTATGAAGTTGGGTCTGGCTATTTCGGCTGCCGGACACCGGACGGAGAGTTTGACCCTGAAAAATTCAAAGACCAGGCTAGCAGCGATCAGATCAAAATGATCGAGTTAAAACTGAGCCAAGGCGCAAAACCGGGCCATGGTGGCATGTTGCCTGCCTCAAAAATCAGCGGCGAAATTGCAGAGGCGCGTGGGATACCTATGGGTCAGGATTGCGTATCGCCTGCAGCCCACTCCGCCTTTACCACGCCTATCGAAATGATGAATTTTTTGGGCCAACTGCGAGATTTGTCGGGCGGCAAGCCGGTGGGGTTCAAGCTTTGTATCGGTCACCAGCGTGAATTTATGTGCATGGTCAAGGCAATGCTTGAAACGGGTATTGTACCTGATTTTATCGTGGTCGACGGTACCGAGGGGGGCACTGGTGCCGCCCCGCTTGAGTTTGCAAACCACGTCGGCATGCCAATGGTTGAGGGTCTGACATTCGTGCACAACACGCTGCGGGGTGCCGGCATTCGCGATCAGGTTAAGCTGGGCGCAGCGGGCAAGGTCGTATCAGCATTTGATATTGCGCAGGCCTTGGCATTGGGGGCCGATTGGTGCAATTCCGCACGGGGCTTCATGTTTGCGATTGGCTGTATTCAGGCCCAAGCGTGTCATACGAACCACTGCCCCGTCGGCGTTGCAACGCAAGATCCAATTCGCCAACGCGCACTGGATGTTGGACACAAAAGCGAACGCGTCGCCCGGTTTCACCGCAACACCTTAAAAGCGTTGGGTGAAATGACAGGCGCTGCTGGCCTCGATCATCCAAGTGATTTCCTGCCCCGCCATATGATGCTGCGCCAAGGCGACAAGAGTATGGTACAAGGTGATCAGGTCTATGGATACCTTCCCGAGGGGTATCTGCTCGACGTTAAAGCGCCTGATTACAAGGGGAACAAGACCCGCTGGAGCCGCGCGCAGGCATCCAGTTTTGTACCTTTCGATTGATGCACCTGACGGCATTCTTCGAAATTCGGCCTCGTTCTCTTTAAACGGAAACGTCCTCAAACGTAAAAGGCGCGCCGGGAAACCAGCGCGCCTTTTTCAGTTTAGTAGACCTAGATTATTCAGCCATTGCAGCCTGAACAGAAGCTTCGAAGATGGCCAGGCCTTCTTCGATAATCTCGTCCGATGCAGTCAGTGGGACCATCACGCGGATCGCATTTCCATGCATGCCACAGCTTAGCAGCAGCAGGCCGCGCTTCATCGCATGAGCGATGACCCGTTTGGTTAAGTCACTATCTGGCTTGGCTGTGTCAAAGTCGGTCACGAATTCGACCGCGATCATCGCACCCAAACCACGGATATCCCACATGCGGAATGGTGCCGAGCGTGCTCCGATTTCGGCGAAGCGCGCCTTGAGGTGTTCACCCATCGACGTGGAGCGTGCCAGCAGGCCTTCTTCCTCGATCGCAGCGATAGCAGCCAAGGACGCGGCGCAAGCGACAGGGTTACCGCCATAGGTGCCACCCAAGCCGCCTGGTGCCATTGCGTCCATCACATCAGCGCGACCAATCACGCCAGCCAACGGGTAACCGCCAGCCATCGACTTCGCGACGGTAATCAGGTCTGGAACAACGCCGGAATGTTCGATTGCGAACCACGTACCTGTGCGGCCAAAACCGGCTTGCACTTCGTCAGCGATCAGCAGAATGCCATGTTCGTCGCAGATTTCGCGCAACTGGCGCATCATATCGAACGGAACAGGAGTATAGCCACCCTCGCCCAAGACAGGCTCGATAATGATGGCTGCGACGCGTTCTGGCTGCGCATCTGTCAGGAACAGGTTCTTTAGGCCGGTAATCGCGTCTTGCACGGTGATGCCATCACGCTGCGATGGGAATGGTGCGCGGAAGATATCGGACGGGAACGGGCCCACGTCTTTCTTATAAGGCGACACTTTGCCGGTCATGCCCAAGGTCAGCAGCGTACGGCCATGATACCCGCCGGTAAATGCGATCACACCAGGACGACCCGTCGCAGCGCGCGCGATTTTCACGGCATTTTCGACGGCCTCGGCACCTGTGGTGACCAGCAGCGTCTTTTTCGGCATATCACCGGGTGCAAGCGCGTTCAGCTTCTCTGCCAGCTCGATATAGGGGCCGTATGGCACAACCTGAAAGCTGGTGTGAGTGTATTGATCTTCTTGCGCCTTTGCGGCCGCGATCACCTTTGGGTGCCGGTGACCTGTGTTCAGCACGCCAATGCCGCCGACGAAATCGATATAGCGGTTGCCATCAACATCCCACAGTTCAGCGTTCTCGGCATACTTTGCATAGATCGTCGCGGCCGAGGCCACACCACGCGGCACAGCCAGCTCCCGGCGGGCCATCAGTTGTGCGTTAGTGGCAAACTCTACGCTTTCTTTTAGCATATCGGGAACCACCGTGCTTTTGGTCGATTTCTTGGCAGCGCCTTTGCGGGACTGTTTTCTGACAGTGCTGGACATATACAAATCCTTTTGATGAAACGCAGGTGTTGCGTTTAAAATCCTCTTATTGCGTTTAATTTAATTGTCAATGAAGTTTCAATTTAGCAGACAGGATACGGTACGGCTGCACCAAAATTCGCCTGTGATCGCACACAGATACAGGATAGAGATCAAAAAAGAAAAAACTAGGGGCCAGACGTGGACATAGGTCAGAGGCTAAGAACGATTCGGGAAGAACGCGGGCTTTCACAAAGAGAGCTTGCCAATTTGGCTGGTCTTACCAACGGCACAATCTCTTTGATCGAAAAGAACAAGACCAGCCCGTCTGTCGCCTCGCTCAAAAGCTTGTTGGATGCGATCCCGATCAGCATGGCTGAATTCTTCGCCACCTTAGAGGGTCAAGAATCCCCAAAGGTATTCTATCGCAAGCATGAATTTTTAGAAGTTTCCCCGTCCAGCGAACGTCATGTTTCGCTCCGTCAACTTGGCAATGCCGGTCAGCATACCTTGCAAGTTTTGCATGAAACCTATCAGCCCGGCGCTGACACCGGCCCAGAGTGGATAGTACACGACGGGGAGGAAGCAGGCGTTGTGATTTCGGGTGAAGTCGAAGTGACCGTTGATGGATCGATTGAAGTGCTAGGGCCGGGTGACGGGTATCTTTTCGACAGCCGCTTGCCACATCGTTTCAGAAACATCGGCGACACTGTTTGCGTGGTTGTGAGCGCCTGCACGCCGCCTAGTTTCTGACAACAGTCGATAGGCTGAATTAGGTACCGGTCAGATTGTCATGATCATCATCGTTTGACCTAAAAGTTGACCAACTGTTTTTGTTTCGGTCGCCACGTCGGCGGGTCGTCAAAGTTATAATCGCGATGGCAGCCAGCGTCAGGATCATGAATGATCCTATGAACAAGTCCAGTGTCACAGCTACCTCCTTTCAAAAATCGTGGTTTAGTTCTCGCTGTATCAACGGCCTTCCCGGTCGATTGTTCCATGAGAGAACTCACGTTTGTTCCCATTGTCGTGATCAGCTAAAGCTCAAAACCGTCGATATATGTCGGTTGACGCAACTGCCTGATATCCAGACACAGCGTTACCATCATGAATACAATGCATTTCAGATAAATTATTGATGAACGGACGAGTGGATGTACGAATGCCCAGACGTAGTCTGAAAACTCCAAGCGTGACTATTCTGCCGACGCCATTGGGAGGAAAAAACGAAAACTAGTAATCATACACAACCTTGGATTTCATCGGCACAGGAAATTCGACTGACAAAGTATAGCTGTCATTTTCCTCGATCACTTCGAACTGGCCGTTTAACTGGCGTGAAAACGCGTTGATCAATCTTGAACCCAATCCGGTGCCCTCTTCGACCTCGCCATGACCAGTCGAATTCTTGACTGTCAAAAGAGCCATTTCAGGACCAGTGTATTTCAAGCTTACCTCGATCGTTCCCTTATCCGGCCGTCCGACAGCAACATGTTTCAGTGCATTTGTCACCGCTTCGGATACCAGCAACGTAAGCGGGGCCGCATCATCAGGGTCTAGCTGAATCGCCTCGTACTTCTGGCTGACCTTGATGCCCGACCCACTAGGCAGCCCAACGCTGAGCAGCTGGTTCACGATCTCATGCATCAAGACACCGCCATCCACGCGGGAAAGGCTATCATCCTGATACAGGCTTTTGTGCACCGTTGCGAGGCTAAGGATACGGTCTTGAAGACGCTGAAGCACGCGCTTTGCGTCAGGCGTCGACGCCTGACGGATCTGCATATTCATGATTGATGAAATTAGCTGCAGGTTATTTTTTACGCGGTGATGCACCTCTTTCAAGAGGATGTTCTTTTGACGCAGGTTGTCTTCTAGCTTGGCTTCGTCTCGCAGAATTGACTCCGCCATTCCAATAAAGGCTTCTTCCATATTCACGATTTCGGTCGGGACAACTCCGCCAAGCGCAGTACGGGGCAGCGTTCTGTTCAACGCAAAGTGACGCATCTGCCGGCCCAACTTGCGGATGTGTTTGATCGCCAATCGGTTCAAAGCCCAAAATGCAACGATCAGGCTCGCGATCCACATAGCAACTGGCAACAGCAGATTCAGCCGAGTTGTCGCTCCCGCCTTGAGCAGAGGGGAATCGGCGGGCCACACGCTCATTGCGTAAACCACGCCCGGAACGATTGGTAAAATCGCATAAACGCGTTCTTCGCCCTCAGTATTGGTATCGCGGATCACTCGGCCCGATTGACCAGTGTACCACTTAAGCTCTTTGAAGGATGGAAGCTCCTTCTTTGCAAATTCGCGATCATTCTCTGTCGTCAGGATTTCGCCATCTGAGTTGAACGTGACCATCGCGGTTGGCCGTGTTTTCAAATCCGGCTCCAAGACCTCGCGGAAGGCACGCTCCGGGATCGACATGTTTACAAAGCCCAGCAATTCATCATCGACCTTCAGTGGTACGCTGACAATAAGGACTGGTTCTTTGCTAAAGGCGGGGGTCAGCGATAGATGCGCCGAGCGTTTTTGGGTTTCTAATAACTTCTTGAACACCGTGCTTTCGGACACGTCAGCCGAAATACCTGACGAAACGCAAGTCATCTTACCGTCAATTCTGACATAGCTAACAAGCGTATAAAGATCAGAAGTTTCTTGATATTCCCGCAAAAACGCACTGCACGAGAAGCTGTCGGCCTTCATCAGGTTGACCACAGAAGCCAGCGCATCCGCGCCGCCGAATGCCTCTTGAATTAGATTGCTCTCATATGACGATGATTGCTCCGTAATCGCGAGCAGGGATAATTCTGCGTTTACCAAATTCTGGTCCGCAATCTCGCTCGTTTGTACGACCGAGATCAACCCGATGGGCAACAAAGCAAGCGATAGAAACAGAAGAACCCGAAAGGTTAGCCCGCGAAATATATCAGTGCCAAGAAAGCCGGACGTCATGATTAAAAGGAAGACACTTTTGACGACGAAATGACCGACATAGTCGCGTCATCCGTCATCTCAAGGCTTTCGTCTTCTCTTAGGCCCATAAGCTCGGCGATGCGCGCACGTGCACGGTTTGTGCGGCTTTTGATCGTGCCAACGGCAACCCCACACATTTCAGCCGCTTCCTCATAGGAAAATCCGGATGCTCCGACCAAAAGCAGAGCCTCACGCTGTTCGTCTTTCAGCTCGCCCAGCGCCTTGCGGAAATCTGTCATTTGCATGTGCCCGTCGTGCGCCGGCTTTTCGGCTAAACTCTCGGTAAACACGCCGTCGACATCAGCGACTTCGCGGTTGGCCTTGCGACGGGATGAATAATAAGTATTACGCAAAATGGTAAAAAGCCAGGCACGCATGTTCGTCCCGACCTCAAATTTGTCGATGTTTGTCCAAGCTTTAACTACTGTATCTTGGACCATATCATCTGCAATGGCACCGTTCCGTGTCAGACTGATCGCGAAAGCGCGCATAGCTGGCAAGTGCTGGACCAGCTCATCGCGAGGGTCTGAACAGCTCATTTCGGGCGCTCAGAGTTATTTTCTTGCTCTTTCAGTTTATTCAGCAAATCTTTGAACTTGTCAGGAATCCCCTCCTCAACAGTCTCTTCATAGACACGCCGAAGATTTTCATCGATAAAACGCTCTTGCTCATCGCTTTTGCCCAACTGCATCAACAATCTTCCTGACTTTACTTTGCATTTTCTTCACACGATACGGAACTAAACACATACCCGAGGGGTTTGGTTCCATAAATATTTAAAAAGGACAACGATAAATGACGGACGCCACAGAGAAAACGAGTGTCAGCGACGCGTTGGGTAAATGCCTTCCATACTTGCGCAGGTATGCACGCGCGCTGACGGGCAGTCAGACCAGCGGCGATGCTTTTGCAGCCGCAGCACTTGAAGCTATTCTGGTTGATCGGTCAGTCTTGGACGGAATGGAAGTTCGTACCGGGATCTTTAAAGTCCTTTACAGCATTTGGGAAAGTGCCGGTGCCCCCGTAGAAGAGGGCGAAAGTGGTGCACGTGCCCACGCGCAAAAACACTTGGCAAAACTTACCAATCACAGTCGCGAAGCGCTGCTGCTGCATACCATCGAAGGATTCTCCTTTGCTGAGGTGGGCACAATCATCAACGTAGATGAGGAAGAAGCCAGCCAACTAGTGCAAATCGCCCGCCGCGAGATGGCCGATAGCGTCACAGGGTCCGTTATGATCATCGAGGATGAAGCGATCATTGCGATGGATATTGAAACGATTGTCGCTGACATGGGTCATCGGGTGACGGGGATTGCCCGGACGCGTGACGAGGCCGTTAAGCTGGGCAAGGCTGATGCGCCCGACCTTATCCTAGCCGATATCCAACTTGCGGATAATTCGTCTGGTATTGATGCGGTGAATGATTTGCTGGCCGAACTTGGTCATCGCCCCGTGATCTTTATCACCGCGTTCCCCGAACGTTTGTTGACTGGTGACAAACCGGAACCCGCGTTCTTGATTTCCAAACCATACAGCGTTGATCAGGTTATCTCCGCCGTATCTCAGGCGATGTTCTTTTCATCGACGGAAACCCTCAACTCCTGATTGTTTTCAGATGTTTTTTAGAGGCCGCGCCCTGTTGCGCGGCCTTTTTTCATTGGCCATTGGCATCGGAATTAGGCACTAAAAAAGGCCCCTCACAAGCCGCTCCTTTGCGAGCCGCCACCCCTTCTGGTACCGGATTGTCGCGAAACACCTTGTCACAGCTTTTGCAGGCGGCATAAAAGAAACCATGAGCACATGCGCAATCACAATGGTTTACAAAGACTACTGGGCATTGTCGCAGTGGTACGCGCACTATGGCCAGCTGTTGGGACACACCAACCTGTATGTCATAGCCCACGGCCATGACCAAAAGATCGCAGAGATCTGTCGGGAAGCGAATATCATAACGATACCGCGCGAGGCCCTAGAAGGTTTCGACCGTCGTCGCGGCCAAATGTTGAATAGCTTTGCTGATGGCTTGGGCCTTTCCTACGATTGGGTTATCCGCACGGATGCCGACGAATTGGTATGCTTTGACCCCGCGCTTTATGCATCTTTTGACTCCATCTTCGAAACGGCGAAGTCGAATGCCATGTTTGCCTTGGGTCTGAATGTCGCTGAGACGGTAGATGATCAGGTCCTGCAAGACGGTGAAATGGCCTTGGGCCATCGGTCTACGGCGGTTTTTACCGGTCACTACAGCAAAGCTTGGGCATCGAAGCGGGGCACCGCATTGTGGCGCCATGGAATTTGGGTGGGACCGCGCAAGCTCGCCTCGGCAGAGTTTCAATTGCCCCCAGGGGTTTACCTTTTGCACCTCAAATATGCCAACCTGATGGCGCTTGAGACTGCCAATCATCATCGGATCGAAGTTGGAAACGCAAAAGGCAAAGGTCTGCCCGGCGCAGCCTGGAGAGATGCTGACAAAGACGCTTCTCGCTTTTACGCGAACTTGGCACGGTATGACGACAGGGATTGGAACAGCGCTCGGGATGAAGCTTACCGGTCGATCACGTCTGAACCCATCCGAGATGAAAAAGAAAGCGTGCTAAGAAGTAAATCCACCGTGTTCAAAAATAGGGTGACACTGCCAACTTGGTTCAAAACGCATTTCGGTGACCAACAACAGACAGCGTTCGACGCAAAATTGAAACCTAGCAGGTCGGGTTAATGGTGCACGATGCTTTGCAGGCCACAATGCAAACAATCCCTTTTGATTTTCATCAAACCAACCGCGCCTAGCCTGCTATGATAGAATGGAACTGGATCAATCTCCGACGCGTTTGTAAGGTGAGATAATAGATAAGGAAATAAAATGGCTAAGGACACGAAAATGAGCAAAGTCGTCACTGTAGAAGACCTTTCTGCGCAAATCGCTATCCTCAAGGATGACATTGCTGCTCTGACCGGTTCGTTCAGCGAATTCGGGAAAAGCACAACGCGTGACGCGGCAAATCAGGCCAAGGCAGCCGCCCACGATTACGCGGATCTTACCAAAGAAAAGGCCATCGAAGCGCAGAAAAGTGCTGAAGATTTCGTTCGCACACAGCCCGCAACGGCTTTGGGTATCGCAGCCGGGGTTGGCTTTCTAATCGGGCTGATTGCGACACGTCGGTAATGTCAGCAATGTTGAATGCCTTAACTGATAAGGTTTCGCAGCGGGCGGCCGAAACAGCCCAGACCGCAGCGATTGGTCTGGGTGCTGGATTGTGCCTTTTGATCGGGTCAATATTTTTGGCGGCTGCAGGCTGGATTTTCTTGCTTACAATTACCACGGCGTTGCTTGCATGTTTGATAATGGGCGGTGTCTTCTTTGGCACGGGCTTGGTTATGGTCGCGGTAGTGAGCATCCGATCCCGGAACCTTAAACGCAAAAGAGAAGCCGAGCTGCTGCGCATTCAGGCACAACAACGCGCACATCCTTTTGGCGGGGTCGAAGGCATCGCAGCTTTGGTTATCGCCTTAATCAACGGCTTCAAAGCAGGCAAGAAAACGCGCTTATGACCACTTGCGCCAAACTTCGGTCCGTAAAGCGGCGGGAAACAGCGTGGAACAGATGATTTCACGGTATTAACCGGCAGTCTCCATTTCCGAAGGCTTCTTGGGCATGTTATGTCTGAGAGCCTTGTTCTGCTGTAACCGTAACAATAGCGATCGACGAGAAGGTCGTCTTCGATGGTTGTTCAGCTGGCCACTATTGGGATTCAGCAACTGTGACGAAAAGCTCCGGATACAACGTTTATATCTTGTCTGAGATACCTATCAAAGCCAACTGGTCTAGGTTGATAATGCGCAAATGCACGAACTACGTCCCTAAAAATCTCTTTAAATTAATGACACAGACAAACTGGCCGCATATTGAGTGCTGGACCGGACCAAGTCTAACAAACGACCCTGTATGAGACCTAATTTTCGTCAGGCGTTACAAAAGTGTCGGCCACAACCGCGCCGCGTTCACCCGCCGAACGCGGCCGGCCAATAGTGGTATCGGGCCAGACGCGCAGTTCAACCTGGGCATTCCAAGATGCGCCCATTAGGACCAGAAAGCTACTGATCCAAAGCCAAACCAGCATGGCAATGACCGCGCCAATTGACCCATAGACCTGATTGTAATTTCCAAAGTTGGCAACATAATAGCTGAAGGCAATCGAAACGACCGCCCACGAAAAGACAGCAAAGACAGCTCCAAGGGTCAGCCAGCCAATCCGAGCAGAGCGGCGGTTCGGCCCAAATCGGTACAGCACGCCAATGCCCGCCAGCAAAACCGAAATCGCAATGGTCCAGCGGATCAAATCAGCCACAATCACACCGAAAATTCCCATAGGTATGAATGCCAATACAATAGGGGCAACAACGACTGTGATTAACGCAACAATTCCGACCATGACCAAGCCAAAGGTAAGGACCAGCGCTCGCAGATAGTGACCCGCAAAGGTGCGGTTTCTCTCATGATAGACACTGTTCAAGCCGATCATCATCGCACCAACCCCCGCCCGCGCTGACCATAGCGCCGCAAAAAGCGATATCGCACCAGCCCAGCCCAATGTCTCGGAACTGGTGGTTACCAAGGATACGATTTGCTTATTCATGATTTTGTAGACATCGTCAGGCAGCAGGCCGCGCATTTCTTCAAGTTGCGCAATCACTACGACAGGGTCTGAAATCAAGCTTAAGATCGCCACCAAGGCAGCTAAAGCGGGAAACAGCGATAACATCCCATAGAAAGCGATCCCCGCTGCAATCAACGCAATATTTCGCTCGCTAATATCTATGATCATTGCCTTGAAAGCTGCCCAATACAGCCAGATCATATCCATTTTTGATTTTTCCAAAGAACGGGTCCTTACAGTGCGGTGCGGCGTTTCGTCCGTACATTTCTTACGGCCTCATGCGGCGCTAATCGCTCTCTTCTACCTCATCTCGGACCTGTCCCCAAGCCACGAGGGTAAAGATGATTGTACCCCCAACAATGTTTCCGGCAAGCACCGGGATAAAGAACCCGAACACAGCGCCACCCATGCCCAGTTGACCATCTAATATCATCACGGCCATTTCAACCGATCCTGCAACGATATGCGCAAAGTCCCCGGCTGCGATCAGCCAAGTAAAAACAAGGATCAGGAAAAATGCTGTCTCGTCAGCCTGAGGCAGCATCCAGACGATCAGTGCAACGATTACGCCAGCTGGAATTGCGCGCCAGAACCCTTCATAGGCACCCATGTGCGTTGCATGATGGGACAGCTCCAAAATTGCCGGGATGATGTCCGGCGACAATGCTGGCGTCCAGATAAACAAAATAGCGGCTGCAAAGGCACCAATCACGTTTGCGCTCAACACAATGCCCCACAGACGCAACATACACATAAATGAATGCCATGTTCTGGCGCGCATTACGGGCAAAACGGTTGTGATGGTGTTTTCCGTAAACAGCTGCATCCGTCCCATAATTACGGCAAGAAAGCCCAAAGAATAACCTAAGTTCTCTATCAAGAACCGATACGGGGTATCTGGCAAATAGGTACGAAAAATGGCCTCGCCCAGGACCGAAAGGCTAATCATGATACCTGCCGCAATACCTGACCAAATCAAGGAACGCTTTGTACGCGACAGTTCTTCTTCGCCTTCGCGACGGATAACCTCATAGATCAGTTTCGGCGAAAGGGCCGTCGCCTCGGTTACAGACCGTTCCTCGTCCTCCACTTCTTTGCGATTTTTTGGGGATACGCCGGGTTGGATCAATGGGGCCATGGATTACTCTCACATTTGAATCGCTGTCCTCGCCCGGCCGCGCGCAGATGCAGATGCAGATGACCAAAGCATTTAATTGTGGTTGTGATTTAGGGGCAATCTAGCGCAGAAATCTCAAAGTCACATATCCAAACGCAGTCAGGGTCAGAAATGTTCACGGAAAACTCAGAACTCACGCAATCGATCCGCGCGAAATTTGCGCATGTTGATCACTGTCCGTTTCAGGGGCCGCGCATCTTCTTTGAAAACGCTGGCGGGGCTTTGACCTTGAATGCTGTCGTTGAAACCTCGGCTCTTTTCGCCGCGATCCCCGATAATCAGGGGCGTGATAATCCGGCCTCTCATGCGCTGGTCGCGACGATCAAACAAGCCAAGGCGGATATGCGCGTTTTTTTCAACGCTCAAGGGGGTCAGTTCTTTGTTGGCGAAAGCGGGACAGAGCTGACCTTCAGACTGATCCGGACTGCTGTCATGGGCACGCCCGATGGTTCGGTTATCGGCTCTAGCGTTGAGCATCCGGCCTCGCGCAGCGCAGCGCAGCATTGGGCTGGAATTGCGGGCAAGGAATATATCAGCGTGCCACATGACGATATGACAGGTCAGGTCACACCCGCAGCCTACGCCGCCCTGATGACGCCACAAGTGCGGGTCGCAACGATCCTGCACACTTCGCCTGTCACCGGCATCGCCAATGACGTGGCAGGTATCAGCGCCGCAATCCGCGCCATTGCCCCTGATGCATTTATTTTTGTTGATGGCATTCAACACGCCAGTCACGGTCGCATCGACATTGCCAGCTATGGCATCGACGGCTATGTGATCTCGCCCTACAAACTGTTTTCGCGCCATGGATATGGCATCGCTTGGGCGTCGGACCGGCTTAGCGCGCTGCCGATTGAAACGCTCAAGGACGGACCTGCTGGCAATTGGGAAATGGGCACCCGCGATACGGGGTCCTATGCCACATTCAGTGACGTGGTGCGCTATTTCGAATGGTTGGGGCAGCAAGTTTCAGACGCAACCGACCCCCGCACTCTGATCGAAGCGGCCGGTGCCGCAATCCACGACCATGAAAAGCGGCTGACCGATGCCATGCTCTTCGGCACGGGAAACCTTGCCGGTCTGGCGGACCTGCCGGATGTCACAATTCTTGGCGGCACCGACAACCCTGACCGCGAAGGTCTGGTCTGCTTTGCCCTCAAATCCGTCCCCGCCGCCGAAATCGTCGAACGGCTCAACGCTCAAGGCATCCGAACCCATCTGCGCAAGGCAGATCACTACTCAGGCAACATACTGACGCCGCTTGGCCTCGATGCCGCCGTGCGCGTCTCTCTTTGCCATTACAATACGTTGGACGAAGTCCGCGCGTTGCTTGCCGCAATCAAGGATATCGCTGAATAATCACACCGGCCCTGCTTCATTTTGCAGAATAAACCTAAATTCGACGGAACCTCCCGAGACATCGCTTGCCATATCGGTGCGCGCGTTCAAACATGCATCTATGACAAGCACACTCTCCACCGCCATTATCGCCAAGCGTGACGACCTCATCGCGTTGACCCAAGATTTGGTCCGCATCCCGACGCTAAATCCGCCGGGGCGCGACTATCTGTTGATCTGTGAATATCTCGACCAACGGCTCAAACAGCACGGGTTCGAGACACGATTGATCCGCGCCTACGGCACCCCCGGAGACAGCGCGAAATATCCACGCTGGAATATTGTTGCTCGCCGCGAAGGCACTCGTAGGGGTGAAACGGTACATTTTAACAGCCATACCGACGTGGTCGAGGTCGGCGCGGGCTGGACGTTCGACCCATTCGGTGCCGAAATCTCGGATGGCAAGATTTACGGTCGTGGCACCTGCGATATGAAGGGCGGGCTGGCCGCATCAATCATTGCGGCCGAGGCTTTCATTGAGACGCATGCGGACTTTGCTGGTGCCATCGAAATTTCCGGCACAGCGGATGAAGAATCCGGCGGATATGGCGGCGTGGCCTATCTGGCAGAAAAGGGGTTTTTCAACCCCGAACGGGTCCAGCATGTGATTATCCCCGAACCTTTGCAAAAAGACCGGATCTGTCTGGGTCATCGCGGCGGATGGTGGGCCGAGATTGAGACCAAAGGCGAGATCGCACATGGGTCTATGCCATTCCTTGGCGATTGCGCCGTGCGGCACATGGGGGCCGTTCTGGCAGAGTTCGAAAACAAGCTTTTCCCTGCCATGGCCGCCCGTCACACTGATATGCCCGTCGTGCCCGAAGGGGCGCGAAGTTCGACGATGAACATCAATTCCATCCACGGCGGGCAAAAAGAAAACGACGATGATTTTGACGGCCTTCCCGCCCATTGCGTTCCTGATAGTTGTCGTATCACCATCGACAGACGGTTCTTGCTGGAAGAACCTTTGGACCAAGTCCGCGACGAAGTGCGCGCGCTGCTTGAAGGTTTGCGCGAAACACGGGTTGATTTCGATTATGAACTGACCGAGCTAAATTCGGTCCTGCCCTCAATGACTGATCGCGATGCGCCGGTCGTGCAAACGGTGGCCAACGCGATTCAGGATATTATGGGCAAAGCGCCTGAATACGTTGCTTCGCCCGGATCCTATGACCAGAAACACATCGACCGGATTGGGAAGCTCAAGAACTGCATCGCATATGGCCCCGGCCTGTTGGAACTGGCGCATAAACCCGACGAGTATATTGGCATCGACGATATGATCGACAGCGCTTGTGTAATGGGTGCTGCGCTTGAAACGCTGTTGTTGCCGCCAGAATAGGCTCTATTCCGTGGGAAAAGCGTGAGAAGCTGCAATTGCCAACCCATCTACGATAGCCGTCATGGCGGCACCGCGGTGTAACTCAGCCTGAGGAAACGCGCGGCGCATCGCCATGTCGATCACGCCCATCAAGCTTGATCCGCCTACGAAGATTAGTTTGCTCACGTCCGCAGGGGCAAGGTCTGTTTGTGCCACAAGGTCGGTGGCAACCTGTGCAATGCTGTTGGCCATTTCATTCAAGGTCGCCGCCATCATCGCGGGGGGCAGCGGGACGCGCAGGCCGCGCTCAAGTAAATCCAGCTTGATCTCGGGCGGGGCCGTCGCAGCCGGATCATTCGCCGCGATTTTGCCCGCCTCGACTGCAAAGGCGATGTCGTGGCCCA
>RCMY010001783.1_pt1 | contig 19965 bp, 19 predicted proteins | sample 2041341 | NCBI WGS metagenome assembly RCMY01 (sample SAMN09708234, study PRJNA481090) | Marine sediment metagenome, whole genome shotgun sequencing project. | reverse complement strand
AAGTTGACGATGAATGTGCGAATGGTGTTCGATTATTTGAAAATGACCAAAAATTCGGCGAACACGCGCTAGAACAAATTTGCCGTGCCTTAACTATAGCTTCCATTGAAGTTCCTCAGTTTTTAATACACTTAGGTAGATAGGTGTGACGCGACACTGCCAGCTCCAATAGCCCATATTGTTTCCAATACAACACTAAAATATTTCCGAGCATTTACAGTTAATGTTTTTGCCATAGGCACCTCCTTGATGTTGTTCTGATCCGATGAAATCAGTCGAATACTTACGTAACGCAACAAAACTAACAGAAAGACTATGGAGCTAACAAACGATATGGAAATTACTTCCTCACCTATTACCCCTATCGGCCTAAATATACTAGAACTCAACACTTACACATAACAGTATGTTTATGAGGAATGAATCCTCATAAACATTATTATAAAGATTCCTCTTTTTTATTAACTAAAGACTATCCCGCCTCAACGGAAAAATATGATCTAAAATAAGCGTCTTAATTTCTTTTGCGGGTACCGCTGAATTAGGCAACAGATCAGGTTCAGAAGAAATGACAACCGGACTATATTCTTTTGATTCATGTACCACCCCATGCGACCCTTTAACAAGCTCTGGCTTGATAGGAACAACATCTAACAATTGCCTAAACCCAAGTTTCTTTTTAAGCAGCTTCCATGCAATAGATACGGGCAAAACCCGGATACTTGGGTCGTAGAATAACTCAACTGGGTCAAAGCCTGGTTTTCTATGAATATCAACCGTTCTTGCATAATCTGGCGCCAGCTTGTCATCCATCCAAAAATAGTAAGTAAACCATGCATTGGGTTTCGCAAGCGCAATAAGGTCGCCAGACCGTGAATGATTCAAGCCGTATTGTTGTTTGCTATTCTCATCACTAAGCACTTTATCCACACCATCAAGTGATTCCACCAGTTTTTTAACGATAGCAATATCATTGGCATCGTTTACGTAAATATGTGAAATTTGGTGGTCACTTACTGCAAGCGCTTTTGAGTTAGGAAGGTCCAACTGTTCCAACCCTAATTCAGATCTAACCTGAAGTAAGCCCGATTGTCTTAATGCACGATTAATGTGAATAGGCGTATCGACAGGGGTGATGGCATATTCAGAAAGAACCATAACTCGGGCATTATCGTTTGATGCCATGTTAATTAATTCCCCACACAGTTGGTCAACAAGCTGTAAATCCTCTGCAAGCTTGGGATTTTTTGGCCCAAGGCGTTGCAAGTTATAGTCAAGATGAGGAAGATACACCAACATTAAGGTTGGGTCTTTTATCTGCCAGACGATTTGTGAGGCTCTTGTAATCCAACGACTTGAACCGATATTGGTCATTGGCCCCCAATAATTGAATAAGGGAAAAGTACCAAGCTTTTCTGTGAGAATACCGCGCAATTCTGCTGGTTTTGTATGGCAATCGGGGATTTTCCTACCATCTGCGGGGTACATCGGTCTGGGTGTAACGGCAAAATCAGCACTGGTGGCCATGTTGTACCACCAGAACATATTTGCACAAGTAAATTTATTATTTAATCGTTTCGCTGTTTCCCAGACCTTCTCACTTTGAATCAGCTTATTAGATTGCCTCCAAAACCACACCTCATTATATTGCCGATCTAGCCAACCGTTAGCGACAATGCCATGTTTATCAGGTAGGTCTCCCGTGAGAAATGTAGCCTGCACTGCGCAAGTAACGGCCGGCGTTATTGTTTCAATCCGGCAGCTATCACCGCCAGATTTAAGCTTATAAAGGTTGGGGGTGTTGTTCGGCTCAACCATTGCTTCTGTGAGGCCCACAACATTTATAACGATCGTTCTATGCATTTAGAAAGGCTTTTTAATGCTGATCAATTTCTTCAATTTTCCCGAGTTCCCGAGTATAAATTGTCAAATGATCAATTTCTGCATCTTTTAAGAACCCACCCCAAGGAGGCATCATAGGACTCATCTGTAATGGTGCGCCACCTTTCTCTATGACACTGTAAATATCACTATCCGTTCTGCTAGATTGAAATTCATGGGTCGTAAAATCTGGTAATTCAACGCCTAGTACGTCTGAATCAGGCCCATCTCCACGACCTTCAGATCCATGACATCTGGAGCAATTTACTGCATAGAGTTGACGGGTAATATCTTTATCATATTCAATGTGTTCAGACTGAGAATGTTTGACCTCATCGTTCACGTCACTTGACTCACTGTCTGTCACATCATCTGAGGTTATGAGCGACAGAATTTCACCGGTTGGTGTAGAAGCAGCACCAAGAAGTGTTATTAAGACATCACCATTTTCAAGTTGAATAACCGAACTTACGCCACGCTGTGCATACTGGCTTCCTTGTGCAATAAGTTTTACATCTATATTTTCTTTATCGCTGTAATCTAATAAAAATATTTTTGCTGAGTAATTATCTGCAAAAATATACTTTCCATACAACTCTGAAAATTTATCGCCTCGATAGACAACGCCACCAATAACAGCTCTGTCATAAGCCGTGTGCTCATAAGCATAAATCGGCCCTTGTTCTGGTGCGGGTAAATTTTCTGGCTTTTCTTTTCCAGTTGGATGCGTTCCTTCAATAAAAGGAAATTGATAATGTTTCCCTTTTTCTATTATATTGACCTCCTCCCATACGGCCGAACCAACATCACCGAGCCAAATTTCAGCAGTTTTAGGGTCAAAAGTAAATCGGAAGGGATTTCTAAGACCAAGCGCCCAGTATTCGTCCATAACATCCGGATTTCCGACAAAAGGATTATCCTTAGGAATAAGATAGCCTTGTCGGCTTCCGTGATCAAATGGTTCTTCTGGCAAGAAACTTGCATCCGTATTTGTTAAATCAACATCAACTCTAATAACGCCCGACCTAAGTACCTCGGAATAACTTGTGGCACCTTTGGGATGAACACCCTCACCTAGTCCAATATATAGATAACCATTTGGACCAAACTCAACAGATCCACCATTGTGAAACCCGTCGGCATGTCGATCTAAAGAAAACAGCGGAGTTTCTGTTTCTAATCGTGAATTAATATCATTTGAGGATAGATCAAACCGCGATATCTTATTGACCTGCTCTTCACCACGCTTCTCAGTATAGTAGAGATAAACAAAACGAGAGTTTGTACTGTTCTTTTGATTAAACTCAGGATGAAAATCGAACCCTAGCGCGCCATTTTCTACCTCTACTTCACCAAGTAAGTTGGAAGCATCAAGAATCAATTCTTTTTTTTCAGAATTAGGATATTGTAATTTGATAATTCGTCCACTTCTTTCAAGAACATATAAGTTTTCCGAATCGCCTGGCGCTTGTTTTACTAAAATTGGTTGAGAAAACTCAATGCCAGGATATAGCGTGTTTAAACCCCATGCGGTGTTTCCTATTGGGTTAAACCATATCCTAACTTGTGTAATTAAATTCGCAACGTCTCTGTCGGATGTAAATGCCTTGCCAAGTAATAATGGGAAAATAAAATAAATTAAGACTAAAACACCTTTAACTGAAATAAGGCTTTTTATAACCTCAAAAGGTACGAGATAAAGACTACCAAACTTACTTTTCTCTGTTTCTTTTTTTGCGTACCAAATTATAAAAAATAAAAAATATACAATTGTTGAAAATAAACCGATAGCCGCAATGAGCTGAGGATCGTAGTTTATTGTTGTCGCAAGAAAAACATACATTGACGCCGTTGTATAAGCACAAAGATAAATTAAATACTCACTGGCAAATCTTTTTGGCTTAGAAAAAACACCACCACCCGAAATAATCTGTTTTGGTATTAAAAATAGTAAAAAAACGGTAGTAAAGATGATCGATAGTTGCCATAAATCATTTGTGCTTACATGGACCTCAGGCAACCGAATAATTGATTTAGGAATAATGTCGTAAGTAAGCGTAAATGTATATCCGGCATATACACAAGAGAATATAATAAGCGATTGAATAATCGGCTCTAATATAGATATTCTTTTATTACTCGTATTCATTTAAAGTTAGCCTAAGTTAAAGTAAATAAGTGTATTTTGTCAGTTAAAACTCACTTGGCAAAGATAATGTATTAAAAATAGTTTATTTTTAATACTCTACAAATGATTAAGCAACAATAAAATGTTCTCGATAATATTTCAATTCATTAATCGAGTCATAAATATCAGCTAAGGCCTCGTGTTTTCCTTGCTTTGTTAGGCCTGCTTTTATTTCAGGTTTCCAACGTTTTACTAGCTCTTTTAATGTACTTACATCTAGATTACGGTAGTGAAAATACGCTTCTAGTTGTGGCATTGATCGCGCCATAAAGCGTCTATCCTGACAAATGGAGTTTCCACACATCGGTGAAATGCCTGACGGTACATGTAATTGAAGAAACTCAACCATCTTTGTTTCGACCGCAGCTTCAGATAATTTTGATGCTTTCACTTTATCTATAAGCCCTGACTTGGTATGTGTTGATGTATTCCATTTATCCATTGCACCCAAAATAGCGTCAGGCTGTGACACAGCTAAAACAGGGCCTTCAGCTACAACATTTAATTGGGAATCCGTCACAACCAAAGCCACTTCGATGATACAGTCCTTATCTGGATTAAGCCCTGTCATTTCCATATCAATCCAGATGAGGTTATTCTTGTCTTGTGCCATAATAAATCCTGAACGTTAATTGTTCGATTGTGTCACATTGATAACAGTCCGTCACTTTTCACCACAATACATTTTTTGAGTCGCGATCAATCATGCAAACATTTACACTTATCTTCTTATTTGCTGTTTTGCTAACGGCAGTAACACAATTTTGGTTAGCCAACCGACATATCCAGCATATTCACGCACATAGGAGTAAAGTTCCTGATAATTTTGCAACACAAATTGATCTAGATTCGCATCAAAAAGCAGCCGATTATACCTGTGCTAAAACACGTTCTGGATATCCTAATATCTTATTACAAAGCGCATTACTATTAGTATTCACCTTAGGCGGTGGTTTAAATCTGCTAGCCAATTTTTGGTCTGATTGGCTTAGCGATCCATTAATGCATGGTATCGCACTTATTTTTAGTACATTCATGTTGATGAGTATTGCAGAGCTTCCATTGAGCTACTATCGCACCTTTGTGATCGAAGAAAAATTCGGCTTTAATAAAATGACGCCTGGTATGTTTTTTGGAGACCTTATAAAGCAAACCGTCTTGGCAATATTATTAGGTTTACCGCTATTATTTAGTATTTTGTGGTTAATGGAAAAAATGGGAGAAAACTGGTGGCTTTACGCTTGGTTTGCATGGATAGCGTTTAATCTATTTATTCTAGCAATTTTCCCTACTTGGATCGCACCACTATTTAACAAATTCACGCCGCTGGAAGATACAACATTAAAATCTAAAATCGAGCAACTCATGACAAAGTGTGGCTTTAAGTCTAGCGGCCTATTCGTTATGGATGGTTCTCGCCGTAGCAGTCATGGCAATGCATATTTCACCGGTTTTGGTAAAACAAAACGAATTGTTTTTTTTGACACACTACTTTCTCGTCTGAGTCCAACAGAGATTGTTGCCGTACTCGCTCATGAACTTGGTCATTTTAAGCATCGCCATGTGCTGAAACGAATCATTTCTTCATTTGTATTGAGTTTAGTCTTTCTCTGGATATTGGGCTATGTGATGGAACAAAGTTGGTTTTATGAAGGGTTAGGTGTCTCTGTTTCTACCGTTCCTTCACCAGCCATGGCGTTATTGTTATTTTTCTTGATCATGCCGGTGTTTACTTTTTTATTTAGTCCAATTTCAAGTTTATATTCACGCAAACATGAGTTTGAAGCCGACGCTTATGCAGCGAAAAATTCATCTGCGGAAGATTTAATACATGCATTAGTTAAACTTTATCAAGACAACGCTTCAACGCTTACACCTGACCCCATTCATTCAGCATTTTATGACTCTCATCCACCTGCTTCAATTAGAGTCGCCCACCTACAAAACCAAGGACTACGATGAGTTTACTATCAAAACAATGCAAACCTTGTGAAGGGGGCACCCCTGCGCTCTCAGGCAACGAGGCATCAGCGTTATTAAAGCAACTAGAAGGATGGCAATTAACGGATAAAAACATTAGCAAAAACTATACGTTTAAAAACTATTATCAAACGATGGCTTTTGTTAATGCCGCGGCATGGATATCTCATCATGAGGATCATCACCCCGATATAACAATTGGCTATAATCAATGTCGTGTTGAATATACGACACATGCGATTAATGGATTATCTGAAAATGATTTTATTTGTGCGGCAAAAATAGACAAATTGTTTTCAATTTGAGGACTTCACACAATACGTCACGAGTCAGTGGACAAGTTATTGCTGCATTTGGGCGGCATTATGAAATTGAGATTCCTGATAAGACAACACTGTCTTGTGTCACGCGTGGGAAAAAAACAGGTCTAGCGTGTGGTGACTTGGTAGAGATACAACCGACAACCCCTGGACAGGGTGTGATAGAAAAAATTCAGACACGCTCAACGCTTTTGTTTAGAAGCGATGCTTTCAAGGAAAAAATTATCGCGGCCAATGTAAGCCAAATAATTATTGTCGTTGCACCTGTCCCAAGCTTTAGTGAAGAACTGATAAATCGTTGCCTTGTTGCCGCTGAAAGCCAAGGTATTAAGGTAATTATCGTTTTAAATAAAGCGGATTTAATTGAACCAACACGGATAGCTGCTAAACGTTTATCACTCTATGAATCGCTTGGTTATCCGGTGATACAACTCAGTGCTCAACAAGATATATCGTTACTCCAACCCTATCTTAATGACAATATCAGTGTTCTTGCGGGTCAATCTGGCATGGGCAAATCAACACTTCTTAATGTACTTGTTCCTGAAGCAAAACGTGCAACCGCTGAAATATCCGTTGCGCTTGATTCTGGTTGCCACACGACAACACATACTCATCTTTATCATCTTAATGACTCAGATAGTCACATCATTGATTCACCAGGTATTCAAGAATATGGCCTTCATCACATAAAAGATGAAAGTTTAGCTTGGGGATTTATCGAATTTCATCCTTATATCGGACAGTGTAAATTTAATAATTGCCGACATATTAGTGAGCCTGGTTGTGCTTTGAAATTAGCCGTTGATGAAGGAAAAATAGATACCCGGCGGTTAGGGTTTTATCACAAGCTTTTATTACAGAATTAAATATCGATATTACTTGCTTTTAATGCATTATCTTCGATAAATCGTCGTCGTGGCTCAACAACATCACCCATTAATGTCGTGAATATTTCATCGGTAAGTATGGTATCTTCAATTTGAACGCGCAATAACCGGCGAACAGCTGGGTCCATCGTGGTTTCCCACAATTGAATCGGATTCATTTCACCCAACCCTTTATAGCGTTGAATACCTAATCCTTTTTTAGCTTCGTTTAACAACCACTCTAAGCCTTCTTTAAAATCTTTAATCGCTCGTTTTTGCTCACCACGTTTAATTAATGCTTTTTCACCCAACAATCCATCAAACACTAGAGCTGTTTTTTTGATTTGCTCATAATCACCGCTGAGTAAAAAATCTTGATCTATATAACTGGTCATCACATTACCATGATGAATACGTGTTATTTTTAGTCGATAATGCTCAGACTGATCATCATATTCAGCAACAATTTCAACATCAGAAACACGTGAATCCAAGCGTGTTGCGCTATCAACTGCATTTGATTCATTGGATAAATCCAAATCAGGTTGTCGAAGAATGACATAAAGTACGTTGATATCAATCAAACGACTCATACGTTCAATCACTGCTTCAGCCAAAATATATTCATTCGCAATCTGTGCTAATGTTTCGCCTGCTAACGGTGTTTTTCCCTCGTCTGGGAAGAGTTCTGCGTTAGTTAATGCTAGACCCAGCATATATTGTTTAAGCTCTTGGTCGTCTTTTACATAGCGTTCTTGCTTACCATGTTTTATCTTATAAAGTGGCGGTTGTGCGATATAAACATAACCTCGTTCAATTAATTCCGGCATTTGGCGATAAAAAAAGGTCAGTAACAAGGTGCGGATATGTGAACCGTCAACATCCGCATCAGTCATGATAATAATTCGATGATAACGAAGTTTTTCTACGTTATATTCATCCTTACCAATACCTGTTCCAAGTGCGGTTATTAAGGAAATAATTTCTTGTGAAGAAATTATTTTATCAAAACGAGATTTCTCTACATTTAGAATTTTTCCTTTCAGCGGCATGATTGCCTGAAATTTTCTGTCTCGTCCTTGTTTTGCAGAACCTCCCGCAGAATCGCCCTCCACAAGGTAAAGTTCACATAACTCTGGATTTTTTTCCTGACAATCAGCAAGCTTACCCGGTAGCCCCATACTGTCGAGAACCCCTTTCCTACGCGTTAATTCGCGTGCTTTTCTAGCTGCCTCTCTTGCTCTGGCTGCATCTAAAACCTTACTACAAATACTTTTAGCGTCGATTGGGTTTTCCAGCAGGAATTCGGATAATTTTTGAGACACGATTTCTTCAACAGCTGGCCTTACTTCTGAAGAAACCAATTTTTCTTTTGTTTGGGAAGAAAACTTAGGTTCAAATATTTTTACTGATAAAACGCAGGAAAGCCCCTCACGCATATCATCGCCCGTTGTTTCAACTTTAGCTTTTTTTGCTAAATCATTTTTCTCAATATAGTTATTTAAAGTACGTGTCATAGCGGCACGTAAGCCTGTTAAATGCGTTCCACCATCTTTTTGAGGGATATTGTTAGTAAATAATAAAACTTGCTCTGAGTAGCTATCATTCCATTGCATTGAGACTTCTACAGCAATGCCATCTTTATTCCCTTCCGCATAAAATAATGTTGGATGTAGCGTAGATTTTGAGCGGTTAATATATTCTACAAAATTCTTAATGCCACCCTCGAATGCAAATGTTTCTTTCTTATCGTTTCTTTGATCAATTAAATGAATTTTTACACCATTATTAAGAAATGAAAGCTCTCGCAAGCGTTTTGCAAAAATATCAAAATGAAACTCAATATCACCGAATATTTCTTTACTTGGTAAATAATGTACTTCCGTTCCTTTACGCTCTGTATCACCGGTAACAGCAAGTGGGGAAACTGTTTCTCCCATACGAAACTCCATTTGGTGGGTTTTTCCCTCGCGACGAATAGTGAGGCGCAACCATTCTGATAATGCATTGACTACCGATATACCAACGCCATGCAATCCACCGGATACTTTATAAGAATTATCATCAAATTTGCCACCAGCATGTAATTCTGTCATTACAATTTCAGCAGCCGAACGTTTCATTTCATCATCGTATTTAATATCGGTTGGAATACCACGACCATTGTCTTGAACACTAACTGAGTTATCCATATGAATAATAACTGTAATCTCGTCACAGTGACCAGCTAAAGCCTCGTCTATAGAGTTATCAACAACCTCAAATACTGTGTGATGTAAGCCTGTTCCATCACTGGTATCGCCGATATACATACCTGGACGTTTTCTGACAGCTTCTAATCCTTTTAGGACTTTAATGTTGTCAGAACCGTAACTAATTGCTTCATTTGAACCTTGTTTTTTTTCGCTCATTTGCGGGGTAGATTCTTATATAAGTATGGAATTGAATGTTGTCATTTAGCTTATAATTTTAAATTCTCATTGGCATCACGATATATTTAAAATCCTCATTTTCTTGGTTTGTAATCAAGATACTATTATTAGCATCTTTGAACGCACACTGTATGGTATTACATGTTAAGTTATTTAAAAGATCTAATAAATAAGTAATATTAAAACTAATATCAATAGACTCGTCTTCATATTCTATTTCTAATTCTTCTGATGCTTCTTCTTGCTCGTTATTTTTACAAATGACTTGTAATACACCATTATTTATTACAAAACGTACACCACGAAATTTCTCATTGATATTTGAAAGTATTGAAACGCGTTGAAGTGCTTGAAGAAAAATTAATCGATCTAATTTAAAAATTTTTGTGTTGTCAGTTGGTATAACGCGTTTGTAATCAGGAAATTTTCCATCAATAACTTTAGAAATTAAAACAATATCAGAGAATATAAAACGGACTTTGTTTTTGTAAATCTCTATGGTGATTGGTTCATTATTATCAGTAAGTTGTTTTTCTAGCTCTAAAATGGTTTTTCTTGGAAGAATTATTTCTTTTTTTTCATATTCTTTATCAAGATCAATGGCCATATATCCTAGACGATGACCATCAGTTGCGACAGCTTTTAAACTCTTTTCTTCGATTAGTAATAATAAGCCATTTAAATAATAACGTATGTCCTGTTGTGCAATAGCAAATTGAACATGATGTAAAAGATTTTTTAGTTCTTTTTCTGGGACAGTGATAATGGATTCAGGTTCTGAATCTTCTGAAATTTTTGGAAAATCTTCAGGCGGTAATATTTGTAAATTGAATGAGCTTTTTCCAGACTTTACTTGTAAACGATTATCTTGACGATTTAAGGTTACATTACTATCAACAGGAAGTGTACGTAAGATATCTTGAAATTTTTTTGCTGATATAGTTAAAGCGTAATTTTTTTCTTTTGACTGGTTAATTTCTTTTGATGTTTCTATTTGAATCTCTAAGTCAGTTGCCAAAAAAGATAGTTTTTTTTCATCTTGTTGAATAAGTACATTCGATAAGATAGGTAAAGTATGGCGACGTTCAACGACACCAGTAACAATTTGTAATGGCTTAAGTAGGGTGTCTCTATCGGTTGTTATTAATATCATTTATATATTTATTTATTTAAAATCTAATAATAATTAATAGTTGGTTCTTAATATATGTATTATTTTAAAAACTTGTTTAATATTAAAAAGATAATAGTCTTTATTAGTTTGTATAATTCAATTATTTTATGTGGGTTTTTTGTGGATAAAATTTTTAATCCACAAAAAAACTTAGTTATCCACAATTCATCAAATGCTTATTAACCACGTAAAATGTGTAAAAGGGTATTAAAATCTCTGTTGATTATTGGATCAGAAACTCGTAATTCTTTTATTTTTCGATATCCATGTAAAACGGTTGTATGGTCTCTTCCACCAAATGCTTCACCGATATCCGGAAGACTTAGCGGGGTTAACTCCTTAGCAATCGCCATTGCCATTTGTCTTGGTCTTGCTACGATACGAGAGCGTTTTTTTGAATACATATCAGCTACTTTGATTTTATAGTAATCCGCGACTGTTTTTTGAATATTTTCAATTGAAATCTGGCGGTTTTGTACAGCAAGCAGGTCTTTTAATGCTTCTTTTGTTGAATCAAGTGTAATTTGTAAACCAGTAAATCGAGAATAAGCTAAAACACGTTTTAAAGCACCTTCTAGTTCTCTAACATTAGAGCGGATATGTTTTGCAATGAAAAAAGCAACATTCTCATCAAGGGCTATTTTTTCTGCGAATGCTTTCTTTAATAAAATAGCTACACGCATCTCTAATTCAGGCGGCTCTACAGCGACGGTTAAACCCCATCCAAATCGAGAAACTAAACGTTCTTCTAAACCGGAAATTTCTTTTGGATAAGAGTCACAGGTAATGATAACTTGTTTGTGAGCTTCTATGAGTGCATTAAAAGCATAGAAAAACTCTTCTTGCGTGCGGTTTTTTCCACCAAAAAATTGAACATCATCAATCAGTAAAAGATCAAGTGAATGATAATATAACTTAAATTTATCGAATGCTTTATGTTGATAAGCGCTGACAACATCAGACACGTATTTTTCGGCATGTACATAGCGTATTTTGGCTTGATTATCTTGCTCAAGAACATAATTTCCAACAGCCTGAATTAAATGTGTTTTACCCAAGCCAACACCACCATAAATAAAAAGCGGGTTGTACGCAGTGCCTGGAGAACCGGCGACTTGAATCGCGCCGGCTCTTGCTAGTTGGTTTGCTTTGCCAGTGACAAAAGTATCAAAGGTGAAATTTGGGTTTAAGCGACTAGGATTGTCCTTTTTTATTACATTTTTTACAATTTTTTTGGGTTTTTGTTCACTTAGGGGTTCGACTTTTTTAACTATGTTTTCTATATCAGCAAGTTTTAGTTGGAATTGAATTTCGTGTGAAAAATGATTTTTAGCCATTTTGTTAATATGTAGCAGAAAATTATCTTTAACCCACTGTAAAACGAACTTATTGGGTGCGATAAGAATCGGATTAGAATTGTCATTTTGAGAGATATCAAGTTGTAATGGATTTATCCAGGTATTAAATTGCTGAGCATTTAATTCATTCTTAAAATATTCAAGACAGGATAGCCAGAATGTATTTATAGTCTGCATAACCTTTATGTTTGATGAAAATGAATAAAAAAGACTTAGAGAATAACTAAATTCTAATTGCAGCAATAAGTTTGTTATTTACAGTGTATTTCTAGGTTATCAATAAGCCTGGTTTTATTTAGCCAAGCTGCCCCAAGAATAACTAAGTCGGTATCATCTAATGTTGCAATACTTAAATTATCTTTTTGCCGTAATTCAATATAATCAACACGCCAACCAAATTTCGTTAGTATATTTACAGCGTTTTCTTGTAGAGATTTAAAATCCTCGTTGCCTTTTTCTACAAATAGTTTTATTTCATTTAGAGTTTGATAAAGTCGAGTCGCTTCTTCTAGCTGTATTTCATTTAGATATTGGTTTCGAGAACTTAGTGCAAGTCCGTTTTGTAAGCGAATTGTTTCACCAGCTAAAATATTAATGGGCAAATTTAACTGCTTAACCATTTTTTTTACAATATGCAATTGTTGAAAATCTTTATTCCCAAAAATTGCAATTTGAGGCTGTATGATGTTGAACAATTTAAGTACCACTGTTGCAACACCACAAAAAAAACCGGGTCGGAACTTGCCCTCTAGTTCGCTTGCGATGGGTGGTGGCGTTAGTAACGTTTCTTGTGGTTCTGGATAAAGTGTTTTTTCATTCGGTGCAAATACAATATTAACACCATAATTTTTTAGTCGTTTGCAGTCTTCTTCTAGTGTTCGTGGATATTGCTGAAAGTCTTCATTTGGTAAAAATTGAAGATGATTTACAAAAATACTGACAACAATGCAATCGGTTTGTTGTTGTTGGGCTTTTTGTACTAATGATAAATGTCCATCATGTAAATTTCCCATAGTAGGAACAAAGGTAATTGACTTTTTGTTCCTAAGAATTGTTCTTAGTGCTGTTATATCAGTAACAATTTCCACAATTGATAGTCAATTAAAACTGATATTCAGCGCCGGGAAAACGCCCATTTTTTACTTCATTAACATAGTTAGTTATTGCAAGTGGTATCGATGATGAATCAATCATGAAATCTTTTACAAAGCGTGGTTTTTTACCTGAATAAAGACCTAACATGTCATGTAAAACAAGAATTTGAGCAGAGCAGTCAGCACCAGCACCGATTCCGATAGTTGGTATAGAAAGTTCATTTGTAATGCTTTTGGCTAGTGTAGCAGGAACCAGTTCCATTAGTAGCATATTTGCACCTGCTTTTTCTAAAATAAGCGCGTCATCTAATAATTGTTTGCTTGCTTGCTCTGATTGACCTTGTATTTTGTATCCACCTAATTGGTGGATAGATTGTGGTGTTAAGCCAATATGCGCACAGACAGGAATGCCTCGCTGGGTCAAAAATTGAATGGTTTCAGCCATAATTTTCCCGCCTTCAATTTTAACCATTTGCGCACCAGCAGCGAGGAGTTTGGAGGCATTTTCGAAGGTTTTTTCTGGAGATACTTGAAATGTTCCAAAGGGCATATCTGACATAATAAATGTTTTCTTTGTCCCCGCGTAAACACAGCGTGTGTGATAACACATATCATCAAGTGAGACAGTTAACGTCGTATCATTACCTTGTAATACATTTCCAAGAGAATCACCGACGAGCAGGATATCTATTCCTGCCTTTTCAAGAAGGGTAGAAAAACACGCGTCATAGCAGGTAAGCGCTGTGATTTTCTCGCCAGTGCGATACATTTCTTGTAATGTGTTTTGTGTTGTTCTCATATGTTGTAATTAAAGTATTCTCTAGGGCCTCGCATCTGGTTAATACGCTCAATTAATAAATTAAAGTCCTTTAGGTTGTCAGCAAAATTAAGGTTTTCACTATTAACAATCATTAGGGGTGCTTTTTTATAGTGATGAAAGAATTGCGTATAACTGTCAGATAGTCGCCATAAATAAGCTTCTGAGATGTTTTTTTCATAAGGACTACTGCGTCGTTTGACGCGTTGAACAAGGGTTTCCGGTGATGCTTGTAAATAAATAACCAAATCAGGAACGGGGGCTAAAGGTTGAAAATGGTCATATATCTGTTGATAAAGACGATATTCTTCATCACTTAGTGTCAGTTTGGCAAATAATGGATCTTTTTCTAATAAAAAATCACAAATAGTTACACGGGAAAATAGGTCGATTTGTTTTAAATTTTGTACTTGGTTTGCGCGCTGAAAAAGGAAAAAAAGTTGTGTCGATAATGCATAACGAGGAATATCATCATAAAATTTTTCTAAAAAAGGATTTTCCTCTGGATCTTCTAATAAGAGTGATCCTCCTAGATGGTTAGCAAGTTGTTTTGCCAAGCTGGTTTTCCCCGCACCAATGGGCCCTTCTATGGTGATATAACGATAATTATTTAATATCATTTTCTTGAACTTGTTCCAATCGTTGTTCAGAACAAGCGGCTAATAATTGAGCGATAGTACCTTGGCCAGGGATTTGACAATCAGGAGAAATTTCCATTAATGGCTGTAAAACAAATGCCCGTTTATGCATTCTAGGATGTGGCAATGTAAGATTATTTTCCGTACATTGTAAATCATCAACCATTAGTATATCGAGATCAAGCGTACGAGGTGCGTTAAGTGATTCACGTATGCGTCCATGCTGTTGTTCAATCGTGAGTAATGCCTTTAAAAGTGTTTGTGGTGAAAGCGCTGTTTCGATAAGTGCAACTGCATTGATAAAATCAGGTTGGTCAAGTCGTCCAACAGGCGCACTCCGATAAAGAGAAGAGTATACCAGTAACCGAGAAGCCGGAAGTTTTGCAAGTTCATCAAATGCTTGAAGAATGTGTTGTATCGGGTTTTCTAGATTGCTTCCCAACGCAACAAAAGCATGACTATCGGTGGTTAATGACATCCGGTTATTTTTCTGATTCAGGGGAACTATGTTCAGCGCTATCGGCTTCTGACTTAGTCGTTTTTCTGCGGCTACGAGAGCGACGACGTTTTTTAGGAGCTATATTTGTTAATAACATTCCTTCGCGTTTTTCAGTACTCGCATTTTGGAAATCTTTCCACCATAAACCAATATTTTTATCGAGTTCGCCACTTTCACAGCGTATTAATAAGAAATCATAAGCAGCTCGAAAACGGGGGTGAGTAAGTAAACGAAAAGGCTTACGTCCGATACGTGCTTCAAACCGTGGTTGCATGGCCCATATTTCTTTAATAACCGCATCAAAACGACGTGGAATGGCCAGGTTTTTATGTTGTATCGTCAGTATCTCGTTCATGGCAAGATCAAGCGCAGGTAGCGGTTTCTCGCCAGCATCTTGGTGTTTTTTCCAGGCGGCAAGTACCTCATGCCATAATAATGTAGCAAATAAAAAACCAGGAGATATTGTTTTTTCTAGCCGGATGCGTTCATCGGTATTTTTTAATGCGATGGTAATAAAACGCTCTCCCATGGGTTGTTCCAAGATAACATCCAGCATTGGAAACAAACCGTGGTGTAAGCCGCGTGTACGCAAATCGACAACACAAGCTAGTGCATGACCGGAAAACAATAGCTTCAACATTTCATCAAATAATCGTGCCGGCGGTACATTTTGTAGGAGCAGGGCTAAATCACCGATTGGTTTTGCGGTTTCATCATCAATCTGCATATTGAGCTTTGCGGCTAAACGAACGGCTCTTAGCATGCGTACAGGATCTTCCCTATAACGTGTTTCGGGGCAGCCGATAATACGTAATTTTTTTTCTTTTATATCCTGATAACCATTTAGAAAATCAAAGATTTTTTCATTTTCTGGATTATAAAATAGTGCATTAATGGTGAAGTCTCGCCGTATGGCATCTTCCTCTTGGCTACCAAAAACGTTGTCACGTAAAAGTCGCCCATGATGATCGGTGTGATTAACAGTCGTATTTTTGGAGTCTTTCTCATCTGGGGATGGGCCGCGAAAGGTGGAGACTTCCACTGTTTCAGAGCCACACATCACATGAACTAAGCGAAACCGACGACCGATAATTCGAGAGCGACGAAATAATGAGCGGACATCTTCGGGTGTTGCGCTGGTAGCAATGTCATAATCTTTGGGTTTTAAACCCAACAATAAATCACGCACCGCACCCCCAACGATAAAGGCTGTAAATCCTGCTTGTTGTAATGTTGATGTAACCTTTATTGCACAAGGATTAATTTGGTCACAAGTAATACCATGTTTTCCGCGCGGTATGATTGTTAGCTTGGCGATGGTATCGGAAGCAGAGAGTTTGTCGCGATTAAAGATGTGGCTTAGGATTTTACGAATCATTACGAAACACTAAAAGTATTAACCGTGGATTATACACTTTGCCTGGATCTTAAAGGGTTTTACTGAAGGCAGTATAGGGCTTAATTTTAATTTTTTTTAGGTTATTTTTTAGCGTTAAATTGAAAACCCATGGCTTTTCTTGATTGTTAATGATGAATGAGGATAATAGAAGGGAGAGATTTAAGTGTAAATTTGTATTGATGGCGTTGAGTCTTTACTGTCTTGATCAGAGGTCTTTTGGTTCAATCTATCTTTTAGATTTTTTGGAATTGGGATCGTTTCTCTATTTTTTGTTTCAATTAAAACAAAGGCTAACTGAATTTTTGTTAAGCAGATATAATCAGAATCATTAAAATCAAAATTAAAAATTAATTGTTTCTGTTGCATTTTTATACTTGTAATAATGACGTTTATATGCTCTGCAAATTTAATCGGTTGATAAAAGTTAGCTTGAGTACTTATGACTGAGATAGCATATTCAAAATTTTCAAAAGAAAACCCGAGCCTTTTTAACCCGGAATATAATGCCTCTTCGGCTATTTTGAAATAATTATTGAAGTGAATGACACCACTTTTGTCTGTTTCGTGCATATGAATTATCCGATTATAAATCGGCCAGCTATTCATAAATAAGGCACTACTTGGGTAATCTGTTTTTTTTATCTTTTTCAAGAATAACAAGTCCTGGTTTAATGAATGATTAATTCGAAAAATAAATTTAATCATAAAAACTGAAAGTAAATTTTTCCCGAAATGTCCTAATTAGAAGAGAGGAAATAAGATTAGTTTCTTTTTGTGGAATATTCTGTGATAAAAGTCACGTTACTTGCGAGCTATTTGTAATAAAGTGATAGGAAAAGGTTTAGAAAAGTATCGATTATTTAACCTGAAGAAAGGGTTTTCTTAATTCCAGGATGATTACGGGTATAAACCCAAGCTCAATTCAGGTGAGATATTGAACCATGAAATTAAAATACACCATACAATATTTACTACAACACGTAGGTAGGATTGAAAGCATCATTGCAGTCACTGCAACAAGAGAGTCCGGAAATAAAGTAACCGAAGAAACGCGTTATTTCATCAGCAGTTTGAGCGTAAATAGTCCAGCTAAGCATGGAGCATGCAGTTCGCTCTCATTGGGCTATCGAAATCAATTTACATTGGGCGCTTAATATTGCTTTTGATGAAGATAGTAATCGATCACGTAAAGGCCATAGTGCGGCCAACCTTGTCATTATCAGGCATATTTACTTTAAAACTGATAAAGAAAGAGATAACATCAAAGGTTGGTGTAAAAACAAAACGGCTTAAAAGCCGGTTGGAATAATAATTATTTGCTACGGATCTACTTTTACAACTTGATCCAAATGATCCTCTCCTCAAATTATTCTTAGCCATACCCTGGCATCATTTTGAAGAAGTATTTTCAGTTCATTACAAAGATGCCGTTGTTTTGCAGTGGAAACGCAATCTATATTACCAGGTTTTTTGTGGTCTGATACCGTTTCGGCAGAAACCATCTTGCCACAGTACAGAGTAAGTACATTTTCGTAAGCGTATTGGCAAAGCTGGTTTTGAGCAGATATTCCAGATGAGTATTGGTTTGCACGGAGATTTGCTCAAGAAGATGCGGTCAATATCGACACCACGATTCACGAGAAAAACATCCCCTATCTGACGGACAGCAGGTTGGTCATCAAGATTATTAACCGGCTGAACAAGCTTGCCAAGACACATGGATTTCAGCAACGGGGCACCTATGTCAAAGAAGTAAAGTCCTTGCGTCTGAGCATAGGCCATATCTGTCATGTGAAGAAAAGTGTCAAGACTAATAAAGCATTGAGATGCCTTAGAAAATTGCCCGCACGTTGATTCGAGAATTCAGAAGAGCAGCCACAGCATTGCTTGTTTGATTGTTATCATTCGCTACACGAACCCAAGGCATATTGCATCGCCAAAGGCAAAGATCACAAAGCCTACGAATATGGCAGCAAAGCATCCATTGCCAGTACGGCAGCAGACAGTATCATTGTTGGCGTTGTCAGTCATGAACAGAATCTGCACATGTTTTTTTTGCGCTTTGTAAAGAAAACGGCACAGGATAAAAGTTTACGCGTGTACGGAGGCCACAGACCAATAGTAAGACTGAATGTGTGATCAAAACTATTATCGAGATGTGGCATGAGCAGACAATTTTTTCTTTGAACTGTAAATAACGATATCAATTCTCACAAGCTACATGACATTATCAAACTCATAATTCATATATATAAGCTTGATCTTTTTATTACACTGAGTGCCGAAAATGATCGAACTTTTGGTGCTGTAAATACAATTGCCTATGATAAAGATAACGCTGATGAAGTGCAACATGCACAAGCTTGTTATCAAGCTGCATTTAATACGGTAATGGAGGCAGGTTATGTGCCCTATCGGATTGGCATTCAATCCATGTCAGATCTCGTTCAAGAAGCAGATGTTTACTGGAAAACAGTACGTACGATTAAATCGGCTTTAGATCCTGAGAATATTATTGCGCCAGGCAGGTATGATGCCAGCAAACATTCTTTAACTCAAACAAACAATTCGTGATTGTGGTAATAACAAAAAAGGCCAACTATCAAGTTGGCCTTTTCTTTTTACAGCACTTATTTTAGCAGTTTCTTGCTATAAATTATGCTTTGTTGCGGGATCTAGCAGAAGCTGTTCCTAATAACCCCAGTAGTCCGAGACCCAATAAAGTAACGACGCTTGGTTCTGGGACAGCAGTAGCGTTACGTGTAGCACTGGTTAAAAGTTGGTGAGAAATATTCACACGATATGCATGTCCACCAGTTAACACTGCATTCTGAAACAATGAACCACTACCTTGAAAGAGGTCATCAGCATCTCCTGCACCTACTCCAGAAGTATGATTTAATTCAGTAGGGGTCCAGTCAAACACAGAAGAGTTGCCACCGCCTGTAATATCGACCAATTGAAAATTCCAACCCACGCCTGCTGTCGCAGCATCAGTATTACCGAAAGGATTTACCACTGAAGCAAGTGCCAGAACATCATAATCCAGATTCAACGTTGTAGCAACAGTACCATTGCCTGTAAATACAAAATCAAATGCTGTATTTGTACCTAAATTAGAGTTAGCATTGGCTAAACTAGAGTTGGAGATAAGGGATGACTCTGCCGTAGCAAAGGCGTCTGCACCGCCGGCTATATTAGCAGCACCGTCACCAGTTGTATCTAAAGGCTATGTTCGCGTTAATTGTTGGTACTCCCAAACGGCCAAAGCTGCGCGCCCGATATTCGTTGACGTCAAAGCGACTTTGGTTCGATA
>RCMY010001782.1_pt1 | contig 19969 bp, 22 predicted proteins | sample 2041341 | NCBI WGS metagenome assembly RCMY01 (sample SAMN09708234, study PRJNA481090) | Marine sediment metagenome, whole genome shotgun sequencing project. | reverse complement strand
AGTCACTTAGAGTGGAGGTTAAACGCAACCCGCCATCTAATTTTGAATCAAAGATTTGGTGGGTTACGCTTTGGCTAACCCACCCTACGTTTGCTCGAGGAGAGTACATAAACTTGCAATAAATTGTAAGGAATAAGGGTGATATTAACCAAACATATAGAAATATATCTGGAAGAGATAAATTCAATCAGAATGATTTTAATAGAGCGGTAGAGGTATATAATGCAACAAGATGAACTGGATGGATACTATAATATTTTATTTGAAAATGAAATATTTAGGAGGATAATATGAAAATTATAGAAATAAACACAGATACAATACAACTTGATCAACTTTTAAAATGGGGTGGAATCATCAATTCTGGCGGGCAGATGAAATTTTTGATCGAGGAAGAAAAAGTCAAATTGAATGGAGAAATCGTAACGGCTAAACGTAAAAAAATTGTTCCTGGGGACATTGTTGAAGTAGCGGATCAAGGTGTTTGGCAAGTGCAAAAACAAGGTGATTAAAAATGAAAGTTAAAACCTTGACTTTACGTGATTATCGGAATTATGCTAGTCTTTTTTTGGAGTTTTCACCCAATATAAATATTTTTCTTGGTTCGAACGCGCAAGGAAAAACCAATATTATAGAAGCTCTTTATTATGGTGCTATGGGAAGATCTCATCGAACAAATACAGATGGAGATCTTATTCGCTGGAACGCAGAAGAAGCTTCTGTAAAAATCGAATACGACCGCTTGGAAGTACTCAATCAGCTGCAATTTCAGTTCAGTCGCGAAAAACGTCGTAAGATATCTGCGAATGGACAAAACATTCGATTAAAAGAACTTATTGGCATGATAAATGCGGTTTTGTTTTCCCCCGAGGATCTTTTCCTCATCAAGGGAGCTCCTTCGGGCCGCAGACATTTTCTTGATGCAGAAATAAGCCAGGCAAGCCCAGCTTATTATCATGAATTAGCTAAATACACGCGCATTGTCACACAAAGGAATACCTTGCTCAAAAAAATTCGTGAACGCAAAGCTAAGCCAGAACTTTTGGATAGCTGGGATCCACAGCTAGCACTGTCTGCTTCACGGCTTGTCGCGAAAAGACAGTCCGCTGTAAAAAAATTGAGTATGTTAGCCAATTTGATGCATCGGCGTATATCGAAAAATGAAGAGAGTTTAAGTGTGCATTATGAAGTGAATGGATTGGAAAATGTGACAGAAGATTTGCTTTCATGGTATAATGATACCTTAAGGGAGTTTCGCCAAAATGATATTTTGCGCGGGTCCACGAGTGTTGGGCCACATCGAGATGATCTTGTTTTAGAAGTAAATGGTATTAACCTGAGAACCTTTGGTTCGCAGGGGCAGCAGAGGACAGGTGTTTTAGCCTTAAAACTAGCTGAGTTAGAATTCATCAAATCAGAGCAAGGGGAATATCCTATATTGCTTTTGGATGATGTGATGAGCGAGCTTGATGCCAAACGCAGAGAACAACTTTTACTGTTTATAAACCAAGAGAGGATACAGACTATCATTACAGCAACAGATGAGGCGTATTTCCCACAGATAAGGATTGGTCGGTATTATCGTGTAGAAGCTGGCCGTATAGTGGGGTGATTATTTGGCAGCTGCCAGGGGTAAAGCTAGATTTGAACGAGTACAAGAGATTATTCCTAAAATGATCCATTCTCTGGGCATGAATAATAAGTATAAGGTCCAGCTGATTTTTTTCTATTGGAAAAAAATTGTTGGGGAAACGATTGCAGCTCAGGCATTTCCGGCAAATGTTTCTTATGGAGTATTGACACTTACGGCTAAAAATTCGGTTTGGGCCAATAATCTTATGATGATGAAAATCGATTTGATCAGCAAAATAAATCGTTTTATTGGAGATACGATTATTAAGGATATTCGTTTTCGTGGTTATTCGTGGCAGGACAAAGAAGAAAATGCCATCGGTGAACCGGAAAATGAAAAACAGGATTTAGGTCGAATTTTACGTAAGATTCCTTTAGTAGTTACGGATATCCAAAAGGCGGAGGAGCAATGTGCTGCAGTTAAAGACCAGGAATTGAAGCAGCAGTTGATTCGTCTTTATCAAAAAAATATAAAGCTAAAAAAAATGGAAGAAAATAAAGGTTGGCAGCCTTGTAAAAAATGCGGCGTCCTTTGTCCGCCATCCATTGTTTATTGTGCTGTTTGTGAGCGGGAAGAAAGGCAGAAAACCGAAGCTGAAATTCGTGAAATGCTTGCAGCTATGCCTTGGGCGCGTTACGCAGACATTCATAAATATATTGAATGCAGTGCAGCCATGGTCAATCAGCAGAGAGTCAAGATGTTGATGAAAACAGCATCTAAGGTAGATCCGGAAAAGCCTGACAGCTTAGCAGCAAAAACATTAGTCATGCTGTATCGCTGCGTGCCACCTGATCAGCTCACCGATGAAATCATGAGTAAGACATTACATCGGTTGCGCAATGATCTTCGGCAGCAAATCTTTAAAAAAAATACGAAAAAGTATGCAAAAAAGCAAAAGAAATGAGGGTGATACCGTGTTTCTGCACTTAGGCGGCGATAGGGCCATAGCGATAGAGGATATCATTTCCATAGGTGAATGCAGTTCTTTTCGATTGGATTCGGCAAAAAAAGCGGATATCAATCGAGAATTTTTAGAGAAGATGCGCAGCGACGGCAAAGTGATCGATGCTTCGGAAAAAGAGCCTAAATCCTTTGTAGTTACAGCTGATAAGGTTTATCTGTCATCCATCTCTTCTATTACGTTGAAGAGGCGGGCTGCCATGATATTTGATATAGATGTTAAGAAATGATGAAGGATGATGGAGGTTTATATGTCAAATAACGATAATGAAAAAATAAATCCAGAAGATTTGTTAAAAGAAAATACAGATGGACAAAATGTAGAAATTCATTTGGACGCACAGTCGGCTGAAGTATCTGCTGTTGAGGGTGACTATGGTGCAGATCAGATTCATATACTAGAAGGTCTTGAGGCGGTTAGAAAACGTCCTGGTATGTATATTGGCAGCACGTCTTCACGCGGACTGCATCATTTGGTCTATGAAGTTGTTGATAATAGTATCGATGAAGCGTTGGCGGGGTATTGCAATCATGTTGAAGTCACGATTCATAAGGATAACAGCATAACTGTTGTCGACAATGGCCGTGGTATTCCGGTTGATATGCATGAAAGCGGCAAACCAGCTATTGAGGTTGTATTGACTGTTTTACATGCAGGCGGTAAATTCGGTGGAGACAGTGGGTATAAGGTTTCAGGAGGACTCCATGGTGTTGGTGTGTCTGTCGTAAATGCATTGAGCATGCAGATGGATGTAGAAGTTCGCCGTGAAGGTAAGGTACATGCAATATCTTTTTCAAAAGGGTTTACAGTAAAACCGCTTAAAATCGTTGGTGATACAGAAGAAAATGGTACAAAAGTTCATTTTTTACCAGATTCGGAAATATTCGATGAAGTAGTATATCAATTTGATGTACTAAAACATCGTCTGCGCGAGCTGGCTTTTTTGAATAAAGGTCTTACGATTACTTTGAGCGACGAACGTGAAGACAAAAAAGAAGTGTTTTTCTTTGAAGGTGGAATACGTTCTTTTGTTGAACATCTCAATCGCAATAAAGAAACAATCAATCCGGATACGATTTATTTCAATGGCTCAAAAGGCACAACAGTCGTTGAGATCGCAATGCAGTACAATACAAGCTATAGTGAAAATATTTATAGCTTTGTCAATAATATCAATACAGAAGAAGGCGGAACCCATTTAGCCGGTTTTAAAATTGCGTTGACGCGTGCGGCTAATGATTTTGCCCGTAAACAAAATATATTGAAGACTTCTGAAGAAAATCTCAGTGGTGAAGATATTCGTGAAGGCTTGACTTGTGTTATCAGCCTTAAAATACAAGAACCACAGTTTGAAGGCCAGACAAAAACAAAGCTTGGCAACTCAGAAGTCCGTGGTATTGTCGATTCAATCGTTTCAGAGGGCTTATCCGAATATTTTGATGAAAATCCAGCTTTGACCAAAAAAGTAATCGAAAAATCGATTATGGCTTCGCGAGCTCGTGAAGCAGCTCGCAAAGCACGTGAATTGACTCGTCGTAAAAATGCTTTGGAAGTCAGTTCTCTTCCAGGAAAATTAGCGGATTGTTCCGTAAAAGATCCTATGCAAGCTGAAATCTATCTCGTCGAAGGGGACAGTGCTGGCGGCTCGGCAAAACAGGGCCGAGATCGTCGTTTCCAGGCAATCTTGCCACTTCGCGGCAAGATTCTCAATGTAGAAAAAGCACGTTTGGATAAGATTTTAAACAATGAAGAAATTCGTACCATGATTACAGCTTTTGGCAGTGGTATTGCAGAAGAATTTGATTTGAGCAAGAGCCGCTATGGCAAGATCATCATCATGACGGATGCCGACGTCGATGGAGCACATATTCGTACGTTGTTGCTGACATTCTTTTATCGTTATATGAAGCCGTTGATTGAAAATGGACGTATCTATATTGCTCAACCACCACTTTATCAAATTCGTAAGGGGCGCCAGCATTGGTATACGTACAGTGATGATGAACAAAATACGAAACTCAATGAAATTGGTCGCGATAATATCGTTGTTCAGCGATATAAAGGTCTTGGTGAAATGAATCCAGAACAGCTCTGGGAAACTACGATGGATCCGGAAGGAAGAACTGTCTTACGGGTTGATTTGCAGGAAGCTGAAGAAGCCGACAGTATTTTTTCTATACTTATGGGGGACAAAGTTGAACCTCGTCGTAAATTCATTGAAGATCATGCTAAATTAGTGCGTAATCTCGATATCTGATCAAAATTTTATGAATAAAAATCCCTGGTATATGTGAATATACCAGGGATTTTTGTTTATAAAACATTAATTGACAATTTGTCTTTTGAATGATATCATTAGCTCATAGATATAAAGAGATTTATTTCCTACAAGGGGAGTAGCTGAACGGCCGGTACACCGTCATCCCGAGTGAGAGCTCCGGTTCGGCCGACATGGATTTGTAAGCGAGACTTTGTTTTGTCTGGTGTTTTATCAGGCGGGGCAAGGTCTTTTTATATTAAATAAAAACAAGGAAGGCGGTATGAAATGGAAGGTATGTTTTCAATGGAATGGATCATGGCGTTAGGCAGTATAACATTCCTCAACATTCTCCTAAGCGGCGATAATGCGATTTTGATTGCCTTAGCTTGTAAAAATTTACCTGATAAACAGAAATTTAAAGCGATGATGATTGGTGGTTTGGCAGCTGTACTCATTCGTGTCGTACTCACGCTATTTGCCACAAGTTTGCTAGCAATTCCCTATTTTGAGTTTATTGGAGGTCTAGCACTTCTCTATATAGCGGTCAACTTATTGACCGATCATGGTGATGGTGATGGCGGCAGTGATAAATCTAGGTCGACCACCTTGTCTTCGGCAATAAAAACAATTTTGATTGCTGATTTGATCATGAGTATTGATAATATTTTGGGTTTGGCAGGTGTTGCTAATACGGTGAGCCAAGGTCAGTGGAGCCTGATTATTTGTGGTTTATTGATCAGTATCCCCATCGTTCTTTTCGGGGCACAGATTTTTATGTTGATTATTCAAAGATTTTCTTTCATCATATACTTAGGTGCTGGGATACTGGCATTCACAGCTGGAAAAATGGTCGTCATGGACCATGCTTTAGGGGTCTATTTCGCTCCGGTAGCTGGATTTGTTGAGGGAATATTAGTTTTGCTTGTTCTGACGGTTGGTTGGTATATCAATCGAAAGAATGCACTTGCTTATCAAAAAGAAAATATAGATGATAAATAATGGAATTTGGGAGGAATTGAAATGAATACATTAAAAACAGCGGTGCTTATGGCTCTTTTGACAGGGATATTGGTCGCTGTCGGCGGAGTTTTTGGTGGACGTGGTGGCGCGACCATTATGTTAATGGTTTCTTTAGGAATAAACTTCTTTTCGTATTGGTATAGCGATTCCATCGTATTAAAAGCATATGATGCAAGAGAAGTGACGCCAACTCAAGCACCTGATTTATATCGAATGGTTGAAAATTTGGCTGGCAATGCGGATTTGCCGATGCCAAAAGTGTATATCATAGATACAGATGTTCCAAATGCTTTTGCTACAGGGAGAAATCCTGCTCATGCTGTCGTTGTGGTGACTACTGGGATCATGAAGACATTGCAGTATGATGAGTTAGCTGGTGTAGTGGCTCATGAACTGTCGCATATCAAGCATAGGGACACACTTATTAGCACTATCGTAGCTTCGATTGCCGGGGTCATTTCTTGGATAGGCAATATGGCACAGTGGGCAGCTATATTTGGTATGGGAAGAAATGAGAATGAAGAAGAAGGCGGCGGCATGCTTGGCATGCTCTTTACGATCATCGTGGCTCCGTTGGCAGCCATGCTCATACAGATGGCTATTTCTCGTTCGCGTGAATTTGAGGCTGATGCGAGTGGTGGTAAGATTTGCGGTAATCCATTGGCTTTAGCTTCTGCTTTGGAAAAAATCGAGTATTATGCAAAAAATGCAGTGATGCAGCAAGCGACGCCATCAACGGCACATTTGTTCATCATTAATCCACTGGCTGGATCCGGCAAGAAAATCATGAATCTTTTCAGCACACATCCTTTGACGGCAGAGAGAATTGCCCGTTTAAAGCAGCAGGCCAATGCCTGATAAATAGTTAAAAAAAGAGGAGAAAACCATAGCGGTTTTCTCCTCTTTTTAATGTTGCCTTTATGCAACATTAGAATTTTCGTCGTTCCATTAACCCCATCAATGCGAGTATCTGATTGAGGGCAACATCTGGGACGCTGATGTTTTTTACAACATGCGTCGAGAGTTTCCAAGAATCAAATTCTCCATTATTTTCGGCATATTCAAGATGATACTTGATTTCGTCATTGCTTTCATTGAGCTTAAGCATACGCTCGATCAATGTGACGTAATCTACCATGATATAAATCGATTCAATACGGGATGTAAGTATTTTTTGCAGCTGTTTTAAACCATTTGCTTCTAAGAGTACCAGGCTGATCTGATGATTAGCCAATGCGTAGAGGACATCTTCTTTGGCTAGGCCGTAATATTCTCCACGATAGGTAACTTTTTCAATCAATGAAAGCTTAAAAAAATCTTCGCGGCTCACATGCTTATAAAAAGGCGTGCGGTCATTCGTTTCAATCGGTGCGCGTGTTGTATAACTAGGAATGTAATGGATTCCTAGCGCCTGCAGCTTTTGGGCAAAAAAACGCTTGCCTGCAGCATGAGGTCCGATGAATGCATAGATTTTATTTGCCATAAAACCACTCCTGCTCCCGTGCATTTTTATTTCCCGAGCATTTACCAATATATTTATTTTAACATAAATCAGATTCTTTATAAATAGGTAATATGAAGAAAAAAACAGAAGCGAGAGCTTCCGATCGCCCTCGCTTCTGCCGCCTCTACCTTACCTTTGCCACCTACTACAAAATGTAGTAGTTCCCCAAACAGTAGGATACACCTTTTATATTATTTTGGCAATAGGTAAAATAAATTTTTGCAAAAAAAAAACATTCCCAAAAGGAATGTTTTACTTTTTTAGAAAAAATGGTCGGAGCAGCAGGATTCGAACCTGCGACCCCCTGGTCCCAAGCCAGGTACTCTACCAAACTGAGCCATGCCCCGATAGCCAATAAAAAAATTATAATAAGAAATGGAGGATTTGTCAATACCTTTTATGGGTTTTATAAAAAAATATATGAAAGTATGTAAAATAAAAGCTTTGAAACTGTGTCAAAAATAACGATTGAGAACTTTATCGTCAGTTCCAGCACGGCTATAACGATATTGCGGTCGACCGACGGTGCCATAGACCAGTTGTAGATTCAGTAATTCTAAATCTTTTAGGAAATCGAGGTATTTTCTCATGGAAACACGGGAAATCCCTACTTGGATAGCAATTTCTTCTGTGGAGAAAAAAATACTGTCGGCTTGCTTTATTTGCTGCCAGACGCTTTTTAAGGTATTTTTGTCAATTCCTTTGGGCAGATGCATTTCGTTTGTATGTTCTTTATATAAAAGATAATTGTCGAGATGAACTTGGTCGATCAGGTTTTCTTTTTTCATGACTTGAAGCAATTCCTTATAATTGAGTAAGGCACTGCTGAGGCGTTCAAAGTCAAAGGGCTTAATAATGTAATCAATTGCACCGAAACGAAGCGCCTGCATGATTGTAGCGTTATCACGAGCGGCTGTTACGAGGATGACATCTACGGATTTGCTCTTTGCACGGATTTGTGTCAATAAATCGAGTCCGTTGAGCTTTGGCAGGAATATATCCAATAAAACGAGATCGATGTCTATCTTGTCGATGATAGACAAGACTTCAAGGGCATCATGGACGACGGATACGACTTTGAAGCCATCAACTAATTCGACATAGCGCTTATTCAATTCGGCGACCATAAAATCGTCTTCAACGACTAATACATTGATCAAAGTCTCACTTCCCATCGCTATATGGTATATTTACATAGAATGTGGTTCCTTGGTTTATTTGGGATTCAAAAGCAATAGTGCCTTTATATCGATTTAGGATCTGTTTTGTCTGATAGAGTCCGATTCCACGGTTCTTGCTTTTAGTAGAATACGCATTTTGGTAAATGTGTAAAATATTCTCTTGTGGAATGCCAATTCCTGTATCATTTACCATAATTTTAATTTGTTCATCTGTTTGAGAAATTTCTAATTCGACCTTTTTGTTTTGACTATTTTCTACAGATTCGACAGCATTGTTCAAAAGGCTGCCAAGAATCGTTATGACATCGTGGATAATTGGTGCATCTAGCATGTTTGGTAAAAAGCAGTTTTCGGTAAGTTTCATTTCAACACCAGCTTCATGAGCCCAGCTGAGTTTGCCTAGAAGAAAACCAGCGAGTACGGGATCTTTTATATTTTTAATGATGGCGCCGGTTTCTGATTGGTATTTGTAAGCGATTTGACGAATATATTCTTGTAGTTGGTCATAGCATTGCAGTTGGATCATTCCGAGTACAACGTGCATTTTATTCATGAATTCATGGGTCTGGGCACGTAGTGCTTCGGCATAAGTGCTGACATCCATGAGTTTTTCGGCAAGTTTTTGCAACTCGCTCTTATCACGGAAAGTAGCTACGACGCCGACGATTTCATTGTTTACATAAATAGGGACTCTGTTCGTCAATATGGTGATGCCGTTTAAGTCTTGTTCTTGATCGAGCTCGGCTATGCCGCTTTCTAGTACTTGGACCATTCGGCTGTTCGGGACGAAATCATCGACTTTTTCACCGATACCGTCGCCCTTGATGCCAGCTTCGGCGAATAAACGTCTTGCCGCCGGATTTATGGTTTGGATTCTTGTATCTTTGTCGATGGCGAACGAACCTTCGCGGATAGCTGTCAATATGGCATTTCTTTCTTCAAGCAATCTAGCCACGGCGAAGGGTTCAAGACCGAACGTCGATTTTTTGATGTGTTTTGCCATAAAGCCGGCAAAAATAAGGCCAGTCAATAAGCCGCAAATACTGCCATATAAGATGGGGAGTTTGTTTTCTGTAGCATTGCCTTCGGCAGTATCGAGCATGATGCCGACTAAGACAACTCCGATTTGTTCTTGTTTTTTGTTATAGATCGGAATGAATTTTCGCATGGATTCTCCGAGCGAACCTTTTGATACAGAGGATATTTCCTTGCCATGAAAAGCATCATCGGCATCGGTGTTATCGTAATAGGTATCAATCATTGCTGCATCGGGATGAGAATAGCGTTTACCGTCCATGCCAAGCACGACGACAAAACGGATTTCATCGATTTCAGAAATGTTGTCAGCGAATTGTTGTATTTTTTCAGGCGGTATTTTACCGGAAAGACCATCGATTACAATAGGGGAATCTGCTACCATGTGAGCGATATCATCTGCCTTTATGTATAAGTGCTGATATGTGTTTTCATGGACTTTACTGCTGATTAAAAAATCGGTGATAAGAAGCGATACGCTGATGATGATAAAGGTGAGGAGAACAAAGTTGTGTTCTAGAGAAAAAAAATTTTTTGTTGTTTTGATAAAAAACACCTTCAATCTATGAATATAAATAAATTTTAGGGACAATCAAAAGTATAGAATATATGGGATATTTATTACAATATTCCATATATTCTATACTATATCCTGCTTATTCATAATAGATAAAAACAGGGAAAGGTGCAGAATGTACTGCACCTTTCCCTATTTTAAGCAAATTTTAATTATTTTGCAGATTTGCAAGAATGGTATTTTTGTCTGTTTGATTTATTTTACCAGGTAAATTTTTGGTCAGTTCTGCCAAAAAATTTGCATCGGGTTTAAAATAAATTCGTTCATTTTCTATCTTTTTTGTATTTTTGCTGACGGTGTAGGCAATGGTCCAAACCTTTCGGTTATCAAGTCCACTGTGGAAGCGGAAGGTTCGTCTGAAATGCATGATGCCGATTAATTTTGGTTCATAGGGATAAATTCCTTGGATTTGAGAAAATTCTATTGTTGATGTCTTCATATTCCAAAGATTTTTTTGTGTGAATTTAAGCAGTTTTCCAGAGCATTCACATATATATTTTCCTTGTATGCGTTTTATCAGTGAAAAAAGGAAGACGATATCTATGCCGATTCCAAGTGGCTGGAATTTGTGCAATTTGAAAATTTCCATCAGATTCAAAAGCAGTAGTCCGGCAAAAAAAAGTATAGCCAGAGTGAAAAAAATACGGTTTTTGGAATTTATTTCTGATTCTGTCGATAAAAATTTTGCCATAGGATCGTCTCCTTATATTCACGAAGATAGAGATTTTTTATACGTTTAGCAGGCCAAAGAAAATATAGCAAAGGATAGCACCGACAACGCACATGGAGAAGCCCCAAATCAAAAGTTGACGGAATAATTTACTCTTATCTTCTTTATCCGAAGCACAAGCGATACACATTGCGCCAAACAGCGAGAGCGGTGAGGTATCAACTAGATGTGAGCCGACATCGATCGAAGAGATCATGGCGATGGCGCTGCCGCCGCCAAGCTGTTCGACCAAACCTGGAACAAGTGGCAAGAACATCGGCATGACGACACCAGAAGAGCTTGAAAACGATGAAATAAATCCGCTGGTAAGCGCTAAGACACCATTGATGCTTGTTGGGTTTGAAACTGTAGCAATCATGCCAACGAGTGCGTCTAGTCCACCGGCTTTGTCCATGACGTCGATGAGGACACCCATGCCGCCTACCATGATGATGACGGACCACGGAACAGCCTTGATGGCTTCTTTGCTGTCACCTACGTTCAAGATCAGAAGAAGTGAAGAAAGCATAAAGGCGATTGCCCCGACATTGGTAACCTTTCCATTACCTAAAAAGTCCATGATTGTCGGAGTAAAGAAGCTTTTTGTTAAAGAAAGGCTTGGTAAAATGACTAAGAGAACAAGGATACCGATAGCTCCGAGGGTCATCCATTGTTTTTTGTCAAAAGGTTCTGGCTTTGGTGCGATATCATCGATGTTGAGTGTGGAAGCACGTTGATTCCGTATCCAAGCCCAGCCGCCGAAAATCATGAAGCCGCCGATATTGGCAAATAGTTGGGCAATTTCAGAGTTGAGATGGATTTTCCAGGCCAAGAGGCTTAAATCGCCCATATGCTGACCGAGGCTTTCAAGTTCAGGAGTCATTTTGGCAATGAAAGAATTGGAGATGATGCCGCTTGGCGCGATTGGTGAAAATGCAGCTCCGTTAGCGGCACCGACGACAAGTAATGTCATCAAGAAGGCTTTCATGCCGATGCGTTCCGATATGGACATGACGACTGGCGCCATTAAGGTAACGGTTGCGATATTGCCAGGGCCGATGGTTGTTATGATGGTGATCAAAGCGAAGATGATCAAAGGAATCAGGGCTGTGTTTCCTTTGGCCAGCCGTATGGCATTAGCCGTAAGCTTTTCCATGGTTCCGTTTGTTGTGGCGATTCCAAAGAGAAAGGTTACACCTGTAAGTACCATAAATAAATCAACTGGCCAGGCTTGCATGATTTTTACAGCAGAAAGGTTAGCGAAAAAGGCACCTATGCCGATCGCAAAAGAAATGGCAATAATCCCTACATTGAGATCTTCATTGATCATGGATATAGCAACTACAATGAGTATGCCAGCCAATGAAGCGATTGCGGCAGATGATAATCCTAGCATAAAAGATTCCCCCTCGAATTTATCGTATATCCCAAGGAAGCCAATACATCAATCATCGTCTTCTTCGCCGGCTGCATCTGCTGGAAAAGCTTTGCGAAGAAGGACGGTTGCACCGATGAAAATTGCGATTACAAAAAACATGGTTGGCAGGGCAATACACATCATAGTGACTGCTTTTACAAATGCTCCATCCATTTTTGACACCTCACTTTTTTATTTTGCCAAGGCTGGAATAAGTGCTAAGACAAGACCACCGGCGACGACAGAAGCAATCTGACCGGCAACATTGACTCCGATGGCATGCTGGATGATAAAGTTTGAAGGATCTTCTTTAAGTGCCATTTTGGCAATGACTCTTCCAGACATAGGAAATGCAGAAATTCCGCAAGCACCGATCATCGGATTTATTTTTTCGGATCTGAGCAGGTTGAGTAATTTTGCAAACAATACGCCGCCAGCTGTATCAAAAACAAAAGCGACTGCGCCGAGAGCCATGATCATAGCTACCTGTACGGTGAGAAAATTTTCACCTGACATCGTACCACCTATCGTGATGCCGAGAAGTAATGTAACTAGGTTGGAAAGCTCATTTTCAGCAGCACTCGAAAGATTGTCGACAACGCCAGAAACTTTGAGGATGTTGCCAAACATCAAGCTGCCGATCAATGCCACGGAAATCGGAGCAACAATGCCAGCGATGAGGACAACCATCAAGGGAAAGAGGAAAATCGTGGTTTTAGATAGAGGTTCATCTTCTGAGTAGCCCATTTTTATTTTGCGTTCCGCTTGGGTCGTCAAGGCTTTGATGACAGGCGGCTGTATAATCGGAACTAAAGACATGTAAGAATAAGCGGCAACGGATAATGGCCCTAAAAGATCTTGAGCAAAACGGCTGGCAACGTAAATAGTCGTCGGGCCGTCGGCTGCGCCAATAATGCCGATGGATGCAGCGTTTTCAAAGGAAAAACCCATCAAAGCTGCTAATACGGCGGTGCCGAAGATACCTACCTGAGCAGCTGCGGCAAAGAGCATGACGATCGGGCGCCGTATCAGGGGCGTAAAATCGCACATGGCTCCAATGGCAATGAAGATCAATACGGGAAATAATTCGTTGGCTATGCCGGCCTTATAAAGGACCCATAAAAATCCTTCTTCGCCGACTGCTTGTGAAATAGCAGATGAATAAGGGATGTTTGCCAGTAATGCACCGAATCCGATCGGCAGCAGCAAGTTTGGTTCATAGTCACGTTTTACCGCCAGGTAAATCAGTAAAAAGCTGATGCCCCACATGACGATGTTTTTCCATGTCAGGCCGATGAAGCCCATAAGTAATTCGTCTAACCAAGGGTATTGCAACATTAAAGATTCCATTAAGCATGCCTCCTCATATGTTTATAAATAACTGCAGCAGCCGTAGTTTTGGCTGTTGCAGGTCAAACACTCAATAAAATAAGGATTTGTCCGGGTTTGACACTGTCACCAGCTTGAACATTGACCGATTTTATGGTGCCATTTACAGGTGAGGCGATTTCATTCATCATTTTCATTGCCTCTAAAATCAAAAGCAAGTCGCCCGTATGGACGGTATCACCAGCTTTTACATTGATTTTATTGACTTTTCCTGGCATAGGAGCTGATATTTTTGTATCTCCATCACTAATTGTTGGTGTTGGTTCGATAATGCTTTCTTTGGAAACTGAAACTGGCATGGCAACTGAAGGTGCTGGAATGGATTTTTTTGCTAGCGGAGAAGCGCTTTCGCCGGTCTTTTCGACTTCTACGGCATAAGCTGTTCCGTTTATGGTAACTGTCAGATTCATTTTATTCATAGATGATACCTCCACTTCAAATTGGGCTAAATCTTGTAGGAATCCATTAGTTTTTGGCGCCCGCATAATTGCCATTCTTTACTGACTCGCGTTATTTTAAATGCGAGTCCAGGATTTTCAGCTGAAAACATCGCATAGGCTGCAGCGGTTATGATTGCTGCAGTCTCTGGAGAAACACCGAAGGTATCAGCTGTTCCAGTCTCTAACTTTTGTGTGGATTCAAGCGTTTCTTTTTTTGATTTTTTTTCTTTTTTATGGCCAAATAACGATGCAAAAAATCCCATGGTGATCACCTCCTTTACAAAACATAAAGTATTTTAAAATGGGATATTTCCGTGCTTTTTATGTGGACGAGATTCCCGTTTTGTCATCAGCATAGTTAAGGCCTGGATAATGTGGATACGCGTTTCAACAGGGTCTATAATTTGGTCAGTACAGGTAAAAATAGGCTTTTGCATATCTATATGGGACAAAGATTTTTCTGGTATATGGTTTTTTTCTGCCTTTTGGCGGAAGAGGACAGCGGCTGAGCCAGCTGGTTCTTTTATTGCGATCTTAGCGCTCGGCCAAGCGAGTACGAGGTCTGCTCCAAGTTCTTTTGAACACAGTGCAAGATACGCAGCTCCATAAGCTTTGCGAATCAGCAGGCTGATTTTGGGCACAGTGGCTTCTGCATAGGAATAGAGGATTTTGGTGCTGTGCCGGATAATGCCTTTATATTCTTGGCTTGTGTCTGGCAAAAATCCGGGAACATCAATGAAGGTTATTAAAGGCAAGTTGAATGCGTCGCAAAAACGGATAAAACGCGAAGCCTTGTCAGAAGAATTTATATCGAGGCAGCCGCCGATGGTCAAAGGCTGATTGGCGATGATTCCTACGGATTGGCCATTGAAGCGAGCAAACCCGGTAATTAAGTTGCGGGCGTATAAAGACTGGACTTCATAGAATTGTTGGTCGTCGGCGGTAAGCTCAACCAAGTGCTTCATATCATAAGGGGAATCAATATTATCCGGCAGCACAGAATCAAGTTCTGGAATCAAGCGCATCGCAGAATCTTTTGTTGGTTTAATTGGTACATCTTCGAGATTATTGCTTGGTAAAAAACTTAAGAGCCGACGGATTTGGCAGATGCTGTCTGAGGGTGTAAGTGAGGAAAAATGAGCTGAGCCGGAACTTGTGTTGTGAGTGATCGCTCCACCTAGTTGTTCGGACGTTATCGTCTCACCAGTAATCGCTTTGATTGAAGCGGGTGAAGTCAAGAACATGCTGCTTGCATCTTGCACCATATAGATGAAATCTGTAAGAGCGGGGGCGTAAACAGCACTGCCAGTACAAGAATTCAAGATAACCGATATTTGTGGAACGACACCTGAGGCAAGTATGTGTTGATAAAGAAGTTTGCCATAGCCATTCATATTGTTGGCTGTTTTGTCGCTGGGAATATCGTTTAGCTTATTGATGCCGATGATTGGACAACGGGCCTTAAGGGCCATAGTAAATAGTTTACAGAGATTTTCGGTGTAGGATTCATCAAATACACTGTCTTCTACTGTGCAGTCTTGCGCATAGGCAAAAACAAGGCGATTTTCTATATTGCCATAGCCGGCAGCAAGACCAATAGGTGTTGCCGTGAAGTTTACGAAAGTTCCTTGATCAAAAAGCAGCTCCAAATACGTACTTGGGCAGCCTTCTTTTTTAGAAAGTGTTTCTTCAATACGTCGTACGGTCGTTTGCAAGAGCGGCACCTCCTGTGCGTGCACTTTCTGAACTTTTCTTATATCTAATTTACTGCTTAATTCATAAAAAGTCAGTATTTTATAAGTTTTTAAACTATTTTGTAATTAAAGTTACTGAGAAAAATAAAAAGAAGAAAATCCCTTTGTTTCTTTGGTAAAAATAGCAGGAAAAATAACAGGTACTAGAGAATGGATTGGCTGATAGGGGTATCTGCCCTTATTTAGAAAATCATATATTTTTTAATATGGGGGCGATGCTATGCATTTTTATTGTGAAAAATGTAAAAAAGAATATCCGATGGATACCCTGGCTTACAAATGCATTTGTGGAGGCTTATTTCGTTTATTTAAACGCTTTGATGAAGTAGTGCCGACTAAAGTTTCGTTGGGAGAAGTAAGGACTCCGTTATTGCCGATACATGTTGATAAAATCGATTTTTTATTGAAAATGGAGCATTTGCAGCCAACTGGATCTTTTAAAGATCGAGGCGCATTTATGTTGATAAATGAACTCAAAAATTTGGGCGTCAAAGAAATCGTCGAAGATTCTGCGGGCAATGCAGCAGCGGCGATTGCAGCCTATGCAGCGGCGGCTGGTATAGATTGTCTGATTTATCTACCGGAAAAGACCTCACCGGCGAAAATCCGGCAAATCGAGTCGACTGGTGCAACGATCAAAAAAGTAAGAGGTGATCGTGATAAGACGGCTCAGCTGGTGCAGAAAGCGGCAAAGGAAAGATATTACGCATCACATGTCTACAATCCACTTTTTTTTGAGGGAATGAAATCAATGGCACAGGAAATATATGAGCAGCTTGGTCAACAGGTTCCGGAATATATTTTTATGCCGGTGGGAAATGGAACTATGCTGCTTGGGCTTTATTATGGTTTTGAGGAAATCGGTCGTCTGCCGAAGTTCGTCGCTGTCCAAAGCTGCACTTGCCAACCGCTTTGTCATGCATTGCATAAAAAGGCAGGCAAAGATTCGGGGGAGACTATAGCAGAATCTATACGCGTAGGAAATCCGGCAAGGCTTGATGAAATGCTGCAGGCAATAAAAAATAGTAGAGGGGACGCTGTTACAGTCACCGATGAGGAAATCATGGCAGCAGCAAAAATACTTGGAAAAAATGGAATATATACAGAAATTAGTTCAGCGGCAGCCTTGGCTGGAGCCAAAAAATTCTTCAAGGATGGCAAGCCGGATAATTATAAGGTTGTCATACCGCTTACCGGTCATGGCTTGAAATAAAAAAATCGTGGGATTTTCTGCCATAATGAACTATAATTAAATCTTGTTCAGTATGACAGGAGGTTTTTTTTTTGGATGATGTGAGTATGATTGTTTTTTTGATGGTAATGGGATTTTTGGCATCCTTTGTTGATTCCGTTGTTGGCGGTGGTGGATTGATTTCATTGCCGGCTATTCTTTTCACAGGAATGCCTCCGGTCCTCGCTTTGGGCACGAATAAGATTGCTGCAGTCATGGGGGCATTGACGAGCTTTGCGGCTTTTGTCCGTTCCGGCAAGGTCGATATGTCTTTGATCAAGATATTGTTTCCGCTATCTTTTATCGGTTCTTTGGCGGGCGTCATGATCGTGCGTCAGGTTCCACCTGATTTCTTGCGCCCACTTGTTGTCGTACTATTGATATCGGTGACGATCTATAGCCTTAAGCGCAAAGATTGGGGCACGACGTCCACTTATGGTGGATTGACTAAAAAAATGCTTTATATGAGTGGTGTGGCAGCATTTTCTTTGGGCATCTATGATGGATTTTTTGGGCCGGGAACTGGTTCATTTTTGCTCTTTGCATTTCTTTTCATTGGTTTTGATTTTATTGGTGCAGCCGCGAATGCGCGCGCTCTCAATTTTGCCAGTAACGTATCGGCTGCTTTGCTTTTTTCTTATTTTGGACTAGTAAATTATCACTATGCATTGCCGATGGGTCTAGCGATGATCTGTGGTGCTTATTGTGGCACTAAAATGGCTATATCCAAGGGTGCCGCTTATATCAAACCTTTATTTATAACAATGACGACCATTCTTATTGGTAAACAAATCTGGGACTTATTGAAGTGATTTAATTGTATAATTTTTGAAGAGATAAACCTGTAGGATCAATCGCTGCTGTTGGTTGATTTTATAGGTTTTTTTATATTTTTGTTAAAGTCATTGAAGAAAAGGATATTTTCAATTACAATAAGAAACAATAAATCATAAATGATGATGACAGGGGGCGCTCGTGATGATCCAGGCGATTATAGATATAGGCTCTAATACGATTCGATTGGCGATTTACAAAATTGAATATGGGAAAATAGAGCTGATTATGAAACGCAAGAATATGGTCGGGCTCGCCGCTTATATAAAAGCAGATATCATGCAGCCTAAGGGCATTGCTAAAGCCTGCGAAATCCTCAATGAATACAAAGAATTTCTCAATGCCTTCAAAATCAAAGAGATTACGGCGTTTACTACGGCAGCTCTTCGCAATGTAAAAAATAGTCAAGAAGCTGTGCAGCAGATAACAGAGGAGACGGGAATCGCTATACGAGTGATTTCTGGCGATGAGGAAGCAGTCTATGATTTTATTGGCGCGACACATGATTTAAAAGATGACAGCGGGCTGCTGATTGATATCGGTGGCGCAAGTACGGAAATCGTGGTTTATGAAGACCATGAAATATGCAGCAAAATCAGTCTGCCGATAGGTTCTTTGGCACTTCATACGAAGTATGTAGAGGGTTTTTTGCCGAGTTGCTTGGAAATAGAGGATATGCGTAAGGATATTGAGTCACTGTTGTCCTCGGCGCCCGAATTCAAGGAAATCCAGCATGCGCATATTTGCGGTATAGGTGGTACGTTCAAAGGAGCATCCGCTTTATACAATGAAATATTTAAAATGGGGCATGATAATAAATCTTTGCAAACAGAAAAGCTGGAGGAGATCATTGCTCGATTCAATCGCGATGCCAGTATGATTGAAAATGATGTATTGATTTTGATGCGAACGGTGCCGGATCGCATTCAAACGATTATTCCGGGACTTGTAATTGCCGATGTTTTGGCTAAGCATTTTGGCAGCGAACAAATTGATTATGCCGATGCTGGTGTACGCGAAGGTTATTTGTATGATCAGATCGTCAATGATGCAGAATGAAAAGGAGCTCAGGTTAGAATACCTGAGCTGTTTTTTTTATAAAAATACAATGGGGACAATCTTTTGTTGATTTTAGAAATTTTAGGATGGTTTGCTTAATTTATCGTGAAGCGGATTTTTTATAAAGCTTTTGCGGTTCGGTTGAAAAAGATGAAATGTCTTATATAATGTGGGATTATGGACATTTTTATCGAAAAATGATATAATTAAGAGCTAATATGAACAAGGTATGTATAATTTTTTATATATTTTTAGGAAAATGATTTTGAGGTGAGAATGTGGATTTTGGTATAGGAAGAGTTTTACCGGTCAACATCGAAGATGAGATGAAAAATTCTTATATCGATTATGCGATGAGCGTTATCGTTATGCGTGCGTTGCCGGATGTCCGCGACGGCTTGAAGCCTGTACATAGGCGTATTTTGTATGCGATGCAGGAAGCCGGAATGGCTTCGAATAAACCGTATAAAAAATCAGCCCGTATCGTCGGGGAAGTTTTGGGTAAGTATCATCCGCATGGTGATAGTTCTGTCTATGAAGCCATTGTGCGTATGGCTCAGAACTTTTCTTCTCGTTACATGCTAGCTGATGGCCATGGGAATTTCGGTTCCGTCGCAGATCGCAGATGTACCCACGCTCAATCAATGGCTCGGGCAACGGACTCCGATGACCCCGAGCCAGATCGCCGATTTCACGAGAAGAGCGACGGGTGGCTGAGGTGGAAACTCTACGGGTGTTTGAGTTCGCCGAGCTACGAGGCGACCCTGCGTTTCATCAACGGACGCGTGCGGACGATGATCACCGCGATCCGCGGCGAATAAGGAGTACCCGAGTCATGTCATTACTGAACATTCTCACTCTCGCGGGCAGCGCCGTTTCCGCGCAGAGCCAGCGCCTCAATACGGTTGCCTCCAATATTGCCAACGCAGAGAGCGTCAGCAGCAGCTGGGAAGAGCCGAAATAGA
>RCMY010001781.1_pt1 | contig 19978 bp, 11 predicted proteins | sample 2041341 | NCBI WGS metagenome assembly RCMY01 (sample SAMN09708234, study PRJNA481090) | Marine sediment metagenome, whole genome shotgun sequencing project. | reverse complement strand
GGCGGCAGGCTCACGGCCGAAGACATCCATACCATTGCCGCTCAAGAATTCAATGCCCACTACAAACACAGCAGCAGCCTGTATCCTTTGTTGCACCGTGTCGGCATGAGCTGGATAACCGCCCGCAGCCGCCATCCACAGGCAGACCCGGAAGCGCAAGACGCTTTTAAAAAAACTTTGTTGACGAAGTAAAAGCCGTATTGCCCGAACACATCAAGCCCGAACAAGTCGACATTTGGTTTCAAGACGAAAGCCGCATCGGACAACAAGACAGTCTCACCCGCGTATGGCACGAAAAGGGAAAAAGGCCTCGCCTTATTCGCCAATCATGATGCCAAAGTGTGGTGTGGCGGATTGTGGCGGGAAAGAAAATTCTGCCGCTGGCGGCGCATGAGGAAGCGATTGGCTGCGGTGAGCTGTTTTGCTTCGAGCAGCGCAGCAGCTGGCAGATTGTGCAGCAGGCTGGGCGCGGGCAGATTTATGCGGCCGAATTGCTGTTGCTGGATCAGGCGGATATCGATGCGTGCATGTTATTTAGGCCGTCTGAAACAAAAAAACACGCTACGAAGGCAAGCGCAGCCGTTTGTGTTTCACCGGCAGCCATCGCAGGAGGGCGGGAAATCTGGCAGCGGTTGGCATCTGCCGATGAACTTATGCATGCCGATATTCAGGCGCTGCTGGCTTGGCAGCCAAACTCCGATAGGCGATATTACCGCTGCTTGCGGCTATCAATCCGGCGGCCATTTTGCAGCGGCATTCAAGCAGCAGTTCGGTTTTTTGCCTTCTGATGTGCGCATGTGACCCAATCGGGCTAAAGGCCGTCTGAAACTATTTTATACTGCTTTATACTGCGGCCATTAATGAATAGCGGTGGAGAAACCGATGAGCCAAACAAACACGCCCAGCCAGCACTGGCAGGCGCAAACTTATGCCGACAATGCCCGTTTTGTTGCCGATTATGGCGTATCGCTGCTCGATTGGCTGCAAGCTGACAAAGGAGAGCGAATATTGGATTTGGGCTGTGGCGACGGCGTGCTCACGCAAAAAATCGCCGCCTCCGGCGCCCAAGTGCTCGGCTTGGACGGCAGCGCCGATTTGGTGGCTGCGGCGCAGCGTTTGGGCATCCATGCCGTGCAGGGCGATGGGCAGCAACTGGCGTTTGAGCATGAATTTGATGCCGTGTTTTCCAATGCCGCGCTGCATTGGATGACCGATGCACAAGCGGTGGTGCAAGGGGTGGCTAAAGCGTTGAAGCCGGGCGGGCGCTTTGTGGCGGAAATGGGCGGCAGCGGCAATATTGCCGCGATTCAGACGGCCTTGCAGCAAGCATTGAGCGCTCACGGTTTGCAGGCGCAGCCATGCTGGTATTTTCCCGATGCCGACACTTATGCAGCCTTGTTGATGGAAAACGGGTTTGCCGTACAGAAAATCATGCTGTTTGCCCGGCCCACACCTCTGCCCTGCGGTGTGGCGGGCTGGTTGGCCACTTTTGCCGAGCCGATGCTGCCGGCCGGATTGACGCCGGCTTTGCAGACGCAAGTGTTGAATGAAGCCGCTATTGCAGCCGAACAATATCTGCCGCGTGATGAGCAGGGTGCGGTGTCGGCCGATTATGTACGCCTGCGTTTTGCTGCTGTGAAAGCAACGCTCGGCGCGATGTAAGCAGCTTTTACCGATAAACTTTGCGGCGTTTTCTACTTTTGTGATGAATTAATTCGATGGTTGTCATAGAAAGGCCGTCTGAAACAAAATGTTTCAGACGGCCTCATCTTTATATTTCCCCGTTTGCCCCTATAATCAACCGCATCATTCTTTTCAGACGGCCTGCCGCACCAAAGGCCGTCTGAAACACACCCACAAGGAAACTTTATGAGCAATGTATTGTTGAATCTGGCCGATGAGCCGCGTTACGATGAAATCACCACCGCCGACATCAAGCCCGCCATGCAGGCGGCGATTGCCGAGGCGCGCGATGCGATTGCCGGGGTGAAGGCGCAGGCCGACATCACTTGGGGCAACACGGTGGAGCAGCTCACCGACATCACCGAGCGCGTGGGGCGCATTTGGGGCGTGGTGGCGCATTTGAATTCGGTGGCCGACACGCCGCCCTTGCGCGCGGTGTATAACGAATTGATGCCCGAGGTCACGGTGTTTTTCACCGAAATCGGCCAAGATATGGCGCTTTACGAGCGCTTTAAGGCGATTAAAAACAGCGCAGCGTTCGATAAGCTCGATGCGGCGCAACAAACCAAGCTGCAACACGATTTGCGCGATTTTGTGTTGAGCGGTGCGGAATTGCCACCCGAAGCGCAGGCCGAATTTGCGGCGCTGCAAACCGAGGGCGCGCAATTGGCGGCGCAGTTTTCACAAAATGTGCTCGATGCCACCGATGCGTTTGCGCTTTATTTTGATGATGCGGACGAATTGGCCGGCCTTACCGAAGAAGCCTTAGCGATGTTTGCCGCTGCCGCCGCGGCCGAGGGCAAAAGCGGCTATAAAATCGGCCTGCAAATGCCGCACTATATCGCCGTGATGCAATATGCCGATAAGCGCGAATTGCGCGAAAAGCTTTATCACGCTTATGTGACCCGCGCCAGTGAATTGAGCGATGAGGGCAAATTCGACAACACCGCCAACATCAACCGCCGCCTGGAAGTGGCTTTGCGCGAGGCGCAATTGCTGGGCTACCGCAATTTTGCCGAATTGTCGCTGGCCACCAAAATGGCCGACTCGCCCGAGCAAGTGCTGGCTTTTCTGCACGATTTGGCCCGCCGCGCCAAGCCTTTTGCCGAAAAAGATTTGGCTGAATTGCAGGCTTTTGCCCGCGACACTTTGGGCTTGGCCCAATTGCAGGCTTGGGATGTGGCTTATGCCGGCGAAAAGCTGCGCCAGGCCAAATATGCCTTCAGCGAAACCGAAGTGAAAAAATATTTTCCGGTGAATAAAGTGCTCGGCGGCCTGTTTGCGCAGATTCACCGCCTTTATGGTGTGAACCTGATGGAAAAACGCGTGCCCGTGTGGCACCCTGATGTGCGCTATTTCGAGCTGGAAAAAGGCGGCAGCATCATCGGCGGCGTGTATTTGGATCTCTATGCGCGCGAGGGCAAGCGCGGCGGCGCCTGGATGAACGATTACCGCGGCCGCCGCCGATTTACCACAGGCGATAAAATCGGCCAAATGCAAACGCCCGTGGCTTATTTGGTGTGCAATTTCACCCCGCCCGTGGGCGGCAAAGAAGCGCGCCTTTCCCACGATGAAATCATCACCCTGTTTCACGAAACCGGCCACGGCTTGCACCACTTGCTCACGCAGGTGGACGAATTGGGCGTGAGCGGCATCAACGGCGTGGAATGGGATGCGGTGGAATTGCCCAGCCAGTTTATGGAAAACTTTGTGTGGGAATACGATGTGTTGGCCGAAATGTCGGCGCACGAAGAAAATGGCGCGCCGCTGCCGCGCGTATTGTTCGACAAAATGGTGGCGGCGAAAAATTTCCAGCGCGGCATGTTTATGGTGCGGCAAATGGAATTTGCGCTTTTCGATATGCAGATCTACAGCCAGAGCGAGCAAAGCCGTTTGAATGAATGGCCGCAAGTGCTCGAAGCCGTGCGCCGCGAAGTGTCGGTGGTGCAGCCGCCGGCGTATAACCGCTTTGCGCTGAGCTTCGGCCATATCTTTGCCGGCGGCTATTCGGCGGGCTATTACAGCTATTCATGGGCAGAAGTGCTCAGCGCCGATGCTTATGCCGCTTTTGAAGAAAGCGATGATGTGAAAGCCACCGGCAAGCGCTTCTGGCAAGAGGTGTTGGCCGTGGGCGGCTCGCGTAGCGCGATGGAATCGTTTAAGGCCTTCCGAGGCCGCGAGCCGCAAATCGATGCCTTGCTGCGCCACAGCGGCTTTGATGCGGATGCGGCTTGATGATTCTTGTGTTTAACCTTTAAAGCGAGAGGCCGTCTGAAAGTTTTCAGACGGCCTCTCGCTTTATTTTTATCAAATCATCAAAAAAAGGTTGACAGTAAAAAAGCAGTTCTATATTATGCACGTCTTCGGGTCGTTAGCTCAGCTGGTAGAGCAGCGGACTTTTAATCCGTTGGTCGAAGGTTCGAATCCTTCACGACCCACCAAACCTACCGAGCGGCCAATCTTTTTGAGATTGGCCGCTCGGTTTTATCGGGTGCAAACAGCCGGATTTTTTGAAAAGAATTCTCTGGTGAAGCCGCAATAACAAAAGGCCGTCTGAAAGAAATCTTTCAGACGGCCTTTTGTTATTTCAAACCGCTTACAAGCTGCCGTTGCTGCGTTGGCGGCCGATATCCGCTGCAGCGGTGAAGAGCACATCGGTTGAGGAATTGAGCGCAGTTTCGCAAGAATCTTGCACCACGCCGATGATAAAGCCCACGGCCACTACCTGCATGGCCACATCATTGGAAATGCCGAACAGGCTGCACGCCAAGGGAATCAGCAGCAGCGAGCCGCCGGCCACGCCGGATGCGCCGCAGGCGCTGACGGTGGCCACGAGGCTGAGCAAAATGGCGGTCCAGAAATCCACCGTGATGCCCTCGGTGTGGGCGGCTGCCAGCGCCAACACGGTGATGGTGATGGCTGCGCCGGCCATATTGATGGTGGCACCCAGCGGAATTGAGATGGAATAAGTGTCTTCATGCAGGTTGAGCTTTTTGGCCAGCGCCATATTCACCGGAATATTGGCGGCGGAGCTGCGGGTGAAAAAGGCGGTGACGCCGCTTTCACGCAGGCAGGTAAACACCAGCGGATAAGGATTGCTGCGGATTTTCCACCACACGATGATGGGGTTGACCACCAGCGCGATAAACAACATGCAGCCCACCAGCACGGTAATCAGCTTGGCATAGCTCACCAGCGCGCCGAAGCCGGTTTCGGCAATGGTGGAAGCCACCAGGCCGAAAATGCCTAAAGGCGCAAAGCGGATCACCCATTTCACCACGGTGGATACCGCATCGGCCATATCGGCAATCAGGGTGCGGGTGCCTTCCGAGGCATGGCGCAAAGCCGCGCCCAGCACCAGCGCCCACGCCAAAATGCCGATGTAGTTGGCATTGGCAATGGCGTTTACCGGGTTGGCCACCAGATTCATCAGCAGCGTTTTCAACACTTCCACAATGCCCGAGGGCGGGGTAACGTCGATGCCGCCGGTGGGCACGAGAATAATGTTGGTGGGAAACATAAAGCTGGCAATCACGGCCGAGAGCGCGGCCAGAAAAGTGCCGATGATATAAAGCACGATAATCGGCTTCACATAAGCTTCGTTGCCTTTTTGATGCTGCGCAATCGCACTCATCACCAGCACAAACACCAACACCGGCGCCACGGCTTTAAGCGCACCCACAAACAGGTTGCCCAAGAGCCCCACGGCCATACCCGCTTGCGGCGAGAGCCACGCCAGCGCGATGCCGAGCACCAAGCCGATGACGATTTGTTTGACCAGGCTCACACGGTTCATCATATGGAGAATCGGATTTCCGCTTGCCATGATGATTCCTTTAAATAATGTTAAGAAAGGCTAATATTCTAAAATAAAATGCCTGCTTTGGGGTGTTGTTTTTGAAAATAGAACAAACAACCATAAAAATAAATATTATTAAACGAATATGTTATTATTTAGCATGTTTTTTGGAATAAACAGCAACTTTTATTTTTTCGTGCACCGGTGCAGGTTTTGAATGTCTTATGCAGTGGCCGGATATTTTGTTGAAAAAATTGGCCGCCGCGCCCGCAGCAGCTTCACCTGGCCGCCGATTTGCGCTGATGCGTTCAGACGGCCTGAGGGCTTCTGCAATGCGCTGAAAATGATGTTAGAATCGCTGTTTATGCCTGCTGCCGAGCCGTCGCCGTATTGCCTTTTTTTATTCATATGAACAAACACACCGCCACCCTGATGATGACCACGCTGGCGCTTGCCTGTGCGCAAGCGTTTGCCGATGAGCCTGCCTTCGAGCAGCCGAAGGCGGCCGATTATGTGCCCTCGGGCAGCCGTGCTGCCGCTGAAGATAAGGCCGCGCAAACGCAGGAAGAAGGCGGCAACCTGCCGCTGAAATATCCGGTGGAAATCCGCACCGACAACAGCGAAGTCAAGGCCATGCTGCAAGAATACCTGCCGCTGATCACCCAGCAGCAGCAAGAAGTGCTTGATCGCGAGCAGGTAGGCTTTTTGGCCGAAGACGCGCCTGATAACGTGCAAACCATGTTGCGCACCAAAGGCTATTTCAACGGCCGCGTTACCGTGTCGCCCGCGGGTGAAGGCTATGTGGTGGCGGTGGCGCCCGGCCCGCAAACCAAAATTGAAAATGTGGGCGTGGCGATTTTGGGCGATATTCTGCAAGACGAAGATTTGTCGGCCTATTATAAAAATGCTTTGAATAATTGGTCTTTGCCTGTGGGCGATGCGTTTAACCAAAGCGATTGGAGCAGCAGCAAAACCGCCGTGCTCTCGGCAGTGACCCGCAAAAAATACCCGCTCGCCACGCTTTCCCACAGCCAGGCCACCATCAATCCGGCGCAAAACACGGCCGATTTGAGCGTGACGGTAGAGAGCAGCCGGCCGGTGTATTTCGGCGATATCGACATCAGCGGCACGCAGCGCTATCCGGTGAGCGTGGCGCGCGGGCTGGCGCAATTTTCCCCCGGCTCGCCTTATGATTTGGACAAACTGCTCGATTACCAGCAGGCGCTGGAGCAGGACGGCCATTATTCCGGTGCATCGGTGCAGGCCGATTTTGAAAATATGCAGGGCGATCGGGTGCCGGTAAAAGTGGCGGTGTCGGAAGTGAAGCGGCAAAAGCTGGAAGTGAGCCTGCGCTATGATTCGGAATACGGCCCGGGCGGGCGCATGGGCTATGATTACTATAATCTCTTCAACCGCGGCTACATCGGCTCGGTGGTGGTGGATGGTGATAAATATGAAACCACGGTGGCCGCCGGTATCAGCCAACCGCGCGACAACAACGGCCATTATTGGACCTCCAATGTGTCCTACACCCGCTCCACCACCCAAAATCTGGAAAAAAATGCCTTGAGCAGCGGCGTGTGGCATGTGCGCGACCGAGACGGTATCGAATCGCGCCTCGGCCTCGAATACATCACCGAAAGCCGCCGCGTGCCCGACACCGATTATGATCTCGGCCGCAGCCACGCCACCATGCTCACCGCTTCGTGGAAGCGCCAAAATATCGAAACGCTGCTGCGCCCCGAAAACGGCTATTATCTCGACGGCAAAATCGGCAGCACCTTGGGCACTTTGCTTTCATCCACCCAAGTGGCGCGGGCAACCGGCCGCGCCGGCTATTATTTCACCCCGGAAAACAAAAAAATCGGCACCTTTATCGTGCGCGGCCAATTGGGCTATGTGTATGCCAAAGAAGATAAAGATGTGCCCTCTACCCTGCAATTTCGCACCGGCGGCGCCACATCGGTGCGCGGCTACGAGCTCGACAGTATCGGCCTTGAGGGACCCAATAATTCGGTGCTGCCCGAGCGCGCGTTGGCCGTGGCCAGCTTGGAATACCAATATCCGGTTACCAAAAGCTTCTCTGCCGCCGTGTTCCACGATATGGGCGATGCGGCCGACAATTTCAAAGAAATGACGCTCAAACACGGCACCGGCGTGGGCGTGCGCTGGTTCAGCCCGGTGGCGCCTTTCTCGTTTGACGTGGCTTACGGCCATCAAGATAAAAAACTGCGCTGGCACATCAGCCTGGGAACCCGATTTTAATGATGCAAACAACCGATATTGCCCCGATGCCGTCTGAAAACGCTGCAGAGCATGCCGGCAAGCCGCCTGAAAAAAAGCCCGCCAAACGCCGCTGGCTCAAAGGCATCGTATGGGCGCTGGTGCTGGCGGTGCTGCTGCTGTGCGGCTTCGTGGCTTGGCTCGCATCCACCGAATCGGGCTTACGCTTCGGCCTCTACCGCTTGCCTGCTTGGTTTGGCGTAAACATCACCTCGAAAACGCTGCAAGGCACCTTGCTCAAAGGCTTTCACGGCGATGAATGGCGCATCGAAACCGAAGGCGCCGATGTGGACATCAGCAGCTTTGTGCTGCGCTGGCAACCGCAAGAATTGTGGCAGAAAAAGCTGCATATCCAGCGCATTGCCGCCGGCGACGTCCACATCACCAGCAAGCCCGTGCCGCCGCAAGAGCCCACGCCTTCAAGCGGGCTGCCCAAGAGCGTGAGCCTGCCTTTGGCTGTGGCTGTCGACAGCGTGGAGGTGGGGCGCATCACCAGCGGCAAAGAGCAAACCCTGCTGCTGCGCCGCATTCAGCTGGCTTATCAATATAACCATCAACAGCACTTATTGAACGTGCAAGACCTGCAAACGCCTTGGAGCGTGTCGGCCGGCCGCATCACGCTCGGCCTGCAAACGCCGTTTGCGCTCAACGGCGCTTTCGACAGCACCGGCGTGCTCGACGACATCAGCGTGGAAAACCACTTGCGTTTGAGCGGCAGCCTGCAAGATGTGGGCGCGCGCACCCATCTTTCCGGCAAAGGCATCAGCCTCAATGCAGAAACCATGCTGCACCCGTTTGCTGAAAAACTGAATGAAAAAATCGACCATATCCAAATTAAGGGCGACGGCATCAACCCGCAAGCCTTTATCGTCGGCCTGCCCGAAGCCAAGCTGGATTTTGACGCCACCGTGGTGCCGGCATTCGCAGAAGGCTTGGCGTTGGAAGGCTCGATCGATTTGCTCAATAGCGCTGCGGCGCCCGCCGATGCAGGCGGCATGCCGGTGCGCACCTTGCTGGGCGAATTTACCGTAAACGACGATGGCTTGGTAACCATTTCAGACCTCACCGCGCAATTGCTGAAAAAAGGGCAGCTCAAGCTCTCCGGCAGCATCAACACCGATAAGCAGGCGCTCGATTTGGCGCTGCTGCTGCAAGATATTGTGGCCGCCGATGCGCTCAAACAAAACCTCAGCGGCAGCCTCAACGGCGAAATCACCGTGAAAGGCGGCTTTGATGCCCCCGAAACCGCGTGGCAATTCGACACCGGCACGGCAAAAAGCAGCGGCCTGGTGCAGCTGCAAAACGACACCGCGCTCGGCCAGCAAACCGTGTTGCTGAAAAAAGCGCAAATTCTGCCCAACGGCGGCGGTGAAATGAATGCCCAAGGCCGCTTGGAGTTGTTTAAAAACCAGGCGCTGCAGCTGGCCATCAACAGCAAAGATTTCAACCCGGGCAAGCTTAATCCCGCCTTTCCCGACGGCCGTGTCAACGGCGACATCAATGTGACGGGCGAGCTGGCCAACAATATTTTCAGTGGCAAAATGCAGTTCGGCCCCAGCGTGCTCTCGGGCGTGCCGCTGCGCGGCAGCGCCGATGTGGTGTATGAGCAGGCACACCTTTCCCGAGCCGTGGCCGATATCTTGCTCGGCCGCAACAGCATCAAAACCAACGGCAGTTTCGGCAAGGCGGGCGACCGCCTCAATCTCGACATCAATGCGCCCGACCTCGAGCGCTTCGGCTTCGGCTTGAGCGGCCTGATTGTGGCCAAAGGCTATGTGGCCGGCGAGCCGAGCAAAATCGAAGCCAATTTGAGCGGGCAGGCGCGCAATGTGCGCATACAAAAAGCCGTGGCCATCAACCAGCTTGATTTCAAGCTGCAAGGTTCGCCCGATTACAGCCGGCCGCTCGATATCGAGCTGAAGGGCAACCGCATTGTGATACCCGGCAGCAGCGAGCCGACGGTGGTGGATGCGGTGAATCTGTTTGCCAAAGGCACCGGGCGCAGCCATCGGATTAACGGCGGCGGCAGCATGGCGCTGGGCGGCAAGCCTTACAAGCTGGAAATCGATGCCAACGGCGGCCTCAACGAGCAAAACCAATGGAAGGGTGTGCTCAGCGTGCTCGATATCAGCGGCGCATTCAATCTCAAGCTGCAAAACCGCATGAACCTCGAAGCCGGTGCCGAGCGCGTGGTGATGAGTGCCGCGCGCTGGTCGGCCATGGGCGGCAGCCTGAATTTGGAGCAATTTATTTGGGATGCGAAAAACGGCATCACCACCAAAGGCTCGGCGCAAAATCTGGCGGTGTCGGAGCTGCACAATTTCTACACGCTGCCGGTGCAGCATAATTTGGTGCTCAGCGGCGATTGGGATTTATCCTACAGCCAAAACGCACGCGGTTATTTCAATATCCGCCGCCAAAGCGGTGACATTGAGCTGCCCTACCGCAAGCAGATGCTGGGCTTGGGCGCGCTCTCGCTCAACACCCGCTTTCAAAACGGCCGCATCGACAGCACGCTCGAGGGCGTGACCGGCTATGGCACGGTGGGCGGTAACCTCATAATAAGCCAGCAATTCGGCAACGACATTATGCTCGCGCCCATCAGCGGCCGATTGCGCATCAGCGCGCCCAATCTGGATGCTTTTCGCAATTTCCTGCCCATCGGACAAAGCCTGCGCGGCAGCCTGCTGGGCGAAGCGGCGATTGGCGGGCGCGTGGGCGAGCCTTCGTTTGACGGCACGCTCAACGGCGACAATCTGTTTTACCGCAACCGCGAAATCGGCCTTGTGCTCGACAACGGCAGCTTGCGCTCGCGCCTGCAAGGGCAGCGTTGGCTGATCGAGAGCCTGCGCTTCCAACGCGGCGGCACGGTGCAGCTTAGCGGCGCGGTGGGCTTGCGCAACATCGAGCCCGATGTGAATGTGCGCATGGTGCTCGACAAATATCAGGCGCTCGACCAGCCCAACCGCCGCTTGGTGCTCAGCGGCGAAGCGCAGCTGCTCTACACCGAAGCCAACGGTGTAACGTTGGGCGGCACCATCAAAGCCGATTCCGGCCATTTCGGTTTTCAAAAAGGCGGCATGCCCACGCTGGGTGATGATGTGGTGGTATTGGGCGAAGCGCCCAAAGCGCCGGTGGCCACCACGCCTGTGAATATGAATTTAACCTTGGATCTCAACAACAATGTGCGCTTCAGCGGCTCGGGGCTGGATGTGACGTTGGGTGGCCGGCTCAATCTGGTGGCCAAGCCCGGCCAGGAAGTGCAGGGCGTGGGCACGGTTACAGTGGTGAAAGGGCAATACAAGGCCTACGGCCAAAATCTGGAAATCAGCAAAGGCAATATTTCGTTTGTGGGGCCGCTCTCCGATCCCAATCTGAATATCCGCGCCGAGCGGCGGCTCTCGCCGGTGGGCGCGGGCGTGGAAGTGCTCGGCAGCCTCAATAATCCGCGCGTGACCTTGGTGGCCAACGAGCCGATGAGCGAGAAAGACAAGCTTTCGTGGCTGATCCTCAACCGCGCCAGCAGCGGCAGCGACAGCGATGAAGCCGCGCTGGGTGCGGCAGCAGGGGCGTGGCTGGCCGGCAACATCAACGATAAAATCGGCTTAGTGGATGATTTCGGCTTCACCAGCCAGCGCACCCGCAATGCCCAAACGGGCGAGCTTAATCCGGCCGAGCAGGTGCTCACCGTGGGCAAGCAGCTCACCAATGAATTGTATTTGGGCTATGAATACGGCATCGAGAGCGCCAGCCAGTCGGTGAAATTGATGTATCAACTCACCCGCGCCGTGCAGGCCATTGCCCGCGTCGGCTCCGAATCGTGGGGCGGCGAGGTGAAATATTCCATTCGTTTTGATTAGCATTTAAAAGGCCGTCTGAAACCTTTCAGACGGCCTGTGGTTATTTTGTTTGATCGGCAGATTATATTGATGAACATACGCTGGCTTTACACCCAATTATGGCATATCGCACCGCCGCTGATCCGTCGCTATCTGCGCCGCAGAGGGCAAAAATCAAGCGCTTATCTCGAGCATTGGGGCGAGCGTTTCGGTGCGCCGCTGGCAAAGCCTGTGCAACAGCCTGTTTGGATACATGCCGTGTCGGTGGGGGAAACCCGCGCCGCCGTGCCGCTGGCGGCCGCGTTGAAACAATATTTTCCCGATGCGCCGCTGCTGCTCACCCAAATGACGCCCACCGGCCGCGCCGCTGCCGAGCAGCTTTTTCCCGATGCGCAATGCCGCTATCTGCCTTACGACAAGCCCGCCTATATCCGCCAGTTTCTCGATGAACACCGCCCGCGCCTGGGCATTTTGATGGAAACCGAAATCTGGCCCAATTTGATGCACGGCTGCCGCGAGGCCGGCGTGCCGCTTTTTTTGGCCAATGCGCGGCTGTCGGAAAAATCGCAGCAAGGCTATCTGAAAATCCGCCCGCTGGTGGCGCCGGCGCTGGCCGGCCTGCGCGGCTGCTATGCCCAAACCGCCGCCGATGCCGAGCGGCTGCACTTTATCGGCGCTTCCAACGTGCATGTGTGCGGCAACAGTAAATACGACATCACGCCGTCTGAAACCATGCACGCGTGCGCGGCGGCCTTCAAGCAGCGCATCGGCAACAGGGCGGTGGTGGTGTGCGCCAGCACCCGCGAGCACAAAGGTGTGGATGAAGCCGCGCTGTTGCTAGAGGCCTGGCAGGCCTATCGCGGCGATGCTTTGCTGGTGATTGTGCCGCGCCACCCCGAGCGTTTTCAGACGGCCTTCTCTTTGGCGCAACAACACGGCTTCAAAGTGCAAAAACGCAGCGACAATCAGCCCGTGGCCGCCGACACGCAAGTGTGGATAGGCGACAGCATGGGCGAATTGTTCGGCTATTATCTGGCCGCCGATATTGCTTTTGTCGGTGGCAGCTTGGTGGACACCGGCTGCCAAAACATCATCGAGCCGATTGCCTGCGGCGTGCCCACATTGTTTGGCCCTTCCATCTATAATTTCGCCGCCGCCTGCCGTGGTGCGCTTGAAGCCGGTGCGGCGCGGCAGGTGTTCAGCGCCGAAGAGTGGCAGCATGCAGTCGCAGAATGGCTCGCCCATCCGGCCGATTGCGCGCACTATGCGCAAAAAGCGCAGGCGTTTATCAGCCAACATCAAGGCGCCAGCGCGCGTATGGCGGATAAAATCGTTGAAGCGGTGGCACCGGATAGGTGTTGATGCGCATAATATGCTGCTTGATTTGAAATGCGATGGTGAAATGCATAAAAAGTGCTACGGCGTTGCTGCGCCTTGCTGCCTTGCATCACTTTATTCTGCATTCCACTGTAAAAAGGCCGTCTGAAATGTTTCAGACGGCCTTTTTATGGTTGATTGTCAACAATATGTTAATAATAAATTGATTTTGTTATTGATAATACAGCATTTTATTTTTGTAAATAAATTACAAATTTTGTGTTGAATCTATTAAAATGCAGGCATCCGGTGGGCTCGCAGCATGGCATGCGGCCGCCGCAATTTGGAGACACACGATGATCGAACAATTTCACCAATGGATTAACGACCTCAACGGCCCCTTGTGGAACGGCTTGGTTTACCTGCTTTTGGGCACCGGCCTTTTCTTCACCCTTGCCACCGGTGCGGTGCAGGTGCGCTTGTTTGGGCGCAGCATCAAAGAAATGCTCGGCGGGCGCAAAGCCGGCGACGACCCGCACGGCATCACGCCGTTTCAGGCGTTTGCCACGGGGCTTGCCAGCCGCGTGGGCGTGGGCAATATCGCCGGCGTGGCGATTGCCGTGTCGCTCGGCGGCCCGGGCGCGGTGTTTTGGATGTGGGTAACGGCGCTGATCGGCATGAGCTCGGCTTTTGCCGAATCATCGCTGGCGCAGCTTTTCAAGGTGCGCGACCACAAAAACGGCCATTTTCGAGGCGGCCCCGCCTATTACATCACCCAAGGCCTCAAGCAGCATTGGCTGGGCGTGGTGTTTGCAATCAGCCTGATTTTGACTTTCGGCTTTGTGTTTAACGCGGTACAGGCCAATTCGATTGTGGCGGCCACCGAGTCGGCATGGGGCTGGAACAAGCACCTGGTTGGCGTGGCCTTGGTGATTTTAACCGCACCGATTATTTTCGGCGGCATCCGCCGGGTGTCGAAAGTGGCTGAAGCGATTGTGCCGCTGATGGCGCTGCTCTATCTTTTGATGGCGCTTTATGTGATTGCCACCAATTTATCGGCGGTGCCCTCGGTGATTGCGCTGATTTTTGATAAAGCATTTGATTTCCAAGCGGCGGCCGGCGGCTTTATCGGCGCGGCGATGGCGCAGGCGATGATGCTGGGCATCAAGCGCGGCTTGTTTTCAAATGAAGCCGGTATGGGTTCGGCGCCGAATGCGGCGGCCGCGGCCGATGTGAAGCATCCGGTGAGCCAAGGCATGATTCAGATGCTGGGCGTGTTTGTCGACACCATTATCGTGTGTTCGTGCACGGCCTTTATCCTGCTGCTCTCCGATGTGCACACCACCACCGAGCTCACCGGCGTGCAGCTCACCCAGGCGGCGATTGTGAGCCACGTGGGCGCATGGGGTGCGGATTTCTTGGCGGTGTTGTTGTTCTTGTTTGCCTTCTCATCGGTGATCGGCAATTATGCTTATGCCGAATCGAATGTGCAGTTTATCAAAAGCCATTGGACGATTCTGGCGGTGTTCCGCATGTGTGTGCTGGGCATGGTTTATTTCGGCGCGGTAAACAGCGTGCCGCTGGTGTGGGATATGGCTGATTTGTCGATGGGCATGATGGCTTTGATTAATCTGGTGGCCATTTTGGCTTTATCGCCCTTGGTGTTTATGCTGCTCAAAGATTATCAGGCCAAGCTGAAGCTGGGCAAAGAGCCGCAATTCAAGCTCTCTGAGCACCCGGGCTTGAAACGGCGTATCAAGTCGGATGTTTGGTAATTTGCTGCGATGATTGAAAAAGGCCGTCTGAAAAGATTTTCAGACGGCCTTTTTGCTTTACCAGCCCACTTGAATCGAGCGCGCGCCCAAAAGGGCTTCGAGGCGGTGAAACAGATCGGCGCTGGGGCTGATGCTCCAGCGGGTGCCGGGGCGCAAATCTCCGCTGGCGGCTGCGTTGCCGTAGCTCAATTGCAGCGGGATGCGGCTGCCTTCTTGGCGGCTGCTTTCAATCAGCTCGGCCAATGCGCGGATGTCGTGATGCGGTGCCAAGCTGAGGCGCACGCTGCGGGCGAAGCGCTCACGCGCGGTGGAAAGATCGAGCACGCTGTTGGCCATGATGCGCAACGCATCGCCGCCGCTGTAATCGTCGCGGCTGATTTTGCATTCCATAATCAGCACGCGGTCGGCTTTCAGACGGCCTGCCGCTTCTTCGAGCACTTGCCCGCTCACCATCACTTCGGCCTGGCCGTTTTGGTCTTCCACGGTGGCAAAGGCGATTTTGCCGCGCCGTCCCATCATGGTGCGCACGGCGGTAACGAAGCCGGCCACGCGCACATGCTCCTGCGGCTTGAGCTTGTTGAGGCGCAGCGGGGCAAATTGGCGCACTTCGGCGGCAAACGGGCCAAAAGGGTGGCCGGAAAAGTAAAAGCCGAGCACTTGTTTTTCTTCGGCGAGCTTTTCCGATTCACTCCATTCGGGCGCATCGGCAAGCTGCACCGGCTCGATGGCGTCTTCCATCATGTCAAACAAGCCGCCTTGGTTGGCATTGGCCGCTTTTTGTTCGGCGTTGCTCATGGCCAAATCGATGTTGGCCAGAAGCATGGCGCGATTGGGGTGGATGCTGTCAAACGCGCCGCCGCGTATGAGCGATTCCACCGTGCGTTTGTTGATGTGCGCTTTGCCTACGCGTTCGCAAAAGTCGAGCAAATCTTGAAACGGCCCGCCGCTTTGCCGTGCGGCCACAATCGCTTCCACCGCCGCTTCGCCCGTGCCTTTCACCGCGCCGAGGGCATAGCGGATTTGGCGTTGGTTGTTGGGGGTGAAACGGTAATCGGATTGGTTGATATCGGGCGGCAGAAATTCGAGGCCGTTGGCGCGCGCGTCATCGTAAAAAAGTTTGAGCTGGTCGGTGTTGTCCAATTCGCTCGACATGGTGGCGGCCATAAATTCGGCCGGATAATGCGCTTTGAGCCAGGCGGTTTGGTAGGCCACCAGCGAATAGGCGGCGGCGTGCGATTTGTTGAAGCCGTAGCCGGCGAATTTTTCCATATAGTCGAAAATTTCGTCGGCTTTTTGCTGCGCAATGCCTTTTTCAGCCGCGCCGGCCACAAAAGTGGCGCGCTGCTTCACCATTTCTTCCACTTTTTTCTTGCCCATGGCGCGGCGCAGCAAATCCGCGCCGCCCAGCGTGTAGCCGCCGATCACCTGCGCCGCCTGCATCACCTGCTCCTGATACACCATAATGCCGTAAGTGGGCGCGAGCACGTCGCTCAAAAGCGGGTGCAGGTATTCAAAGCGCGCGCCGTGCATGCGGTCGATAAAATCGGGTATCAAATCCATCGGCCCCGGACGGTAGAGCGACACAAAGGCGATAATCTCTTCAAACTGCGTGGGCTTGGCCTTTTGCAGCATTTTTTTCATGCCGGTGGATTCAAATTGAAACACGGCGGTGGTGTTGGCGGTGGAAAAAATTTTGTAGGCGGCCGCATCATCAAGCGGAATCTGGCTCACGTCCACTTTTTCGCCGGTGGTTTGGGCGATAAAGTTTTGCGCCATTTCGATAATGGTGAGGTTGCGCAAGCCCAAAAAGTCGAATTTCACCAAGCCCACGTCTTCCACATCGCCTTTGTCATACATCGACACCGGTGAGGCCGACTCATCGGCTTGATACACGGGGCTGAAATCCGAAATCTTGCCCGGCGCAATCAGCACGCCGCCCGCGTGCATGCCCAAGCCGCGGGTGAGGTCTTCGAGTTTTTTGGCCAAATCGATTAATTGGCCGGCATCTTCGTTTTCAATCAGCGTTTGGATTTCGGGCTCCATTTCCATCGCTTTTTCAAGGCTCACCGGGCGGTTGGCCTCGAGCGGAATCAGCTTGGATAATTTGTCGCACAAACCAAACGGCAGCTCGAGCACGCGCCCCACATCGCGAATCACGGCTTTGGACGACAGGGTGCCGAAAGTCACAATCTGGCTCACTGCATCGGCGCCGTATTTCTCGCGCACATATTCAATCACGCGGCCGCGGTTGCTCTGGCAGAAATCGATATCGAAGTCGGGCATGGATACGCGCTCGGGATTCAAAAAGCGTTCAAACAGCAGCGCATATTCGAGCGGGTCGAGGTCGGTGATGTTGAGCGCATAAGCCACAAGCGAGCCTGCGCCCGAGCCGCGCCCCGGCCCCACCGGGCAGCCGTTGTTTTTCGCCCAGTTGATGAAATCTTGCACGATAAGGAAATAGCCCGGAAAGCCCATTTGAATGATGATTTTCAGCTCGAAATCCAGCCGCGCCTGATATTCGGGCATCTGCGCTGCGCGCTCGGCTTCATCGGGGTAAAGCTGCAGCATGCGCTCTTGCAGGCCTTGATTGGAAAGCAGGCTCAGATAATCATCGAGCGACATGCCGTCGGGCGTGGGAAACTGCGGCAGAAAGTTTTTGCCCAGCGTGATGTGGATATTGCAGCGCTTGGCGATTTCCACCGAATTTTGCAGCGCTTCGGGCAAATCGGCAAAGCGCTCGGCCATCACCTCGGGCGACACGAAAAACTGGCTCGGCGCAAATTCGTGCGGGCGCTTTTTATCCGCCAACACCCAGCCGCCGGCAATGCACACCCGCGCTTCGTGCGCTTCGAAATCATCGGGGTTGGGAAACTGCGTCGGATGCGTGGCCACCACGGGCAAATCGAGCGCGGCGGCAATCTGCAGGCTGCCGGCCACCGAAGTTTCCCATTGCGGCCGCTCGGGCAGCCGCTGCAATTCCAAGTAAAACGCATCGGGAAACCAAGCCGCGTATTTTTGCGCGGCGGCTTGGGCGGCTTCTTCGTGGCCGTTGAGCAGATTGGCGCCCACTTCGCCATAATGCGCGCCCGAGAGGCAGATCAGGCCGCTGTTGTCGCCCTCGGCCAACCAGCTTTGGCGCAGCTCGGCATGGTCGATATTGCGGTCTTTGCCCACATAAGCGGCGGTGAGCAATTCGCTTAAGCGCAGATAGCCCGCGTCGTTTCTCACCATCAGCATCGCGCGAAAAGGCTTTTCGGGCGCTTCCGGGTTTTCAATCCACACATCGGCCGAGGCAATCGGCTTGATGCCGGCGCTGCGGCAGGCTTTGTAGAATTTCACCAAGCCGAAAGTGTTCATCAAATCGCTCACGCCCAGCGCCGGCAGGCCGTAGGCGGCAGCCTGCTTCACCGCTTGCTTGATGCGCACGGTGCCGTCGGTGATGGAAAATTCGGTGTGCAGGCGCAGGGGAATGTAAACAGGATCGGTCATGGCGGGGCGGGCTTGAAAACGTAAAACCATATTGTAACAGGTTTCGTTTGCGGGGCAGGCCGTCTGAAAGGTTTCAGACGGCCTGCCCCGTGCAGCCGAATTCTGCTAAAATTGCGCTCCGATTATCCGGCCTTATATCCAGGCCGTCTGAAAGCCCAGCAGCCCGCAAATGAATATTTTTTATGAAGAATCCGGCCAATTCAAAGTGGCCGCCGTGGTGCAGAAAAACGATGCCACTTATCAGGTTGACACCCAACACGGCAAGCGCACCAAGGTGAAAGCCAATAATGTGTTTGCCGAATTCGAGATGCCGATGGCTGATTTTCTGGAAAAAGCCCAAGCTGAAGCGGCCGAAATCGACACCGATTTGCTGTGGGAAGTGTGCGGCGAAGCCGAATTTTCCGCCGCCGCCATTGCGGAAGACTATTTCGGCCACGCGCCCGGCCAAATCGAGCTGGCTGCCACGCTGATGGCGCTTTATGGCGCGCCGATGTATTTCTACAAAAAAGCCAAAGGCGTGTTTAAAGCCGCGCCGGAAGAAACACTCAAGCAGGCATTGGCCGCCATCGAGCGCAAAAAGCAGCAAGATGCGCAAATCGAAGCGTGGGCGGCCGAGCTTCAGCAAGGCGGCCTGCCCGCCGAAATCAGCGCCGATTTGAAAACCATTCTGCATGCGCCCGACAAACAAACGCTCACTTATAAAGCCTTCACCAAAGCAGCCGATGCCATGAAACTCTCGCCCCTGGCTTTGGCGCAGCAAAGCGGCGGCGTGGCTTCGATTCCGCAATATTTGCGCGACGGCTTCGAAATGAAATATTTTCCGCGCGGCATTGCCTTTGCCGATTTGCCTGTGCCGGTGTTGGCTGATTTGCCCCGCGCCGAAGTGGAAGCCTTCTCAATTGATGATGACGCCACCACCGAAGTGGACGATGCCTTGAGCCTCACCGATTTGGCCGGCGGCGGCAAACGCGTGGGCATACACATTGCCGCGCCCGCGCTGGCCATCGCGCCCGGCAGCGACATGGAAAAAACCATCGCCGAGCGCCAAAGCACCGTGTATTTCCCCGGCGACAAAATCACCATGCTGCCCGAGAATTGGATCGCCGCTTTCAGCCTCGATGCCGGCGGCTACCGCCCCGCCGTGAGCATTTATTTCGATGTGGATGCCGATTTCAACGTCAGCGCGCCGGTGTGCAAAATCGAAGCGGTAAACATCGTGGAAAATCTGCGCATTCAGGCCATTGAGCCGCATTTCAATGCCCAAAGCGGGCTGGATGCCGAGGGCGCAGCCCTGTTTGCCCACCACCGCGATTTGATTTGGTTTTACCAATTGGCCATCGCCCGCCAAAAAGCGCGCGGCAAATACGAGCCTGAGCGCGCCGCGCAATATGATTACAGCATTGAATTGGCTTCAGACGGCCTGGTTTCCGTGGCCCGGCGCGAGCGCGGTTCGCCCATCGATACCTTGGTGAGCGAAATGATGATTCTGGCCAACAGCACCTGGGCCCAAATGCTCGACCAAGTCGGCCTGCCCGGCCTTTTCCGCGTGCAGCCTGCGGGCAAAGTGCGTATGAGCACCCAATCCGAGCCGCATATCGGCATGGGCGTGCAGCATTACGGCTGGTTTACCTCGCCGCTGCGCCGCGCCGCCGACTACATCAACCAAAAGCAGCTCATCAGCTTGATTGACCCGCAAGCCGCGCCGCTTTATCAGAAAAACGATGCCGATTTATTCGCCGCGCTGCGCGATTTCGACACCGCCTATTCGGCCTATGCCGATTTCCAGCGCCAAA
>RCMY010001780.1_pt1 | contig 19978 bp, 20 predicted proteins | sample 2041341 | NCBI WGS metagenome assembly RCMY01 (sample SAMN09708234, study PRJNA481090) | Marine sediment metagenome, whole genome shotgun sequencing project. | reverse complement strand
GCGTCTTCGCCGGAGATGCCCCAAGCGATGTCCGACATGTGAACCATGCCGTCGACGTCGCCTTCAAGGCCGATGAACAGACCGAATTCGGTAGCGTTCTTGACTTCGCCTTCAACTGTGCTGCCCACTGGATGGGTATCGGCAAAGTCGGTCCAGGGATTGGATTGAGCCTGTTTGAGACCCAAGGAAATCCGGCGTTTCTCGGTATCGACTTCGAGAACGATAACTTCCACTTCCTGCGAGGTGGAAACGATCTTGCCCGGGTGGACGTTCTTCTTGGTCCAGCTCATTTCGGAAACGTGAACCAGGCCTTCGATGCCCGGCTCCAGTTCGACAAATGCACCATATTCGGTGATATTGGTAACCGAACCGTTGAGCTTGGTGCCAACCGCATATTTTTCGGTTGCGCTATCCCAGGGATCGCTTTCCAACTGTTTCATGCCAAGCGAGATGCGCTGGGTGTCCTTGTTGATCTTGATGATCTGGACTTTCAACGTGTCGCCGATGTTGATCATCTCGTTCGGGTGATTGACCCGCTTGTAGCTGAGATCGGTAACATGGAGCAGACCGTCGATACCGCCAAGGTCAACAAACGCACCATAATCGGTGATATTCTTGACCACGCCTTCGGTAACCTGGCCTTCAGCCAGAGACTCGATGAGACCGCTACGCTGTTCGGCGCGGGTTTCTTCGAGGATGGCGCGACGCGAGACAACAATATTGCCGCGCTTGCGATCCATCTTGAGGATCTGGAAAGGCTGGGTGATGTCCATCAACGGAGTCACGTCGCGCACGGGACGGACGTCGACCTGGCTGCCGGGCAGGAAGGCGACTGCGCCATCAAGGTCAACCGTAAAGCCGCCTTTGACACGGCCGAAGATAACACCTTCGACGCGATTGCCTTCGTCATATTCTTTTTCAAGCTTGTCCCAGCTTGCTTCGCGGCGGGCGCGGTCGCGGGACAGCATGGCTTCGCCGTTCACATTTTCGATGCGGTCGACATAGACTTCGACTTCGTCACCAACGGAAATATCGGCTTTTTGACCGGGAGCGGCGAATTCGCGCAGCGCAACACGGCCTTCTGATTTCAATCCTACATCGATGACAGCCATGTCATTTTCGATGCCGGTTACGGTGCCCTTGACGACGCGGCCTTCAAAGCCCTGGTCTTCACCACCGAGTGATTCGTTTAACATTGCGGCGAAATCGTCGCGGGTTGGAAATGCCGTTGAGGCCATATGGTTTAATCCTTGATAGTCAATTTTTCTGGCCAGGCGGTTGGTTCCGCCGGTCTTGGACCAAAATTGCCGCGAGCACCTCATGTGACCGCCGCATCCACCAGATAACTGCCAATATTTGGTGTATGCGAGTATGAGCACAAATGGCAAAAGCTGCGCTAAAGCCGAGCCGGTTCCTTACCAGCCCGTCTTGCACATCATTTGTCTGCTATGCCGGATCTTTGTCGCGCCGGCCGCTTATCTTCGCATTCACCAGAGCAATTGCCTGCTGAATGGCGGCGTCTATAGTCAAATCGGTTGTATCAAGCAAGTCTGCATCTGCGGCGGGCTTGAGCGGTGCTGCGGCGCGATTCCGGTCGCGTTCATCGCGTTGCAAAATGTCGGCCAGGATGTCATCGAAACTGGCCGCGTCACCGCGCCGCTTCATTTCCTCAAAGCGCCGTACCGCACGCGCCTCGGATGAGGCTGTGACAAACAGTTTTACATCGGCATCCGGCGCGATAACCGTGCCGATGTCACGGCCATCCAGAACGGCACCGCCGGTTTGGTAGGCGAAGTCCTTTTGACGTTTGTCGAGCGCTCGTCTTACCTCCGGATGGACCGAGACACGACTGGCCAAACCGCCAACCACTTCGCTGCGCAGGGCCGGATTGTCGAGCAAAGCGCCGTCAAATATGCAAGCGGCAAGGGCATCGGCGGCATTATCAGCATCACCACCCTGTTCCCTGAGCGTCCAGCCAACCGCGCGATAGAGCAGGCCGGTATCGAGAAAGGGCAGGGCGAAATGTTTCGCCAGTTGTTTGGAGATTGTGCCTTTGCCAGAGGCGGTCGGGCCGTCGACCGCGATGATCATGATCCTTGCCTCGTATGGTCCCGATAGGCTTTCCAAAGGCCGCCGAGAGCAATGATGATCCAGACGATTTCGAGCAGCAATGATGCCAGATTGAAATGCACCATAAGCGAGAGAGACAGCAAGAGTGCGCCGATCAGGTTTGTGCCGTTGTAGACGAAGGCATTCACCGCTTTGGCATAGACATTATAGGCATAGGCAAAGACGATCAAAGTGCTGCCCAATATACCGATCACGTTCGCGGAAAATCCATCAATCATCAAGACGCGAGCCTCGCCACAAGATCCTGAAACCCTGGAAAGCTGGTTTGTGCCGGCATAATATCATCAATAGAGAGGCCGGATTTTGTCACCAGTCCAGCGATTGCGAAACTCATAGCGATGCGGTGATCGAGCGCGGTCTCGATTACCGGTTTGGCTCGTCCGCCGGACAGCGGTTTGCCACCGCTGCCTTCGATTACCAGGCCATCTTCCTTCTCGGTCAGGGTTACGCCGAGGCGACCAAGACCTTCTGCCATTTGTGTCAGGCGGTCGGATTCCTTGACCCGCAATTCGTGCAGGCCGCTTGTGGTTGTTTGGCCGCTTGCCAAGGCTGCAGCAACAAACAGAATCGGAAATTCGTCGATCATGCTGGGCGCGATACTGGCGGGCACGTCGATGCCACTGAGCGGGCTGTGTCTGACATGGATATCCGCGACCGGCTCCCCGCTAACGGTGCGCTTTTTCTTGAAGCTGATATCGCCGCCCATATTCTGCAACACATCGAACAGACCGGTGCGGGTGGGATTTATGCCGACGTTCTCGATGACGATATTCGATCCGGGGACGATCAATGCTGCGACTACCAGAAAAGCGGCGGATGATGGATCGCCCGGCACTTTGATCTTTTGCGGTTTGAGTTCCGCTTCGCCGGTCAGGGATATGATTCTGCAATCCTCGGCGTCTGTTTCCACCCTGATTTCCGCTCCAAAACCCTTGAGCATGGTTTCGCTATGATCCCGCGTCAGCACCGGTTCGATGATTCGGGTAATGCCGGGGGTGTTGAGTCCGGCCAGCAGAATCGCTGATTTAACCTGGGCGGAAGCCACTGGCAGGCGATATTCAATCGGCACCGCGGGGCAAATGCCTCTCACGGTGAGAGGCAGGCAGGATTTGTGGTCCGAAGTCTCGCGTGCCCGGATATCCGCACCCATTCGGGAGAGCGGATCGATAACCCGGCCCATGGGCCGTTTCGCCAGACTCGCATCACCGATGAACGTTGCGCTGATCCCGTGTGACGCGACCAGACCCATAAGCAACCGTGTCGATGTCCCGCTGTTGCCCATCTCGAGCGCATTTTCCGGTTGCATCAGGCCACCGACACCCACGCCATGGACGGTCCAGACGTCGTCCTTTTTCTCGATTCTGGTGCCCATCGCACGCAAGGCATCGGCGGTCGCGAGGACATCTTCGCCTTCCAGCAGCCCGGTAATCCGGCTTTTGCCGATGGCGAGCGCCGACAATATCAGCGCCCGGTGCGAAATGGATTTATCTCCGGGGACGGAAATATCCCCGGTGAGCGGGCCGGACGGTCGAAACGTGGCTGGCAATGGAGATTTACTGGTCATGACAGGGCTTTGTTTGCGGAACGCACAAATGATTCGTGCAGGAAAATCAAACGGCTTTTGACAGCGCTGCAAAGCTATGGCAAGGCGCGCCGGATTTCGCGGCTGATTTGAGCGAAGCTTGAATCGGCGCATTACAGACTTAAACCAATCAACGACTTGATTTAGACAGGATTTGGACACCAGCCATGGGTAAACCGGAATGGGGCACAAAACGCACATGCCCGAAATGTGGAACACGCTTTTACGATCTGGGCAAAGAAGACCCGGCAACTTGTGTTGAATGCGGGGAAAGCTTTGTGCCGGAAGCGGTCCTGAAATCCAAACAGCCGATGCCTTTCGAAGCAGCGCCAAAGAAAGACGCGAAGAAGGAAGAAGACACGGTTGACGATGATGATCTGGACGTCAACATCGACGATGATGAACCGTCCCCGGACAATGAAGTTGATCTGGGTGGTGACGATGATCTGGGCGTCAGCAAGGGCAAAGGTGACGACGAGCCGGACGACACCTGATTTTTGATTTGCATTTTGGAGCGCGTCTGGATTAAACGCGCTCCTCTAATGGGGCCTTAGCTCAGCTGGGAGAGCGCTTCGCTGGCAGCGAAGAGGTCAGCGGTTCGATCCCGCTAGGCTCCACCAACCTTCGCTCGCTTCGCGAGCTACGGTTGGCAGGCCGATTTCCTTCTCCCGCGCAATATTGTTTGGAAATCGGTACAAGTGTAGGTTGCCCGCCGAAGCCTTGGCGAAGGAGGGCTATATCGGCTGCACTACGTTTACTTTCTTCAGAACGTTGCATTTCCTGATCAATATTACACTGGTCTAACAGAAGATGTTCAAGCCCGGTCTGATTGTTTCCCGGGAGAATCGAACAATGGCTCTCCCAATATAAAGCCGATGATATTCGGGCTTCCCAGTTGGTCGACCAGCGCCTTGCCGACGATCAGCAGCGGGACCGCTATCAAGGCCCCGGCCAGTCCCCATATCCAGGTAAAATAGCTGATTGCCAGGAGGATGAGGACCGGGTTCATGGAAAACCGCCGCCCCAAAATAGCCGGCGTGACTAAATTTGCTTCGATGGCCTGCAGGCCGATATAGGCTGCGGTGGGGGCGAGCCCCCCTGCCAAATCGCCCGTGGAAGCCGCGCCGAACCCGAACAAGAGCACGGCCATCAGCATCGGCCCGAGATAGGGGATGAAATTTAGAATTGCAGCAAGACCACCCCACATAAGGGGTGATTCTATACCAAGCGCCCACGCGCCAAATGCGACTATCACCCCGACCGCGATATTGATCGTGGTGACGGCACCGATATAGTGAGACAGGTCCTCCGTAATACTCCGCCCTGCCCGAGCCGCCTTGAGCGTGGTGCCTAGAGTCGACCGGTTCAATAATATGATTCGTTTCAGCCGCAGGCGGGATTCCAGCATGAAATATACCAGCAACACCACCAGGAGAAACTCGATGAGGACGGCCGGGGTGGCATAGGCGGCTTCTTCCATGACATTGGGACTGGCCAGGACCACTTCCTGCCCCGTGGATTCGCCGATTGTCGAAGAAAATTCCGTGCCCATTTGCGATACCGATGCGGTGAACTGTCGGATATCGACCAGCCGTTCCTGCAAAATATTCGTGATATCCGGGAAGCGCTCAGCCAGTTGCAATGCTGGTTGCAAGATCAGAAAAAATCCGAAAGCCAGAAAGAAAAGAAACGCAAGCACGGCAAAAAAGGCGGAAATCGCGTTTGGTATTCCGATCCTGGTCAAGACATTGGCCAATGGCATCAGCATCAGCATTATTACAATCGCGGCAAATAGCGGGCGAAAAAAGACAGCCCCAGCTGACAGGACGAAGGGCAGCGCCAAGAACAGGCCAAGCGACAACAGGAAAATCGTCGTCGAGAACAGTCTTTTTATAGTTATTTTCGGGCTGAGGCGCGGCTCGATTGCCGACGCCGCTTCGGCGTCCCCGGTGGTAGAATTGTTTTCATTGGCCAATATAGGATGCGCCTGTCTGTGTGAATTTGTAGCTGCCCGGAGTATAATTGGTTGCTACCACAGGATAGTCAATTTCCAATGCAATATTGGGCCGCAAGGCATCATCCTGCGCTTTCTCACATTCCTGCAACGTCGCAAAAACACGGTCGTCCCTGACCATTTTCCTGCACATGGACATGTCATCCGAACATCCCATCAATATGATTGCATATGCGAGGCTAGTGATCATTTCCGGCTCCATCGGGTTTGGCATTTCATGTCGTTTAGAAACACGACCGGAGCGGAAAGGTTGCGATGGCTGAAAAGAGCGACTTATTCCGCAGCAGGCAATTTGCCGGAATCAGGCCGTATCGAGATTCGGTGCGCTGGACAGGAAGAACGACCATCGATCCGAAATAACAAGTTCAGTAGCATGCCTTGCTTGCGACGTTGCAAATGGAACCCATCGCTATTACATAACCGTGTCACAGTCCTCGAAAAACCTGTGTAATTCAGGGATTTTCGCTTCGATTGAGATGTTGCTCCCGAGCTTCGCCAATTTTTCGGACCTGAGCCCGGGCGAGGGGCGAGTACCGAAAATTCCTGAGTGACGGTCTCGGCGTGGGCGATATTCGCGAAACCTGTTCACAATTGAGAGTTCTCGACAATCTGATGGCCAAACCACCAAGTCATTATGACGCAATAATCCTGGGTGCTGGCGGGGCTGGCCTGATGTGCGCTGCCGTTGCCGGCCAGCGCGGCCGCAAGATATTGCTGATCGATCATGCCGATGAACCGGGCAAGAAAGTCCTGATCTCTGGCGGCGGACGCTGCAATTTCACCAATATTGGCACTGCGCCTGAACGCTTTTTGTCGCAGAACAAGCATTTCGCGAAATCGGCATTGAGCCGCTATTCGGCGAGCGATTTTATCGCGCTGGTGGATCGCTATCGTATCGACTGGCACGAAAAAACATTGGGTCAGCTTTTCTGCGACGGTTCCGCAAGACAGATAGTCGCGATGCTGATGGATGAGTGCCCGGCTGACGCGGTTAGCCTGTCGCTGGGAAAGGCGATAACCGATATCAGCCATAATGGTGGCCGATATCGGGTGGAATATGGTGGGCAAACCGCTTTTGCGCCTTCGCTGGTGGTCGCCACCGGCGGCCCGTCGATCCCGAAAATGGGGGCGACGGGATTCGCTTATGATCTGGCGCGGCAATTCGGCTTGAAAATTGTCGAGCCGAGACCAGCGCTGGTTCCACTGACCCTGGGTGGAGAAGAAACTTTGTTCCGATCCCTGTCCGGCGTGTCTGCGCCGGTGATCGCGCGATGCGGAAAGACCGCATTCCGGGAGGCCGCTCTGTTCACCCACAAGGGGTTGTCGGGACCAGCGATCCTCCAGATTTCATCCTATTGGCAACATGGTGAACCGGTAGAGATAGATTTTATGCCCGATTTGCCGGGTGACTGGCTGACTCAGGCAAAGAAGCAGCTGCCGCGGCTTTCTTTGAAAAAGGCAATTAACGCCCATTTGCCGTCCCGCTTGACCGAGACCCTGATCGAACGGATCGCCCTCGAAGGCGAATTGGGTAATCTGACCGACAAGAAGCTTGATGAAGCGGCAAGACGCTTGTCCCATTGGCGCTTCATGCCCAATGGAACCGAGGGTTTTGCCAAGGCCGAAGTCACGGCGGGCGGGATTAGCACAGCGGAACTTTCGTCGAAAAATATGGAAGCTAGTCAAGTACCCGGATTCTATGCTATTGGCGAAGCGGTTGATGTTACCGGCTGGCTCGGTGGCTATAATTTTCAATGGGCTTGGGCGAGTGGCCATGCTGCCGGTAAGGCATTATGATCCCCAGTGCAGACCGTTTAATAACAACTTTATCTTCATAAACCGCAGGCGACTGGCATTTCCGCGCGGCTTTCACTTTTGCCACGGAATTAGAACATTATGCCTTTCTCCAAAATCTCTCCGCTTCTCGCCGAGGCGCTCACCGCGCGCGAATATATCAAACCAACACCCGTTCAGGCAGCTGTGCTTGAAACGGAAGCGGAGGGCCGCGATCTTATCGTGTCCGCGCAGACCGGTTCCGGCAAAACCGTAGCCTTTGGTCTGGCGATGGCGCCGCAATTGCTTGATGACAACGGGCGGTTCCCGTTTCTGGTCGAGCCGCTGGCGCTGGTGATCGCGCCGACCCGCGAGCTTGCGCTGCAAGTGAGTCGCGAACTGACCTGGCTCTATCAGCCTGCCGGTGCCCAGATCGCGACCTGTGTCGGCGGTATGGATGCTTCGAAAGAACGGCGTCAGTTGCGCCGCGGCGCGCATGTCATTGTCGGCACGCCGGGCCGGTTGCGCGACCATCTCGAACGCGGTGCGCTTGACCTGAAAAATCTTCGCGCGGCGGTTCTCGACGAAGCGGATGAAATGCTCGACATGGGCTTCCGCGAAGATCTCGAAGAAATTCTCGATGCTACGGGCGAAAACCGCAGGACATTGATGTTCTCGGCGACCATCCCCAAGCCGATTATCAATCTTGCCAAACGTTATCAGAATGACGCGCTGCGCATTTCCACCGTCGGCGAAGATCGCGGCCACGGCGACATTGCCTATCAGGCGATAACCGTCGCGCCTGCCGATACAGAGAATGCGGTGGTCAATCTGCTGCGCTTTCACGAAGCGGAATCGGCGATGCTGTTCTGCGGCACGCGTGAAGCGGTTCGCCGTCTGCACGCCAGTCTGGTCGATCGCGGCTTCAGTGCGGTGGCGCTTTCGGGTGAACATACCCAGAGTGAACGCAACCAGGCGATGCAAGCCTTGCGGAGCAAGCGCGCACGCGTCTGTGTCGCAACCGATGTCGCTGCTCGTGGCCTCGATCTGCCGACTTTGAGCCTGGTTGTCCATGTCGATATGCCACGTGATGCAGAGACTTTGCAGCATCGGTCCGGTCGTACGGGCCGTGCGGGCAAAAAGGGTACGGCGGTGATCATCGTGCCTTATCAGCGGCGCAAGCGGGTCGAATCGATGCTGCGCGGCGCAAAAATCAATGCCGAATGGAAAGATGCACCGACACGGGCCGACATTCGCAAGAATGATGCCGAGCGGCTGATCGAAACTTTGTTGCAGCCGGTCGAGATTGATGAAGACGATCTGGCCCTGGCAAAGCGGCTGATGGCAGAAAAAACGCCAGAGGAAATCGCGGCCATGCTGGTGCAGTCGCATCGCGCGAAAATGCCCGCTCCGGAGCAGATGCTTGATCGTGGTGCGCAGTCTCAAGCCGCTCCGGGCGGTCCGCGTCCTGGATTTGAAGATACGGTCTGGTTCAAGATGAACGTCGGTCATAACCAGCGCGCTGACGCCCGCTGGCTATTGCCCGTCCTGTGCCGCCGGGGTCATATCACCAAGAATGAAATCGGCGCAATCCGGATCAATGGCGACGATACATTGTTCGAGATTCCGCGTCGGGTGGTCGACAAGTTCACCGCTGCCATTGCAGAAAAAAGAGAAGCCGGCGGGGATGATACCGACGATATCATCATCACCCAGTTCGAAGGCAAGCCGCGCGATGAAGCGAAACGCAACCGCAAAGGCGGACGCAGTGACAATGCCGGGGGCAAGCGCGACTACAGCAACGCCAGCAAGAAATATGGCGGCAAGCAATTTGGCAAGAACAAGTTCGGTGACAAGAAGTTTGGCGACAAGAAATTCGGTGACAAACCGGGTGGCGGCAAACCTTATCAGAAGCGCAAGCCGGAAGGCGAAGGCGGTTCTGACGGCGGCGGGCCAAAGCGCGAATTTGGCGACGGTTTCAAAAAGAAATCCGAATATAAGGGCGATCGCAAATCCGGCCCCAAGGGCAATTTCGGCGGCGGCGATAAAAAGCCGCATCGCGGAAAACGTCCGTTTGAAGGCGCGAAACATAGCGGGCCAAAAGCCGACTGATCCGATCGATGACGGATGCCATTCAAATATTGGTCGATGCTGACGCCTGTCCGGTGAAGGACGAGATTTACCGGGTGGCCGATCGCCATGCCGTGGCGGTGGTGATTGTCAGTAACAGCCCGTTTCGGGTGCCGGATCATCCTCTTGTCAGCCGGGTGGTTGTCAGCGATGCCTTTGACGCGGCCGACGACTATATTGCCGAACGAACCGGCACCCGCACCGTCGTGGTCACGTCCGACATATTGCTGGCTGACCGGTGCGTAAAGGCGGGTGCGGCGGTGGTCGCGTCCAACGGCAAGCCTTTCACGCCCGATTCGATCGGAGCGGCTGTGGCGACGCGGGCGATCATGGCCGACTTGCGCGCCGGGATGGGGACCGAAAATATCGGCGGCCCGCCGCCGTTCGGCAAGGCGGATCGCTCACGGTTTCTGTCGTCACTGGATGAGATGCTGGTGCGCTTGAAACGCGCCGGCTAATCTACCGTAACTTGGAAAGTAAGCGCAAAAGCGCTTGCCGGACCCAATGTCGCTGCGGTCGCGGTGATGGTTGAACCGGCAATTGATGCGCCATATGGGTCGCTTTCATCGGCGCCCGTTGAATTATCATCTTCCACCGTAGCGGCCGATCCACAATTGCTGCCGCTCTTCATCGTTCCTGACGTGTAGGTAAAAGGTCCGGCAAGATTGTCGGTTGCGACAACCGAGCCTGCGCTTGCGGATCCACTGTTGCTGATAAGGATACAATATTCGACAATCGCTCCCGGGATGCGCTTGGGATTGGTGGTGCCGCTGACCGGATCGCTGATGATCGAGCTGATCTTGGTGACGCTCAGGGTGGTGAGCGGCCGGCAGAAGTTGATGTCATGGATCGAAATCGCCTGTCCGTCGGGATCTGCGGGCGCTGTGGTGTGGTTGCCATAGATGATATCTACCTTGTCCACCGGAGAGGTGAAGGTGACCACCACGTTACCATTGGCCGAGTTGGAATTGGATCCGGCATCACCAATCGCGACATTGCCAATGACATAATTGGCGACCCCGTTGGTCAGTGTCGGCATCACTGTCGCGCCATTGAAACTTCCCACTACGGTCAGCTTGTCGGCAAAGTCATTGTTGGCAAAGTCGATATCGAACACGGTAAATTGAAGCCCGGGTACTGCCGTTGGCAGGGTCAGTACCGTCGTTGCCGTTTGGCTTTGAGTCGTGAATTGAAGATTTTCATAGAGCGACTGTTCGCTGTTCGCGAGACCCCCGTTGTTATTGTTATTCACGGCAGGCGAGCCATCATCATAGGTTCCGCCGGTCTTGGTGATTGCGAAATTGATCGAGCCGATACCGGTCACAGAATAGCTGTTGTTCGTTGAACCGCCGGTCCAAGCCTTGCCATTCCAGTCAAACAATATCTGATTGGTGACGGGACAGACGGTGGTCAGGCTGGGCGGTGTTCCTGCCGTTCGCGAACCGGAAACTGTGAAGCTCCTGCTGGCGTAATCGTCTTCACTTGCGACGCCATTATTCGGCGCTGAATCCGGATCAACACGATTGGATGATGCTACTTCGGCGATATTTATCACGGTGGCTCCCGACGTAGCCGAAACGGTGGCAATGATGCTCAAAACCCGTGTCTGTCCCGGAGCTATCGAGGGTATAGTCCATATGCCAGTGCCGCTGGTATAGGTACCGTAGCCGGATGCGCTGACGAAGGTCGTGCCCAGCGGGAGCAGGTCATTGACCGTCACGGCGGCGGTCTGGTTCGACGCCGCGGAATTGGTGAGCGACAGCGTATAGGTGACATTGGTGCCGTTGGCCGGGCTCGCATTGCTGACCGTTTTGGTCAGAGACAGGTCGGCAAAATTGGCGGGTGTTTGTGCAAGAAACAGATCTGCGCGCAGGAAGGCACCGTTATCCGCGCCAGGAAAAAGGTCGCAGATTTCCAGGCGCCAGATACCCAGTGAATTCTGGCCGTTAAAAGCACTCAATAGGGCGTTGGGCCGCAAGTCGTGTTCATAGGGCGCGGTGCCCGTGTTGTGATCGACATTGCTGGCATTGACCAAGGTTCCGGCTGCGTCGTTGAGGCGGACGTTGAAATTGTCGGCACTGCCCGAACCGGAAGTGTCTCCGTTGACAATCTGCACCCGCGTTCCGGTCGGGGATTGCAGGGTCATGCGCATGTCCCCGCGCCATGTGTGCGCGGCGATAACGCCTATGTCCACATCGGTTACGGTGTAGCTTGTACCGACCGAAAATGTGCGCACTAGCGGTGCAGCAGGGCCGCTACACGTCCGGGTGCCATCAATATTGTTGGCTGTCGTATCCGTGTTGGTATAGGCGGTGACCTGCGCATTTGCGGTCGTGGGTGTCAGCGTGACGAGAGCTGCAAGCAGGGCAGCAAAACCCAGCTTCAGCGCAGCAGCGCTGAAACCGGCAAAATCTGTTCCCCGGAAGAAATGGTCCCTATTCATGGATAGCGGGTTAACCAATTACGACTAATATTTGGTAAAATTTGCTCCGAAAGCGCTCGATTCGAGATGATTTTACAAGCGCGGCAATTTTCTCTGAATGAACAGAAAATAACCTTTAACCGCAGTGTTCAAGGGGTCCAATCGCCCCTGCCCGCCATCCAAAGGCTGATAGCGGCGACAGCCGCCGTGTCAGCGCGCAATATGCGTGGTCCGAGAGATACCGGCACCGATTGGGACAAGGCGCGGATTTTATCATTTTCGTCGTCTGTAAAACCCCCTTCGGGGCCAATCAATATGGCGGCCGGACCGTCATGGGCGACCAGCGCCTTGCGGAAGCTGCCTTCCCCGGTTTCATGGATACGCTCATCGGCAAAGAAAAGATGGCGATCGGCGGGCCATTGTTCCAGTATTTCGGTCAGTTTTATCGGCGGATCAAGAGCGGGCAGGGAGGTGCGTTCGCATTGCTCCGCCGCTTCGATCATATGGGCGCGCAGTTTATCCGCTTTAATGCCATGACTCTGGGTGCGTTCGGTTTGTACCGGGATGATCTTGGCCACGCCCAGTTCGGTTGCTTTTTCGGCAATCCAGTTGAATCGGTCCTTCTTGATCGGCGCTGCGCATAGCCAGAGATCGGGGACAGCTTCCCGGTTTCGGGTCTTGCCATCAATCATCAGGATCAGATCGCGTTTGCCCAACGCGGAGACACGGGCGAGATATTCACCAGTGCGGTCGTCGAACAGCTTTACCGGATCCCCTTGCTTGATACGCATCACTTTCATCAGATAATGGGCGTGGCTACCGTCCAGCCGGATGTCGGCCCCGTCGGAAAGTTCGACATCGACGAAGAGGCGCGGGGCGCTGTGTGGTGGATAGGCAGGAGTAGCGGGCATAGTGATTTGATATAACCGTTCGTCCCGAGCTTGTCGAAGGGCGTTTTTCGGTTATGAACATATGGGCTTCGACAGGCTCAGCCCGAACGGATAGAGTTACATCATGACCGAACAGATTGTTCCCGATACCGAGCATAAGGGCATCATCGGCCTGCTACCGGCGGCTGCCCGGTCCTATGCCTTGCTCGCCCGGTTTGACCGTCCGATCGGCTCGTGGCTGCTGTTCTGGCCCTGCGCCTGGGGCGTTGCCTTGGCCGGTGGTGCAGTGGAACGGTGGGATTTATTGCTCTGGCTGCTGCTCGGTTCGATCGTGATGCGCGGAGCGGGCTGTGTATATAATGATATTGTCGACCGCGATCTTGACCGCCAAGTGGAGCGAACCCGCTCGCGCCCGTTGGCCAGTGGCGCCCTGTCCCTGAAAGCGGCGTGGATATGGCTATTGATATTGTGCCTGATCGGCCTGCTTGTCTGGTTCCAGATCAACTGGACAGCCAGACTGGTCGCGCTGGGCAGTCTGGCTCTGGTCGCCGCCTATCCGTTCATGAAACGCATCACCTGGTGGCCGCAAGCTTGGCTGGGCATGGTGTTCAGCTGGGGCGCGCTGGTCGGCTGGCTGGCGATCGATCCGCAGTTTCACTGGGCAATGGTATTGCTCTACCTCGGTTCAATTTTCTGGGTGATCGGATATGACACGATTTACGCGCTGCAGGATAAAGAGGATGATGCATTGGTCGGGATACGCTCGAGCGCGCTGCGACTGGGAGAGAATGTGCGCCTTGGCGTGCTGCTTTTCTACCTGATGGCGCTTGCCAGCTGGGCGGCGGCCTTCTGGATGCTCCGGCCCCAATGGCTTGGCATAGCGGCTCTTGTCCCCATTGCACTTCACCTTCTGTGGCAGGCAATGACGCTGAAAACCACCAATGGTGACGATGCGCTTGCCAAGTTCCGGTCCAATCGGTTCGCCGGTCTACTGATGTTTCTCGCTTGTCTGGTTCTCGGCCAGGCTGGCTAGTCGCCCGAGAAATTAGATTGCTTCCTGCAACCTACGCGGGTTATGGACCTTAACCGCACAGTTAATCCGAAGTCCTGTCTCCCGGAGCGATATATATGAAAAAACGCCGTTTGGGTCGAAGCCCGATCTATGTATCCGAAATCTGCATGGGGACGATGACCTTTGGTAGCGGCGCCGATGAAGCCATGTCGCACAAGATTCTGGATGCCTCGCTGGACGCCGGGATAAATTTTTTCGATACGGCTGAAAATTATCCGGTGCCACCCAAGCGCGAGTGGGCAGGGGAAACCGAGAATATTGTCGGTCGCTGGATGAAGGGCAAGGATCGCGATAGCCTGATCATTGCCACAAAAGTTTCCGGCCCCAGCCACGGATGGATCGCCTCGGCGCAACGGGCAGGCATGACCGCGATGGACCGCCACAATATCGTCAAGGCGCTGGATGCCAGCCTGAAGCGCCTCCAGACCGACTATATCGATCTTTACCAGACCCACTGGCCCGATCATGGCACTGCCTATGATGAGACGATGGAAGTGCTGGACGAAGAAATTCGCAAGGGCAAAATTCGCACCATCGGGTGCTCGAATGAAACCAGCTGGGGGTTGATGAAATCTCTCGAAGCTTCGGAGCGGCTGGGTGTCACCCGTTATTGCACGATCCAGAATAATTTCAGCCTGAACAATCGCCGGTTCGAAGACGAACTGGCGCAGGTCTGCCAGCAGGAAGGGGTCAGTCTGATCCCTTATTCTCCGCTAGCTGGCGGGGCACTGTCCGGCAAATATAATGATGGTGCGACGCCCGAAGGGGCGCGCTTCTCCGCCTATCTCAAACTTGGTGGCCGGCAGAAGAAGATGGCGGAACGCTTCGTCAATCCCAAGTCGGAGGAATCGACAAAGCGCTTCGTGGCGATTGCCGAAGAGCTTGGCGTAGCGCCGGTGACGCTGGCAATCGCATGGTCGAAACAGCATGATTTTGTCGCCTCCACCATTGTTGGCGCAACGCACACCGATCAACTGCCGGAGATTTTTACCGCTGCCGATCTGGAGCTCAGTTCCGAGATCATGAAGCGGATCTACAAGATCAGCCGGGAAATCATGTACCCGATGGGGTGATTTAAGAGGAATTACAGATGAACAGATTTTTGCAACATTGCGGCGCGAAATATCCGATCGTGCAGGCCCCGATGGGCTGGATTGCCCGCTCGCAACTGGCTTCGGCGGTTTGCAATGCTGGCGGTCTCGGGATCATCGAGACCAGTTCGGGCGAGACCGAAAATTGCATGGCCGAGATCAAGAAGATGAAAGATCTCACCGACGCGCCGTTCGGCGTGAACCTGCCGATCATGTTTCTCAAGGACCCGGCGATCCTGATGCGCGTATGCGAGTCCGGCGTCAAATTTGTCACCACCTCTGCAGGCAGCCCGCGCAAATTTGTCGGACCGCTGCAAGAAGCGGGAATCATCGTTTATCATGCCGTTCCCACCGTCGCTGCTGCGATGGGGTGTGTAGAAGCCGGCGTCGATGGTCTGGTCGTCGAAGGTGCCGAAGGCGGCGGGTTCAAGAATCCGGAGGAAGTGTCGACGTTGGTCCTGCTGCAGGCAATCCGCAGGCAGACCGACATTCCGATGGTCGCGGCTGGCGGGATTGTCGATGGCAAGGGCATGGCCGCAGCCTTTGCGCTGGGCGCGGAAGGCATTCAGATGGGCACGCGCTTCGTGTCGAGCGCCGAAAGCCCGGTGCACCATAATTACAAGCAGGCGATACTGGATGCCAAGGAAACCGGCACCTATGTGCTGAACAAGAAGGCGTCTCCCTGCATCCGTGCTCTGAAAACCGAGCGGACTGCAAAGATTTATGAAGACGGCTTGATGCCTGCCGATACGTTCAAGGGCATTCAGGATGTCTATTTCGGCGGTGATATGGAGGCGTCCGTCGGCCTTGCCGGGCAATCTTCCGGTTTGATTGACGAGGTAAAAACTGCCAAACAGATTATCGATGAGACGGTGACAGAGTTTTTCGAGATCACCGAGCGATTGGGCGCGCTAGCCGCCGCCAAAAGTTTCTAGAAAAACAAGAAAGAGGAACAACTGATGACCCATTTCCCCGAAGCGAAGCAACTGTTCACCACCGTTACCGAAGACGGCAAATCGATCCTGTCGATCGAGCCTTATGCCGTGCCTGAACCGAAAGAGCATGAAGTCGTCGTCCAGATGGAGGCCGTGCCGATCAATCCGTCCGATCTTGGTCTGCTGACCGCAGCCGCCAATATGGACACCGTGCGTAGCGAAACGGTTGATGGCCATCCGGCTCTGGTGGCCGATGTTGACCCCGTCATGCAGCCTTTCTTCAAGGGCCGTGCGGGCAAGAAGCTTGCTGCCGGTAATGAAGGCGCGGGCAAGGTTGTCGCCGCCGGATCATCCGACGCGGCGCAGGCGCTGATGGGCAAGACTGTCACTATCGTCGGCGGCGAAATGTATCGCACTCACCGGGTGATGCCGGCGATGATGTGCGTGCCGCTGCCCGAAGGCGCACCCGCGAAAGAAGGCGCTTCGCTGTTCGTCAATCCGATGACCGCGCAGGGCTTCGTAAACACCATGCGTGCCGAGGGCCATGACGCCTTGGTCCATACCGCTGCGGCGTCCAACCTCGGTCAAATGCTCGCCAAGCTTTGCCTGAAAGAGGGCGTACCATTGGTCGCCATCGTGCGGTCTGACGCACAGAAAAAAATCCTCACCGATATCGGCCTGACCCATGTGATTGATAGCACCCGAGACGATTTCATGGAGAAGCTGATTGCAGCTCTGGCCGAAACCGGCGCGACGCTCGGCTTTGACGCGATCGGCGGCGGCAAGATGGCGAGCTATATCCTGACCGCAATGGAAAAGGCAGCAGCCGTGCGCGGCGCGGAATTCAGCGTCTATGGCTCGACCGTCAACAAACAGGTCTATATCTATGGCCGTCTCGACACCGGCGAAACCATCCTTGGCGGCGGTCTCGGCCTCTACTGGGGCGTCGGCGGCTGGCTGCTCACCCCTCATCTGGAAAAGGTCGGCGGCGAACGGATGATGGAAATGCGCATGTACAGCGTCGAAGAACGCAACGGCATTTTCAACAGCGACTATTCGAGCGAGATCAGCCTGATGGACATGATCGACCCGGAAATCGCCAAGGGTTACGACAAGAAGGCCACGGGCGAGAAGGTGCTGGTTAATCCTTCGATGTAGCCAGATCAGATTTCAATTAAAGCCGTCACCCCGGACTTGATCCGGGGGCTAGAGCGACAATCCGCCATTGTGGCACTTGCCGCTCTGGATCCTGAATCAAGTTCAGGATGACGAGTGGTGGTGTTCATCGATCAATCCCCTCTCCCGTGAGGGAGAGGGATGCGTTAGCTTGGCGAGGAACGAGCCTAGCGGAAGTTGGATGAGGGCGTTCTGGCGGTTGGTTTAGCGCACCAACCAACCGCCAGAACGCCCTCATCCAACTTCCGCTAAGCACCTTCGGCGCCAAGCCTTCGTATCCTTCTCCCTCAAGGGAGAAGGCTCGCTAGCGGTAACTCACCACTTCCCACTCGATCCCGTTCCAGTCGAAAAAATAGAACCGCCGTCCGGGATCATAGTCACCATGGCTAAAGGGTGTCAGCCCCGCCGCGACAACCTTTGCCTCGACCGCATCCAGATCATCGACCGTCACGCCGATATGGTTCATCGGCTCGCCCTTGTTGAAGGTAGGGTCCGCGGCCCGGACATCGGGATTGGTGTAGAGCGCGATATAGGCGTCATCGGTCCCGATGTGGATCGTGTGGCCAGCCGACATTGATGGCCCCTCCCACCGGATATGCCAGCCAAAAAGATCGCGCAGCAGGGCGGCGCTCCGTTGCGGGTCGCTGACCGTTATATTGACGTGCTCCAGTTGTCCGTTCTTCATTTTCTTTTCCTTTCTCGTTGGTTGCAGGGTCGATCCGCCAGGGCGGGAATCGGCGATGGTCGCCGCCATAAAATAGACAGACGGGATTGCCCGCCGGATCGCTCAGCCGCGCCTCGCGCCAGCCCCAGCGTTGATCGGTCGGTGCGGTGTCGAAGGTTATGCCTGCGGATTGTAGCTGCGCGACCTTGGTGTCGAGATCGTCGCATTCGAAATAGATCAAGGTCGAGAGCGCGCCGATCTCCTCCACCGCGTGAATGGAAAACGTCTCGCCCGTGGCGGTCTCGAACCGGGCATAACGGGGTGGCGCATCGACGATCTGGGTGAGGCCGAGCTGGCGGTAGAAGGCCACCGACTGGTTATAGTCGAGACATCCCACGGTGACCTGGTTGAGTTTCATATGCTGTTTCCTCGCAATATTGGCATCACTTTATTGGAAGAATTGGAAGCATGTTTGCCGCCTTGCAAGCGGCTGTCCGAGCCCGCCAAATCTCCATGCTTGTGATTTGTACAATCTCAAGTTAAGTTGAGGTCAAGCTATTATTTTGTGCTCCCGCGCAGGCGGGAGTCCATCTCGTGGAATAATGTTCGGGCGCCAGGGCAGTGATGGAACGCTGCCTGTCCGCCTAGCCTGAATTTCTCGAGATGGGCCCCGGCCTTCGCCGGGGAACAGGAAAAGCGAAGGAGCCCAAAATGCCCCAAACCAAAGCCCTGACCATCGGCGATCTCGCCGCCCGCACTGGCCTCTCGGTCTCCGCAATCCGCTTCTACGAGGAGAAAGGTCTGGTCGAACCCTTCCGCTCCAGCGGCGGCCAGCGGCGGTTTTTGCGTTCGGACATCCGCCGGCTCAGCTTCGTCCTGATCGCCCAGCAACTGGGCCTGAGCATCGGCGAAATTGAAGGCCAGCTCGCCCGGCTACCCCACGGTCGCACCCCGACCCAGGCTGACTGGACCCGGATCAGCAAGGCGATGCGCGGGGTGATCGACGCGCGGATCGCCGAGCTGGAACGGACCCGCGACCGGCTCGATGGCTGCATCGGCTGCGGCTGTCTGAGCCTGAAGAAATGCGCGCTTTATAATCCGGAGGACCGGGCGGGGCTCAAAGGGCCAGGGCCGCAATTGGTTTTGGGGGATTAAAGCTTTAACGCCTTACGCAATTCCTCATTGATCCGGGTCTGCCACCCGGCACCGGTGGCTTTGAATTTTTCCAGAACGATCTTATCCAGTCGCAAAGTAACCTGTTGCTTGGGGTTCTTCAATTTTGGTCGGCCGGGCTTGGTCAGCGTGCCATCGGCCGGGCGAACCAGTTTGCCTTTTTTGTAGTGGGCCGCCCGGCGGAACTGGTCTTCGGTCCATTCGGACAAATCCTCCGGCTCCAGCCAAGGCTCAACGATTTCTTTCGATTTCTTCTTCATGTGCGTACCTCATCGAAATAATGCGTTAATGCCAAGCCGCCGAATACAATAATTTACGTAGTTACATTTATGGCAAATGTCGACGCCTCTGCGTCGGATACAGTTCAGTTGTTTCGCGCCGATTGCGTGAAAACCGGTTTTGGGGGGATTGATAGAAACGGTCAATCGCGACTTTCCGTTAGCCCTGAGCTTGTCGAAGGGCGCCTCCAGGTTAAAACGCAGATCATGGCCTTTTTTGTCTATATTCTCAAATGTTCCGACGGAAGTTTTTACACCGGCCATACTGACAATCTGGAACAGCGTATCGGCCAGCATAAAAATGGCTTCTTTAAGGGCTATACCTATAAACGTCGACCGGTGGAATTTGCCTGGTCCGAGAATTTCTCTACCCGGTACGAGGCGCTTGAGGCAGAAAAGCGGATCAAGGGCTGGACTAGGGCCAAGAAGCAGGCGCTGATCGATGGTGATTGGGATTTACTGTCGGAGCTCGCCAGAAACCGTGCTGATAGACGATAGGCGGGGTTCGACAGGCTCACCCCTAACGGAATTTTGGTTACAGTGATTACGTACCGTTAGCCCTGAGCTTGTCGAAGGGCGCTTATCGTCTAAAGGCAGCTAGTGCGGTTCGTGCCAGCCTTCGGACTTCGTTCCATCGTTCATCATGAT
>RCMY010001779.1_pt1 | contig 19979 bp, 24 predicted proteins | sample 2041341 | NCBI WGS metagenome assembly RCMY01 (sample SAMN09708234, study PRJNA481090) | Marine sediment metagenome, whole genome shotgun sequencing project. | reverse complement strand
GGTTCGCTACTCAATTAGAGCTCGTACATAAGTTCGCATTTAATTCTTTTATTGGCATATTGTTGTTGACACTGGGGAGTCCACATAAGTCGTCAAGGTTGTCGAACCCTCTGAGAAGTGAAAAAGCCATAATCGGTATCCTTTGACTGGAGGTGGTTTGTAAAATTGACAGCTAGCCGGTCGGCTGCTGTTTGTACTTCCCGGGCACTCTTCGACGCACCTAAGTTTATCGCCCACTACGCATCAGGTCGGACTACGGATTTACCCGCCCGTTTTGATCCGTCAAAAGGTTAGTCACGTATCAACGTTCTATGTCTGCCAACAATCCAAAGATTCAATGATAATGCAAGTCAAACCGTCACAATCTTCCAGACGCGTCTTTCCTCGTTCGCTGCTCGCCTTCTTTTTCGTCCTGCTGCAATCTGGCTGCAGCTTGCTCGGCATTCGCACCGCCGACGAAGCTGAATATACAATCCTCGAAGATCAGGGCCATTTCCAGGTCCGCGAATATGCTGCGCTGGTGGTTGCGGAAACCATAGTCGATACGAGTTTTGACGAGGCCGGCAATATCGCCTTCAAACGACTGTTTGGCTACATTTCCGGCGCTAACGAAGCGGAACAGGAAATTGCCATGACGAGTCCGGTCGTTGCTATCGATGAGAACAGTTCCAGCGGCGAGAAAATTGCAATGACCGCGCCCATCATCGGCGAGCAATCGAACCTTGGCTGGCGCTTCGCTTTTGTATTGCCGGCAGGATACTTACTCGAAAACGCACCGGCGCCTACCAATCCTGAGGTCAACCTGGCACGGGTTCCTGAGAGAAAGGTCGCGGTGGTGCGCTACTCGGGCTCTTGGAGTGAGGTAAGCTATCAAAAAAACCTAACATTGCTTCGAGACTGGATACGGCAAAATCAGTTCGAAGCTGCTTCCCTGCCTCGCGTCGCGCGCTACGATCCACCATGGACACTGCCTTTTTTACGTCGAAACGAGCTCATGATTGACATTAATTCCTGATTCGGATGATTACAGCTGAAGGACAAAAACTGTGAGGCACATGCTGCCACATGCACTTTTTATTCCTAACCTTACATTATTTAATACGGAGTTCAGAAAGATGAACGATACAGCAAAAAATATGCTTACTCTCGAAGGCTGGTGCAAACCAAAGGAAAGCGAAGAATCAACGCCTATCGAAGCACTACACTTTCGCGTTAGCGAAGAGACCCATCTGCGATTGGACGAAGCCCAACTGGAACTAGAAAAAAGTGATCAGGAAGAAATATTCGTCGATGTCGGTCTAGCCAAGCTGGAGATTGAAACATCGTCCGACTGTGGTCCACTGGCTGACGCCAGATTGCGCGTTTATTTCAGTCCTGCGGATGGCCGCGGTAACTTCCACCTGGTGGGCCATCGTGCCAGCGACGGCAGCTTGGTCTATTCCGAGGCAGTGATGATAGAGACCCTGCTCTAGCGGCACGGAAAACCGATACTCGCGCTAACGATTGGTAGCCCCAGCGCGCCCCATCAAAGTGCTAAAGCAGTCTGGATGACTGCCACTGGATAAGTAGCTATGGCGCTCACTGATGCGTGAGTAGCAGGCGGGTGAAGATGGCGACCCGATAACTTGATGTTAAAGAATCGACAAACTGTTTGCCAACCAGGCAATTTTTTGTTGATATACCGGACGTTAAAAAATTGACTAACAGGACTAGCGGACTGTGTTAGTCGGTATTACAGCGTCTGTTACATCATCGATATAACGAGTTGCAAGTGGTCAGGGGGGAGTAAAGGACCTGCGCATCCAGCCGGTCGACCGAGTGACTTCCCGAACCCAAAGCCATTGGCTGACTTGCCGGGCGCATACCAAGTACGGAGCTGAAACCTGCCTATAAATAGCGAAACATCAAAGCCACCGCCGCACAGTACTACTATAGAGTTCGTAACGCGTGGCAAATCTTTGGTGTAAATGCTTTTCTTCAAGTTTTGCTTGGTTAACGATAGCAGCGGTGCCTATCAAAAGACAAGCTAGAGTAAATACGCTTGGCAGAGCAAGGAAGAATCCCGTCTGGGCAAACATAACACCGAGGTACATTGGATTTCGTGATCGCGCATACAGCTTTGCCGTCACCAATTCGGCTGGGCCATCAGGGTCAATGCCTGAGCGCCATTGTGACCCAAGGTTAACATGTCCACTTACTGCCAGTATGAAGCCCGCAACCATTACCACCACACCGGCAAGGTTCAGCCAAAGTACCTCAAAATAGGGAAATTTTAGTAAATAGCGGTCCACTTCTGGAACGAATAATCTACTTGGGCGATCCAAATCTCATTTTAAGTTAGGTGAAATCATAAAAATGCTGCGCGTTTCGTTCCAATCAGTCTGCTTGCAAGAGATATCTGGACAGTTTACATGCGCTAAGCATACCACCCGGCTTGAACCATGCCAGGCCGGGAACGTAGTCGCAGATCAGCTGGTCACACTGCTGTGATGCACGCTCCAGCGAAGCACTATCTTGCAGACGCAAATCATCGGTGGACCAATACAGCTCGGTTTTATATGAGTTGCTTGCGCTCAACAGCGGACATGCGAGGTTGAAAGCCGGGTAGACCCGAAGGGCCAGGCAAAGCAGAGTCGAGCGGCGGCGGCGTTTGAATGCCGATCAACCGCTTCATTGGCCGTTATCCACTCGCTTTGCGCACAACATGTAGTTAACAAGAGTGTGTCGAGCTAACGACATCTTCCGGTTGAATGGGTTGACAGTCACGCCGGTAATTTCCTCTACCGTCAGTCCTCCTCGTGCCAGACTGCTTATGATTTCTACCGGCCTCCGCAGCATACCGTAGTGATGCGTGCCGCGCGGCAGCCAGCGGAGAACATACTCGGCACCAAATACTGCGATTAGCCAGGCTAGCCAGTTGCGGTTGATCGATGCGACAAACATCATGCCGCCCGGCTTTACCAGGGTATTGCAGGCGTTCATAAACGAATCCAGGTCGGCGACGTGCTCGACCACTTCCATATTGAAGACGACGTCGTAGGTTTTGCCGCTGTCGGCAATGGCCTCGGCTGTCGCTAATTGGTAATCAATGTCAAGTCGGGATGTTGCGGCGTGTGCTCGGGCGATGTGAACGTTTTTTGCGACGACTTCGGCGCCCGTGACGTGTGCCCCAAGACGTGCCAGGGATTCGCTAAGGATGCCGCCACCGCAGCCGATATCGAGTACCTGCAAATCGGCTAAAGGCAGATCGCCTGCGCTCAGGAAGCCCGCTTTCTGCACCTGCTCCCTGATCCAGCCGATGCGCAGCGCATTGAGCGTATGGAGCGGCCAGAATGGCCCAGTTCTATCCCACCAGGTTTCGGCCAGCGCCGTGTAGTGAGCAACCTCGCGTGGATCTATGCTAGCACTGCTTATATCAACGTCATTCACAATAGCTATCCCTATTTGATTTATATCAGTTGTACGGTGATAGGCAAGGATTAGTTCACCGAGACCGATAATGCTCTGTGACCGGCCCCGCTGAAGCGATGCTTGGCAGGCGATACAGTTCCTCCAGATGTTAGAGGCACCAGCTGGCTAGAGCGAGCGCGACCAGCTGCACCTCCGGCGCCGGCCTGTGCTTGTCCCAGCTTTCGTAAACCATACCTGAGTTGAGGAAGAACAGACGCGCTGTTCCTGGTCACTTTATCCTATGTAAATAAGGAGTTACCGGAAATTCTAAATGGTTTAGCTTAATCCATCTTGATAGTACCAGTGACTGACAACTGACCGTCGACATTGCGGCGTAAAATTATTAGCTCCCCTGAGGCAGGAAACACGTCGGTCAGGGATGTGATATTTACCTGGTGCGTAACCAGCACCGTAATTTCCTTGAGATCTTGCCTGCGCAGCCAGGTCTTGAGTTCTTGCGTTTGTTGGTCTTGACGCTCGTCACGCCGGAAAAACGAGTTGAGAATCGGTAGCTCCTGAATCCTACCCAGTTCGAGTAGTCTTGCGGTTTCCAGACAACGGCACCATTGGCTCGAGTACACATTCGCTGCTGGAATGCCATTTGCGCGAAACCGCGCGCCTATGCGACTTGCCTGATCGCGCCCGACGGAGGATAGATTTCGCTGAGTGCTACAATCGCGCAGTGTGAACGCTGGTGGATCGCCCGTACCCGGCGCAAGGGCATGCCGCAGCAGCGCAACATGTTCTCCGGACTGCAACGCACGCCACAGCGTCGCTTCGTCCTCGACCGAATATGCCGACGCACTGCACAGCAGCCCCACAATAACGCTGACGGTTGTTGCGACGCGTTGCTTGATGCGAGTTAGCGCAGCGCTATGCACTTGTGGGCCCATGCGTCAAGATCAGCTCATCTATCCAAGTATTTTCATCCGGTGACCAAAATTGTTGAGCGATAGTAGGAGAGTATGACAAAATTGGTGCAACCACTTCATGGTAATACGATAGACTGTCCATGCCAGGATTATGCGCTATCGTAGCTCAACTTGACAGAACCCCTTGGCCCATGCGGCGGCTGAGGCAGGCATCCAGGCCATGATTGGACAGCGGGAACGGCGTTAGCTGTTCGCTTACGCAGTGCTCGCGGTCCGGTGCGAGTAGAGCTGAAACAAACGCTATAGCGTTACTGGTGATAAAAAGCCGTCAGGCTTGATCACGAGAATATCGCGAGGCAGCCGGTGGAGAATTGGTTCCGCCGTACTACCTATTATCCCGCGCTCTGGAAAAGCCTGCGATAGCGCTCATACAATGACCACGCTGGCATGCACGGTGGAGACGGAGAGTAGACCCGGGGAGTCGCACCCCGAGTCTACTCTCCGATCACGCTGGGATGTCCTGCATGGCGCTAACGCGACGCCAAAGTTCCTGATCAAATTCCGAATCAATTTTTACAGTGTGAGCCCTCACCGTTTATGATCGTTGCAATACCGGGATATAGACTCACATATTGGTCCCCGACACGCTGCTGACCTGTGGCGTGGGTTATTCGTTGCCACTGGCAACTTACTTATTTTCGGCGGACGTAATACGCCAAATAGTATTGCCCACGTCGTCCGCCACCAGCAGCGCTCCCGCCTTGTCGACGGCAACACCCGCCGGGCGGCCATACGCCTCTCCTTTCTCGCTAATAAACCCCGTAAGAATATCCTCTGACTCTCCCGCCGGCTTACCGTCGGCGAAAGGTACGAAAATTACTTTGTAACCGCTACGTGGCTTGCGGTTCCACGATCCGTGCTGACCGATGAAGGCCCCGCCCGAAAAGCGTGGAGGCAACAAATCCGCAGTGTAAAACGCCAGGCCAAGCGATGCCGTGTGCGGTCCTAACGCATAATCAGGCACAATCGCCTCGGCAACCAATTCGGGGCGCTGAGGTTTGACGCGCTCATCAACATGATCACCATAGTAACTGTACGGCCAGCCGTAGAAACCGCCATCCCGCACCGAGGTCATGTAATCAGGCACTAGGTCACTACCGATTTCATCGCGTTCGTTGACTGTTGTCCATAACTCTCCGCTCTGCGGCTGCCAGTCAAGTCCATTGGGATTGCGCAAACCGTAGGCGAAAATTCGAGTCTCACCGCTGGCCGGATCAACCTCAAGAATGGCGGCGCGGCGCTCTTCCTTGTCCATGCCGTTCTCACCAATGTTGCTGTTAGAGCCGACAGTGACAAACAGTTTCTTACCGTCCTGGCTGGCGATCACATTTTTGGTCCAATGATGATTGATAGGCCCCGCCGGCAAGTCGGTGACTTTTTCCCCGGCAGTGATGATCTCGATACCACTTTCGTCGTAATCAAAGCGCATGAGCGCGTCAGTATTTGCCACATACAAATCGTTTCCTACTAATGTCATACCAAAGGGTGACGTCAGATTCTGCAAAAACACTGTTTGCGTTTCGGCAACACCATCACCATCAGCATCGCGTAGTAAAGTGATACGATCTGCACTCGGTACGCCCGCGCCGGCATCTTTCATCACTTTGCTCATGACCCAGCCGCGTATCCCTCCGCCCTCTCTGGGCTGAGCATTGGATTCCGCAACAAGCACGTCTCCGTTTGGTAGCACATACAACCAGCGCGGATGATTGAGGTCTTTGGCGAATGCCTGTACCGCGAGACTCTCGGCGGTTTTTGGCTTCGTCCCGGGCGGCCAACTCGCAGCTGGCGCGATATTGACCGTTGGAAAAAACGATTTATTCGGTGGCGGCAGCTTTGGCTCGGGCCCAATGCCGGCTTCGATTGGTAACGTCGCATGTTCACTGCAGGCCGTACAAACCAAAACCAGCAGCGCTAACACTCCCCCACCGGCAAGTCGAGAAATGAATGTGAAACAGCCTGCATGGCGTTGCAATAAAGTCACAGTGGATCTCCTCATTAGCATGAACTAAACGGCCGACACTCCCGCATCTTCGATGTCCGCTTGTTCAGTATTTATTCTGGGGTTTCTTGGTTGTATTGCCGCATTTTGAATCGCCCCTTCTTAAGCATGTGTATGACTTTTAACCTCTTCACTCTTGGCAGATGCTGGCTTCGTTGATTGTAAACCCAGCGTCGGCTCAATCAGGCACTTGAGCTTGCTGTGATCCGCTTCGACGGCATTGTTAAGCTATCAAACTTGCCGATGGTTGGTCCACTCTAGGCATTGCTACTCTCGAGTCAACTAATCAAAGTCAGCATTGGCGGTGCCACGACCCCGGCCAACACCGCAATTCCGTACAAACCTGCCCATCAACGCACTGCTCGGCTGCGGTTGGCTTGCGAGAATGCCATGCAGTTTATGCGTCTTTGAAAATTTATAGCACAACCAGTTATTCGGTGGAATCTCGCCTTGATTAATCTTGACCACGTTCAAACAGGCTGCCAGAAACGGTGGGGATAGTCCTGCTCGGGACATGTTACGTGCACACGCTCAAGCCCTGCATGTGCGAAATAGCCAGCCGACTCCCTTACCGCCTTAACAAAAAACCCCTCGCATCCTAGTTCGGCGGTACGACTGCGGGCAGCCTTCATCAACTCGGCACCAATGCCCTTGCCACTAGCATCGGGTAATACGAACAGACCATGCAATAAAAGGCTGGAGGAGCCTCCCTTGATGGCGCCCGGCTCCATGTGCTCCAAAGTGGCTACGCCAAGCAGCTTCCCAATATCGTCCTCGGCAACAAGTAATGTCATCAGTTCTAAATCCCCGGCGTCATAACAGTAAAGCGGTACCGCTAACCGCTTCATCCGCTCACTCACATGCCATGTGCCTATCGCAGCAGTGATTACGCGATTGATCGCGTCGAGTTCGGACGGCCTGCCGATCCTGACATGCCGACACTGACTAGCGTTGCTGGGCTGCATGCTCACAATGCGGATATACTGTACAGGTAAGACCGAGTCGCAACCCAGTAGTCCGGAACATCGAGATCACTGCGCAGCGCCAGGTACATAGTCGCGAAACTCACTATAGCCCTGTATCCAGCTGTACTTCTCTACATCGACGGCAAAAATTACCGCGCGAGCGTCAGCCAACATTGCACTGAGCGACGCATTGCGGTCGAGCAGAAGCTCCTCCGCAGCGTGATATTCTTTCCCGACCAGTTGTTCGGCTAATCCCACCGCATTGAGAGAAAAGCCCTCAATATGGTCCTGGCTGCTACCGGTCCGATTGTCCCACAGCCAGCTCACTCTCGAGTTATGCAGCATATTGGTAACTTTGAGCGTATTTTTAAAAGACGCCAGGTATATATCGCTCAGCGAAGGAGTAAAAGCATACGCCATAAGATGCAAGGCTACATCGCCATTTGGCGACGACGTCCCTAATACCCCTTGCATCTGGCTGGCAAGTAGCCGGCTAATAGATTGATGAATATTTGTGACGTGATTCATATCGATCTGGTTTCCACTATCACCTCAGCAAACGATATGTCTAACAGCATGCATGTCATGCTTCCGGCCAGATTTTTGCGCCCGTTGTCGTCGCGATCGCAGCGCACTGCATTCCGGTATCAGGACCGCCGCGGCTGTAGCGCATTTGGAAGCGATCCATCGGTAGCACTGTGTTCTTCAATAGCGGTGCCGTTGGCGATGGATCAAAGACGTTTTTGATTCTGTGACTGCCCGGAATTTCCACGTTCTTTCCTCCCACTGAAGGCTTCAAGCTTCCTTATCCAATAACCACACGGATTTTCCGCCACGACTTAGTGCAGGCGCGGGGCTCAACGCAGGGGCAGGTGCGCTTGCTTTCTGTCTCTCCCCAGCTACCGTAAATATGGCGACCGTTAACGCCAAACCGCTAACAAAGAGCACGAGTGGCGCCCATGTGGCACCGAATTGAAGGACAGAAAGAAGACTTAGCACGAATATCGAGCTCCACGTGCATCCAAGTATCCGCACAACAACGTCCTGTGATGCGAACTCTAGATTGCTTAGAAATTTATACCCATGGTCCATAACGGCATTCCCACTATTAAAATTAAAATTGTTCATGATGATTACCTGTGTAATTGATCTTCAGTTGAAACGCGGTGCACTGCGTCACCCGCTGTGCTGACCGCCGCAGGGGTCGACAAAGTCAGCTGCTGCTCCGGGCCGCCCAGGCGTTGCACCAGCCTTTGCTTGCAACGACCTTACCCTGGAATATCGCGCACGGACCCCATTCGTCATCGGGCTTCCCTGAGTACAGCTGGCAATTGTTGCAAAATCGATCGCCCGCCCTTTGTGCCGGATCCGCCTTGCTCGCATCGTGGACGTATTTCAGCGCCGCCGCGGAGGGGTCGTCTTCGCTGACCCGCGGCGGCTCGTGTGAATCCGCTCTTGCGCTCCACGCTCCGGAAGAAGCGATTGTCACCGCGGCACCAACAACAAATTGTCGACGGTTTAGCTTGCGTGTTTCTTGGATTTCTTTAGACATCTTTAGTCCCTCGAGAATGTGGTCAACGACAATGCCAACCACGAGGACAGTATATGGCTGAAAGAATTTTTGTCAACTATCTGTCTATATATTATATAGACGTTTCAGATATAAGCGATCGCCGTTCAAATAACAGACGCCGTGACCTGACCTATTGGTCAGTACGCTAAGCCTTCGGCCTGCGCAACCCGCTCCAAAGCCGCTTCTATCGTTGCCCGTGCCTCAGCCGCAGCGCGGTGCAAATAGCGATGCAGCGCGGCATCGTCGTCATCGCGGTTGGCGCAACTGGCGCTGTAAACTTCAAATGCACTCAGACTACCGACTAACTGCGCGAGATGAGTCGGGCATTCGCATTCAATGGCGCTGGACGCGTTCGCCAGCGTTGCCAGCTGGTGCTGACTGAAGCGTCGCGGTTGTATCGGACCCGCTATTTTCCAGTCGGCGTCGGCGGGCGCCGTTTGTTGTGGCTGCGTTCGACCGTCAGGTATGGACGGCTCGCTATACGTGCGCACGACCGCCGCCTTGATATCGTCGACACCGACCGGCGCACGCAGCACCACAACACCACTGTCTCGGAGTTGTTTGATGTCTGTGGACTTGCCAAAATCGAAGACGAACACGGCCCGATCGGCTCTCGAGCTAGCCATGTAACCACGGAGCCTGGCGATCGTCTCTTCGTTTAGAAGAGGTAGTTCCAGCACGAGCACATCAATAGACTGCTGCGCAAGGTCGGCGGCAAACCGGGCTTCGTTGTTGTCGGCAACCGCAATATGCAGCGGTACAAGGTCGCCGCTATAGTTCGCGAGTTGCTCCGGCAGAAAATCACCCAGGATGGCGATATCAATGCGCTGCGGTGCTGATCTTACGCCCAGCTCGCTGACGCTGGCGGCACGCGCTCTCAATTCGTCGATAGTCTCGCGAGCAATGCTACCGATCGACATGCCACGATCCGTCAGCGCCTTCAATAAGCCCAGCTTTTCAACATCCGCCGCCGTATACTCACGCCGCTGAGTTGTCGAGCGCCGCGCCACCACCGCCGCATAGCGCCGCTCCCACACCCGAATCGTGTGGTCGGTCAGCCCCGTGAGCTTCGCCACCGCGCCGATGCCAAATGTTTGCTGATCACCTTGTTCACTTTCAGTCATTGTTTATCCTTCAAAAAGTTACTGTTATTCTGGCACCAAGATTGTCGCAACCAGCCGGGTCGGCAGAAAAGCCACTGGCAGATCGCATGCAACCCACAAGCCGACCGCAGCGTGCTGCAAACGCGCCAATCAATCAGTCCGCCGTGTGTGTCGCCGTCAGGATTCCAGGGTGAATCACTAAAGCGCCACATTTACTTGCGTCTGATTAATATAACGCACAATTTATATATAGACAAATATTAGACAGTACTGTCGATTATGATAACCATCTCCTAGCGGCCGCGAATATCGCCACAGCAATATTGGTCGGATCGACTGTGGTCCAGTCGTTCACCGTCGCACCGACTGTCTTCCACCGGCTCGGCAACCCGCAAGCAGGGCGCCTTGTTCGGGCGTTGTTTCCACGGTTTTATTTGTTGGGTATGCTCTGCGGTCTCGTGCTGTTGCTCGGTGTCGGCACCATCGGAATCTCCCAGGGCTGGTTAGCGCAAACAAAGTGGCTTTTGTCTGCCGCGGTTTTTATGACGGCTTTGCAATTATTCTCTCTTTGGCTGGTACCACATATCAGTGCAGCGCGTGACGCCGGCATTGCCGGGCAGATACGCTTTCAACGTCTGCATGGCTTGAGTGTGCTGCTAACGATCCTGGTGTTAGTACTCGGCGTCGGTGTTTTGGTTGTCGGGTACTAAGGATTTTCCCTTTAAAAAAGACATAATCGGCTACAGGTCATGTATTGCTTGGCCTCTATTGGAGCACCAATTTTTTTAAAAAATGCCGTTTTCGGCCGTTTGAGAAATTAAAATCAATGAATTACAGGCCAACAGCTTTTTTTTAGAGGGAAAATCTTCGGTACCCCAAATTGGTCCTTGTTACTACAATAAGGGCTTGCACGACGCGCGGTCTTCTTTGGCAAGTCGGTTTGAAGAAATCACCGAGGCCATCTATGAAATTGAACAGTCCACGGAGTTTTTGCGGACCTTTTCAAATGAGTGAGTCGACTGAATCGTGATACGCTCACTGCAACAGGGATGATTTTTTTATCAACGCATTATGCTACAAAGTCGATAAATATTAAAAAAGGGTATAAAGCTATCTCTTCATACCCTTCGTTTATAGGCTAATTGCTTACTCAGGCATTAGTACTGTATCAATAACGTGAATCACGCCATTACTGGCTTCTACATCTGTCATCACGACGTTTGCGTTATTAATCATTACTTTTCCGTCGTTTACTTTAACCATCACTTTCTCACCTTGAATGGTTGCTGCGCTATCTACTTTAACAACATCCGCAGCCATCACTTTTCCAGAAACAACGTGGTACGTTAATACAGCGACCAATTTATCTTTGTTTTCTGGTTTCAGTAGCATATCAACTGTACCCTCCGGTAGCTTTGCAAAAGCCTCATCGGTCGGTGCGAATACAGTGAAAGGTCCGTTACCTTTAAGCGTTTCGACCAGCTCTCCTGCTTTGACAGCTGCCACAAGCGTATTAAAAGAACCATTTTCAGTGGCGACATCAACAATGTCTTTCTTCATACCGTGGTGCTCTGCGTGAGAAGCCGGCATGAATGTGAAGCTAGCAACTACAATCGATACTGTGGTAACGAATTTTTTAAACATAATATTTTCCTTCTTAAGTTAATCTAAGTGTGACGTTCATCACTATTGACGAGTAATTAACATTTCTAGATCAATCTGTTTTGATACTTTCTGCAAAGGGAAATGTTTTTCTCGCATTTTTGATGTGCAACGTTATAAAAATAAAGGGATAGCGGTTGCTGATGTCTGCGCACTATTGTTGCTAGTAAACAAGAGCGTTAGCAGGCACTGATTACCAGGTAATATAAATTAGGCGCTTGATCTGAATATGTGTCTGATTTGTCACGAATGTTGGCCGTACCTCCATTTGCTGTCATTCGTTTAAATTTCTGCATCCGCCGCTCCGATGAGAATTGAGTGACAAGTCCCGCCTAACTGCGGTCGGCAGGGTGATATAATCCTGACCGGTAGCAAACAACACATTCGGCGATATTTTCTCGAGCCCTTAAGCAGACGTTCACTTTAACATTAAGATGACGTCCTAAAAGTATACGCGGAATTAGCGCCCCGTCTGCGTCCAATAGCGATTTTTGCAAATGCTGGAATTCGTGACTGAAGTTCCTCGCCAGGCTAATGTGGCGAGTGACTTGCTTAGCGTTTAAGCAACCGCGTACGTCTCCTCCAGATATTCCAGGCTATCCGTCGACTCAGACATCTTAGTATCGGTATTCGGACCAATCAGAAAGGGGGAATGCGCTTTGCCACCCAGAGCAGTGACCTGCGGCCGATAGCGCTCAGCGTTTTCCGGACACAGGTAAAAAATGGCGTTTAGACCGAGTTCTGTGGGTGCTTCGTGCACCAGGCGGCAGTACGGGCAGCCTTCCATTTCATACAGCTCGAGCGTCTTCGCTGGTTTACTGGCTGCCGGCTTGGCGCTAATGCCGATGCCACCTCGAATGGCAGTGGCAAGTGACGAAGAAGCGAGGACAAAGCGACGCTGCGAAACGCTTTTTTTCCATTTTCAATACCTGTAGGATTTAGGGACGCACCTTTTTCACCAGTAGTTGTCCAGCACACATCAAATAACAGAGCCTTCCCTTTGAATAGCAACCCAAGCTTCGATTTTTTTCCCGACCTTGATCGGCAGCACTCTCCAGAACATGATGAAGGGGGTACCATTTTTCTTATAGTTGATGGTCTTTCCTTCAAATTTCTTACCCGATTCCAGCGCTGCGGCAAGCCGTTCGATAACTTTTTCATCGGTACCCACACCCTGAAGAATCCGGGGTGTTTCTCCGATCACCTCGGACGGTTCATAACCAGTGAGTTTCTTGAACGCTTCATTTGCGTAGATGACGTGCCCCGCAGTCGTCGCGTCAGTAATCAGGATTGAGTCGAAGCTGTTTTCCGCGAGTACCTTCAACAATGCCAAGTTGGTTTCAGCTTCCCCAAGTGTTTCTATTTTGTAAGCCATTGCTCTTCCGATTAACTATTAACGAACTTTTTGTACGCATCAGTAGGATGTTTGGTTCACAGCTTTAATTTTGACCAGCGGTTGTTGTGCAAATTGCTGTTCGTTAACATGAAGCCAGAGCCTTGAAGCGCGTCGAGGCTGTCCCTCCTGAAGTAAATATTCGGCCTCCCCATACCCAAGTTTACAGGGTTAGCGTTGACCACTGTTGGTGATGTGCCTTGCCCAGCTGGTCGTGTGCGACCTGCAGCGTGTGCAGCGCCTGGTCGCGCTCCGCAAGTGTGGCCAGCCGTTGACTCAGCTGATCACGCAACGCATCGTGCTGCTCAACCGCGGCGGCCGCAGCCGCGTCAGCGTGAGCCAGGGCGTCTGCCGTGGCACGCTCGGCACTCTCAACCTCTGCCTGAGCGGCCTCGACAAGCTCGGCTCAGTATAGTTTGTCGCCTTTCAACAGGCCTTATAGACCGTGCCCGGCGAACTGGGTCGGATTGAGTCTCACCTGCGCCGCGTATTTTTTCACGATCAGGGCGACGCTTTTTGCCAAGAGCGCGGTGGCGCCGACATGATCGCCGCGACTGATGCAGCGAAAAAGGTGGCCTTCTGTGAACGCAGCGCGCGCCACGGGTCCAGTGCTACCACCGGGCAATACGTTGCCTCCGTCTCTCGTAGGGTACTAAGGATGTTTGCTCCAAAAAAAACATAATCGGCGACAGCCCCTGTAGTCCGTCGCCTTTAGAGGAGCATCACAATTTTTATGAAAAGTCGTTTTTGGCCGTTTGAGAAGCTAAAATAAATGCATTACAGACCAATTGTCTTTTTTAAAGGGGAGATCCCTGGTACACCTAGATGGTTAATCCAATCGGTGGATAGAGCCGTTACTCTAGTGTTAAGCAAATAGCACGATTTAAGGAAATAAAATGTCTCTTAAGCAAAATCAAACACCTAGTGCAGCAAAGACTGTGCTAGCCGTCGGTTTGCTGTCAATAGCGGCATGGTCAAGTTACGCATCCAACGATCACGATAAGTCCTCAAAAACCGTCGAACTGAAAGCTAATATTGTCGACACGGCTATAAAAGCCGGTTCATTTCATACGCTTGCTGCGGCTGCTCAAGCTGGGGGTCTTGAAGAAACGCTCCGTAGCGACTGACCCTTTACGGTCTTTGCGCCGACAGACGCAGCATTTGCAAAAGCACCTACCGCAGCAGTCGAGATCCTTTCAAAGCGGGGAAACAAAGACAAGGTGGTCTCTATCCAGACGTGTCACGTTCTTTCAGGCGCGGTCGAATCGTCTTCCATCTTCGGTAAAAAACTTGTGGTCGAATCGGTGCAAGATTCACTGTGTCCGTAGACGGGACCGATACTGCTATGGTCAACAACGCGAGCGTCTTGACGGCTGATATCAAAACTTCCAATGACCTTATCCACGTCATTGATACGGTTATCATGCCATAATTGTAAACCGGCATTGGGCTTGATTCACAGTGTAAACAATAACGCACTTTAGCGCTTCGCCTTTTACTAGAGTGCCAACTGGCTGCCATTGCGATGTCCAGCGCGATGGCACTCTATTTGTTTTTAACGAGGCAGGCCACCTGCCAGCGAGGATTTATGCGACGATTAATTATGTCTGTTCTTGCGGTCGCAATGACCATCCCATTTGCCGCGCGCGCAACCATTCAGGACTGTTTAATGAGAATAAGCTTTGATACGGTGGAGACATCTGAAAACTGGCGGGCTGTAAATGACGGTGTCATGGGCGGTCGTTCATCCGGAGGTGCGCGTTTCGAGAACGGGCACATGATTTTTGAAGGCATGATCAATACCAATGGCGGCGGGTTTTCGTCGATTCGCACAGATATGCGACCCGGCTATCTAAGCGAGGCAACCGGACTGTCCCTTCGCATTAAATCTGATGGGCGCAGCTATAAAGTTACACTCCGGACAGATGAACGTTATCAGCTTCGCCCCGTCTCTTTTCAAGCCGCGATCCCGCAAATACCTACTGGAGAGTGGTCGAGCGTGACCGTTCCATTTGAGGCCCTGGAGGCTTCGGTCTTTGGGCGTTCGGTCACGGGTGTAAAATTTGATAGATCCAACGTTGAAGAGCTTGGAATTATCTTGGCGGACGGCCAAGACGGCCCGTTCCGGCTCGAAGTTGAGTGGATAAATGCTTGCACCAGCTAAACAGCACCTCTATTAATTGCTGGCACTACAGTCCGTTATCGACATTATTTCGACATAGATATGTAAGAAGAAACATGAAAAAAGCTCTATTTATGACAACGTTTATTCTTTGCGCTGTTCCGGTGACTGCTGTCGGTCAGGGGCGTCCTGCGCAGGGCCCTGCACAATCCGATGGTTTGAGTATCAATATTGGCGCCGGCGCGCTTTTGTCGCCTAATTACCTTGGCGATGACACTTACAGCCTTTCCGCCGTTCCCTATATTCGAGTGACCCATAGCGACCTTTTTTTCGCCTCGGTTCAAGAGGGTGTGGGTTACAATTTGATAAAGCAGGAAAATTTCCGGGCCGGCCCATTGATGCGTTTGGAGTTTGGCCGCGATGAAGACGGGAGCAGAGCTTTTAGAATTGCAGGTGGTGGAACCGATGATCTCCGGGGCCTCGGTGATATTGACACATCTTTCTCGCTCGGCGGATTTGCAGAAATTGACCTTGGGGATGTCACAGCATCGATCAAGCTCGGCCAGGCCGTCAGCGGCCATGATGGCTTAACAGGAGACATAGGGCTGAGCTATAAAGGCACTGTTAGCGGAAATGGCCCTCCGATAATATACTCAATGGGTCCCCGTATAATTTTCGGGGATGATAAATACGTGTCGGCGCAATTTGGCGTAAATGCAGCCCAGTCCCAAGCCTCTGGGTTAGCATCATTTTAAGCGTCCGGCGGAATCGTTTCATATGGCCTATCGGGAACGGCTATCATGCCAATGACTAAAAGGCTCTCAATCACGCTTATTGGCAGCTATAACCGACTTACAGATGATGCCGCCGGTTCATCTTTGGTGACGCAACGGGGGTCGCGCGCCAAAGCATTTGTCGGACTCGTGACGTCTTACAAAATTAGATAACCGTCAAGATTTTGCCGTATTTGAAATCCACTTCCAAGATTGATAGTTTTCTCATGAGGTTTCTTTCGTTCACCCTTGTAGTGGTCAAGCAAAACTAACCGCTGGTTTAGAATAGGCCACGTACCACCGAACGCATCGTAGTATGAGTTCTTCCTAATGCTGACGGCCTTTGAAACTGATCATATGCTGGCTAGAAATTTCAATTCTGGACAACTCAGTATAGAATGCTGCGCGCAAAGCCGTCAGTTCGCGACAAAACCGGCTTGTAAGACTCGCGGGCTATATTTGAAAGCAGGTTGCACGATATCACCGAGGCCATCTTTAAAATTGAAAAGCCAACGGAGTTTGTGCGACGAAAGCTGCGTTTTATTGCAGATGACCACGTAGTGCAAATAAGGAGGCTAGGCTGGAAACACCTTTTTCCAGTCTAGTAAGCAGATCGTGCGCTAGACTTTCAGGCGAAAAAATCCCGCCACGTTGTCAACTGCAGCGCTTTTGACGCTTGGCATGTTGGCTGCGACGGGCTTTCGCAAAGAGCCGGACGATTATCGCTTGCTGTTGGATTTTCCTATTGCGCTTGTCGATACTGCCCGCGCCATCGTTACAATTCCATAGGAAGCGGTAAAAGTGCGCTATGCCGCGCTAATTTTTTTTCTAACAAGAAGACCAGCGAGAGCCGATCCAAACAACAACAAAGCGCCGGGCAGTGGCACCACTTGTGGCGCAGTGGCTGCAAGACCAAATTCAGCGCCGGCAAGGTTCTCTGCGCCAAACACGTTGTTTAAGACACCACCTGCTGCCTCAGAGATCGTAATAGACAGCATAGGGTCGCTAAGGTCAAACAGCTCGTCAGTGCTGCCTAGCGACGCAACGTTAAAGTCGAAGATGCCAGCGTTAGCGGCAAAATCACCGTCTACATATACATCGCCGGCTATTGACTGCGTCGTGGTGTCAATCACGAAGTTGCGCAACGACAAAGTGCTGGTTTGATCGGTTAAATCAACACCAACGCCGCTATGCTCTATTGTGCCGGCAAGACCGTTGAGGTCACCGCCTGAAATCCCAAACTGAAAAATGGTATCGCCCTGCCCATCCGTGCCTACCGTGGTGCTGCCAAAAGGTGTGGCGGCCAAGCCCGCTCCGGCGAGATCGATTGTAGGCTGCACAACCGTGGTGCCGCCGGTTACCGCTGCGGCGTTCGCCATGCTAGCCCCGAAAACTAACATTCCGGTACCTAGCGCTAATTTGAAACCGTAGTTCATAGTCATTCTCCGTACTTAGGTTAAAGAATTACTGCACGTGAACAAACGTAACACATTGCCCGCTGCTTCAACCTTATTACAATAACAAAATTTTTTACATTTTGCAGTTTGCTATTGCAAGGGAAAGAAAATACAAACCAACTTCCGTAGCGCTCTCTGATTCGCCGGATAGTAGGCGAGTATAACGAGGTGCAATGCGAGTAGAACAGCCGGATTACTCGCACCATACCTCAAGCAACGACAAGCCATCGCATGACAACAATAATGTGGCCACCTCTAAAATGCCGGAAGACGACAGTAAGTTAAGCTGTTCGACGCTACCGGAGCATGATGAAAATAAGTAGGTTACGTCCAGGCAGCCGGAAGCTGTGCGGTCGACGCCTAAAAAGTCGAAGCAGTCGAACTCTGATCACGATCGGCAACAACGAACACTGCTAACGCCGCGCAGCAGCAACAATCAGTAGCCAATGTCCTGAAGCATAGACACGCAAAATATGCTGCAGGCGCTTGCAGTTCAGGCAAAGATAACAGTTGTGGCAGTGCAGATCGGCTTACAGATCCAACCCGGTCACGTTTACGTAGCATTAATCATCCGACACTTATTAGGGTGTGCCTTCCATAAATTAGATCGTGTTGAAATCCTTGACTATTTTCAACAACCCATGCGGCAAGATTGGCAAGCTTGAATCAGGGGGATTTGTAGTTACGCGACAGTCGCTGTGAGACGTTAAGAGGATTTTCGTTGCACCGATTGAGCACGCTTCAGTGCCGCGGTGAGATCGCGCATCGACGCCGCTTGCTCTGAGACGCGCTGGTCTTTCTCGGCGATCAATACTGTAAAGTGATGCTTTTCTTGCTGACGCGCCGCCTCAGCGGCCGCTAACTGCTCGTCACGCTGGGCAACGGCCGTCGCGCGAGTGTGGCACTCCTCGCGGCGCGCATCAAGGGCCTGTTCGGCCTGCTGCAGCGCGGAGCGCGTGACGTCGTGCGCGTCGCACTCGGCGGCGAGTCGAGCCGTCACGTTAGCGACGTCGAGGTTAAGCGCCGCCATTTGCTGTTGCACTGTGTCCGCCCGCGCTGACTCATCATCGCGTTGTTGTTCGATGACGTCGCGGTCGGCAGCCCATTCGGCACGCAGCGTTGCAATAGCGTCCTGGTGTGCCTGCTCCGCCGTTGCCATCTGCGCCTGCGCCCGTTCGGTGCGCCCATCGGCGTTTTTCACATCGGCCGTTAACTGTTCAATGGTGCGCTTGAGTGCGGCGACCAACTCATTCAGGCCCTCAATGCGTGTCTGTGCGGCGACGCGTTCAGATTCGAGCGCGCGGTGCGCCTCGGTGAGCGACTCGAAGCCGTGCTGCAGGATGTCCCGTTCCGACTGCAGCGCGGCCAGCGCCTCGGCCAGCTGATCGTTGCTAGCCTCCGCCTGGTCACGCGCCTGCTGTGATTGTTCGGCCGCGACCTGGGCCGTTGCGACTTTATCATCCGCTGCCGTATGAGCTGCGGCGATAATGTCCTCGGCAGCGGCCAGCAGTTCGTCCCAGGTCGACGCGGCGCCGGCAAACAGCGCTTGTTGCACCGCATCGGTCAGCGGCACCCGCTGCCCATCGGCCGTGGGATGGTCCTGCCGCTGCTGTGCCAGCGTTTTGACATGATTGGCGATAGTGGTGAGGCTGCCCTCCCCGATCTGCGCACGAATGCGCCGGTACGACGTCGGGTGGCCGGCGGCGGCCAGCGCGTCGATGGCGTCTTCGACCTGGCCTAGCGTGATCCCTTCTCTCGGCATGGGGTACGCTCCTTTTTCTCACGGGTGGTGCGGAATTGAAGAGTTTATCATAACGTACATTGCATAACATTGCATAACATTATTGTTACGTTAAAGGGAGTTTTGTCGTTTTTGGGGAGAAGCGGACCCCGGCAAAAACCGCCCTAAAATCAATCTACTAGCGATAACCTGACTTCTCGCTAGTGTTTTTAGCCCGGAAATGAGATACTTTTGGCCATGGCCGACCTGATCGAAAAATCATCAAAAGAACTCGCCCAAACAGAGCGTGAAGAGGCGCTGGACGCGGCGCGCCACTACGCGCAGAAAAGCAAGGCCGCCAGCACCTGGCGGGCCTACGCGAGTGACTGGCGAATATTTGAGCAGTGGTGCGACGCGGCCGAACTGGCCGCCCTGCCCGGAGTATGTTCAGGATACATGTAAATTGTTGTCACTTCAGAGCCTCGTAGGAACGTCAAATTATCAATTATTGCCCCAAATATAAGGTTTTCTTCCAAAAAGAATTCGGAGTGTTTTAACGAGCGCTTTTTCAATCAAGAATGAAAGGCAATGAAGCATAAAATCCATCACAAAGCCGCCCAAGATTCGAATGACCTATGCTTTACCGCAGCCTATCTTCAAAAAATCGACGAAAACGAGCAAATATCGAGAGACCATGCGACAACAATTTACATGTATCCTGAACATACGCCAAGTTGGTTGGTTCTTACCAGCTTTATCGCGTCGCTAATTTTTGGTTTGTCATTCGCTCCGACCAACGTAAAGTTACGCAAATTTGTGCAAAGTTA
>RCMY010001778.1_pt1 | contig 19986 bp, 10 predicted proteins | sample 2041341 | NCBI WGS metagenome assembly RCMY01 (sample SAMN09708234, study PRJNA481090) | Marine sediment metagenome, whole genome shotgun sequencing project. | reverse complement strand
CGACGCCTGTTGTCGTCACCGCGGATCTGCACCGTCTGAGCGGTCGGTCCATCCATCCACCCGTGGGTGACTATGGCGCCGACCGAAACCAGTGGCGAGTTATCGGCCGAGCGCTATTTGGCAGCGTACCTGCAAGCACAGCACGTACTGGTGTCGTCGCGGGCCACAGGTTCGGGCGTGGAGGATTTCGAGTTATCAAGACTGGGACTGCAGCGGGATATACGTTTGCGCTGTCAGCACTATTTTGCGGCCTGCCGGGTGGTCGCCAACACCGAACTGTTGCTGACCATGCCGGCGTCTTACGCGCGGCTACTGGCCAGCCATCATGACCTTGCCGTTATGCCAACGCCGGCGCCATTTCCGCCGGTGAATGTTCATTTGTACTGGCACAAAGCCTATGAGCAAGAACCCGCACTGGTGTGGTTTCGCCAAAAACTGATACGTGACCAGCCTTAATACGCGCCCACCAGCCCCAGAAAACCGAAGAAGCCGGCCGCGGTAAAGCCCAATGAGGCAACCACAATCGCAAACCCCCACCAAATTGCCTTACCCGGGTCAACGGCCAGATCATGCCCGCGCAGGGTCCGGTAAAACGCCCAGGGCCCCAATACAAAAGCGCCCACAATGGCGAACACCAGGCCCACACTGATACCCACGAAGGTCCAGGTAGCAAGATTAGTGGCGCGCTCTTCCAGTTCTTCCGTGACACCCTGGCGCTGCAAAAACATCCGGCAAAACAGCCAGACCAGGCCAAACAGAATGGCCACAAAGACGGTACCACCAATAACGGTTAAAAGACGATAGAACACAGACACCTGCCTTATAATTGAAAATAATCTGCTGAAAGACTAACACCCTGTTAGCGCCACCCAAAATACTCTTTCGCACTTCCAGTTTCAGTGCCACCTTTTTTGCCACTATCATTGCCACATCCGGCAAACAGTGTTGCTGCCATGGTAGCCACAAGCAGCATGCTTACAATTCTTTTTCTTTTCATATTGTATTGTCCTCCCTTTTGATAACTTAATTTTATACTTTTTAAGTTTTCAAACAATCGGAGTAACTATAGTCAAAAACAGGGTAAACTATAGTTTCTCGAAAAAACTATAATTTACCCTGTTTTGCAGTAATATATATTATTCTCCACTTTGCATCTGGCGTCTGAAACGCGCCGGTGTACAGCCTTTTACCTGTATAAACCTGTTCACAAAATAATCCATATCATGATATCCGACTTCCTCTGCTATCTGTATTATCTTCTTATCAGTCCTAAGCAGAAGCTCTGCCGCCCGTTCCATCCTGTAATTGTTCAGATAATCCTTAAAGGACTGTCCGTATTTTTTTCTGAAAAGCTGCCCTAAGTATGCACTGTTTACATAATACTTCTCACTCAGGCTCTTAAGCGTGATGTTCGTGGCATAATTGTCTCTTACTTCCTTTTCTACCATGCCGATCACACCTCTTGACACATTTTTTCTAAGCTGCGACAGATAATCACCATACTCACAGCAAAATCTGGTCATATGTGCACGGCTTCCCCTCTCAATACCGGTCTTAAAGCTGCTCTCACTTATGAGTCGCAAAATCTCCTGCTGATTTACATTATCATCCTGCTCACTTGCCAGGTGTATGAACTGAAACAACAGATAATTAATATTTAAGTTCATGCTTTCCCCATTCATACCCATGCTGGACATCTCATCATAAAATTTGGCAACTGCATTTCTTATCTCAAGATGGTTATTCTGTTCCACTGTCCTAAGCAGCTTATCAAGACTATCTTTACAAAGCACTATTCCATCTGCCGATATCTTTACTTCATCCTCATAGTAATATATGCTCTTTACTATGCGAAAGCCCTGAAACGACCTGAGCATACATGCATTGCCGTATGATCTGGCTATCTTTGATATATCTGATACTTTTCTTCCGACCAGCATAACTATATTCTTTTGTGTATTATCACATATATACCTTCTCAGATCCTCCAGATATTTTCTCTCGTTTTTTGCGGCTTCCTCTGCCATATAATCTGAGAATATAAAGCCTATGTCATACACTTTTTCATTTACCGATACATCAAATACACAATGTGCCGAATCAGCCCCCAGAAAAGCAACACAGCTTTCGTACATCTTGCGCTGTAAGCTTCTCATATCACTATCGAGTATCTCATCACCTGCCGGAAACTGCTCCACCTGTATCTCAACATACCTTGCTCCACCCTCACACCTCATATTTTCTTTTACATAGTTCAGGTTTACTTCATCATATTTGCCCTGTATCAGAGATATCAGGTGTCTTGCAAGGTATGCCTGTTTCATCTTTTTGTTATCCTCGTTGATCTGGTTTTTCTCGTTTTTGAGCACAAGAACCTTGTTTAGTACCTTAAGCAGCATCTCCTTATCCACCGGCTTTAGTATGTAATCCGTACAATCATTCTGCATGGCCTGCTGCGCATAGCTAAAATCTGCATAACCGCTTAATATCACAAAATACACATCTGATTTTTTATCTTTTCTCAAAGTCTCAAGCAGCTCAAGTCCTGTCATCTCCGGCATCCTTATATCGGCTATGACCAGATCCACATTCTCATTTTCCAGAAACTGCAGAGCTTCCTTTCCATTTGAGGCCGTTCCTGCTATCTCAAATTCTTCATTTTCCCAATCAATGATCACCTTAAGCCCCTGTATTATGAAAGGCTCATCATCCACCAATAATACTTTAAGCATTTTAAATCTCCCTATAAATATGTTTCCGGTATTTTTATCATAACAGTCGTACCGCAGCCTTCCTCACTGTCCACATCAAATACTGCTTTAGATTCCGTTACCATTTTGATACGCAGGCAGGCATTTATCACACCCACTCTGCCACCGGTCTTTAACATATCGATATCTGCATTTTTCATGTTACTTTTCATTTTTTCAAGAGCATCCGGATCAATTCCGCTACCTGTATCCTCAACCTCTATATGCATGAACCCGGCTTTTTTGAATATACGCACAAATATCCAGCCCGGAGCAGCTTTACTTTCTATGCCATGCACACAGGCATTTTCAACAAAGGTTACAAGCGTAAGTTTTGGCACCTGACATTCCATGCAGTCTGCTTCTATATCTATGTTATAGTTCAGTCGCTCGCCAAACCGGTATTTCTGCAATGCCAGATAGGCTTTTACAAATTCACATTCCTTTGCAACGGTTACAGCATCATTTCCCCACTCCACATACTGTCTTTGCATGATGGCGAGTTTTTCGACCATATCAGCCGTCTCATTTTCCTTTTTCAGCAGACTGTGCATTCGTATGCTCTCAAGCGCATTAAACAGAAAGTGCGGATTTATCTGGCTGTGCAGTGCAAGAAGCTCTGCGTTTTTCTGACTTACAAGCATCTCCTGCTCTTTTAGCTTATTCTTATATACAGTCTGGATCAAGTCATTTGTGCGGCTTACCATCCTGTTGTAATTTTTTATCATGCTGCCGATCTCATCTTTGCTCTCCCTGTCAGTCATAGATACAAGCTTTTCGCTGTCAACTGACTTAAATACCTTTGAAAGCTGTAATATCCTGCTCGTAAAGGAATGGTTAAAGATACTGAACAGACAAAGTGGAAAGAATACATTTATAAGCATCAGAAAAACAATAATCGGTGCATTGTGCATAAGCATGCTCCATATATTACTGCGTGTCTTAAACACATATATATCAAGATCACAGCCATACAAAGAGAGCTTCTGCCTGTATACGGAGTCGCTTATTTTCCCAATCGCCTCCAATGTCTTAAATGGTTTGTTGACTCCACTGTAGGCCCCATTTGACAGCACTATGTCATCTCCATGGCAGATAAGCACTTCATTATCATAATTCATATTCTTAAAAGTACGCATCATGCTGCCATAATTAAACTCTATCTTGAGTACCTTTTCGATATCAGATGAGTAAAAATCCAGCTTTTTCATATAAATCATATGTCTTTCATCTGACAATCCGGCTACGCCTTTTTCATATACAAAAAAGAGTCCTCCGCTTTCCTTCTGCTCCAGAAGTCTGTAAGAATCCGTATTTCTTACAGCAGACATATCATTTACTTTTCCGCCATTTACTATTGTAGGATTGTCAGCATACAGGAAAAATACTATATTGCTCATTCCAAGTGTGTTTTCAAAAAGTGTATCCTGAAAGAAGCTCTGATACTCTGATACATACTCAGCAGAGCTTGTGTATTCCTTTGATATAAAATCGTCTATGCGCTTGCTGGTGTAGATACTCTTAGCTGCCTCTTCTGCGTTATTGACCATGCTGTTCAGATTATATCCCACAGCACTTGCTATGCTCGACATTTCATGTCTGCTGCTTTCTTTTTCAGCATTTTCTACGATGGAAAGCACCACTGCATCAGTCACTATGAGCGGCAGCATGACACAAAGTACATAAAATATGTAGAATTTTTTTCTGAGTGAATAATCATCAAGCTTTCTCTCAATGGCATTCCATATTGGTCTTCTCATAAACAATTCCTCTGAAATCACTTAAAGGAGCCGACATATGTCCGCTCCTAAAGTCTGTTTTAACTTGTCATTAATTATAGAATAACATATTTATTATTAATAATCTACCCCTGTTTTCTCTCCACATCTTGTTATATCAATGCGCTCTGTCCGCTTGCCTGTGAGCTTTGTGCTTCTGTCATCAGGCTGCTGTCCTCCTGCGGATATCTCATAAATTCCCGGCACAGCTACACAGCTTCCATCCTCTTCTATCACAGCAAAGTCCCTTGGCGAAAGAGTCAGCTTTACTTTCTTAGTCTCATATGGCTCAAGCTTTACAACCTCAATCCCCTTTAGCTGATATCCCGGCTCATACTCTGCAGCATCAACGTGCCTGATATAGAGCTGAACTATCTCATTTACAGTATATCTGCTGTCATTTGTCACATTTACAAACACCTCAACAGGTTCGTTTACATCACTTTCTGCTTTATCCACTGACATTCCATCATAGTTTGTCTCACCATAATGCAGTCCATATCCAAATGGATATAACACATTCTCATTTGTATAGCGGTATGTCCTGTGAGCCATTGAATAATCCGTAAACTCCGGGAGATTTTCGGTGCCCTGATAAAATGTAACCGGCAGTTTTCCACTCGGACTATACTCTCCGAATATAGCTTCCGCAACAGCCTTTCCGCCTCTGGCTCCCGGATACCAGCTGTCTATAATGGCATCCACATGCTCTTCTGCCCAGGAAAGATCTATCGCACTTCCTGCTGACAGCACAAGTATTACCGGCTTTCCTACTGCTGCAACAGCCTCTAAAAGTTCCTCCTGAAGTCCCGGAAGCATAAGTCCCAGCTTGTCACCGCTTGCATATTCATTTCCGGCATCACCCTCTTCACCTTCTATAGTTGCATCAAGTCCAAGACACATTACGACCACATCTGACTGTTCTGCCATGATGAGGGCTTCCTTAAATCTGTCCTTTTCCTCTGCAAGTCCCTGTACTTTGTCCTTGTACAGATGGCAGCCCTCTGCATAAAGCACTCTTGTATCCTCTCCAAGATATTGCTGCAATCCCTCAAGTGGAGTGATATATCTTGATGAGGTACCATAATAATTTCCTATAAGCGCATCCCTGGAGTTGGCATTTGGTCCGATAACCGCAATAGTTTTAACATTTTTTCTGTCGAGAGGCAGGAAATTGTCCTTATTCTTTAAAAGTACAAGACTTCTTCTGGCAGCCTCCACAGAAAGCTCCACATGCTCCTTACATTCTACAACCTCATACGATATGTCCTCATATGGCGATGGATAATCCTTCATCATGCCCAGACGGATACGCACCTCCATCAGCCTTTCTACTGCTGCCGTGATTGCCTCGTCTGAAACCAGTCCCTTGTCATAAGCATCCTTAAGATGTAAAAATGCACTTCCACAGTTTAAGTCACAGCCGTTGTTTACAGCCATAGCAGCCGATTCCTCAACTGTATCCGTCACATGATGGTGTTCGTGGAAATCAAGTATTGCCCAGCAGTCTGACACCACATGACCTTCAAATCCAAACTCGTCACGCAGTATATCCTTAAGCAGTGTCCTGCTTCCGCAGGCAGGTTCTCCATTTACCCTGTTGTAAGCCCCCATGACAGCCTCAACCTTTGCATCCTTTACACATCGCTTGAAGGCATACAAATATGTATCATACATATCATGCTTTGATGCTTTCGCATCAAACTCATGTCTTATGGCTTCCGGACCGCTGTGTACCGCAAAATGCTTTGCACAGGCTGCCGATTTTAAGTGATCCGGATCATCTCCCTGCAATCCCCTTATATATGCGCAGCCAAGCTTACCTGTCAGGTACGGATCTTCCCCGTATGTCTCATGTCCCCTGCCCCATCTTGGATCTCTGAATATATTTACATTAGGTGCCCAGAAGGTAAGTCCCTTGTATATTCCGTGATCACCCTTTTTTGAAAATTCATTGAACTTTCCACGACCCTCTGTTGATACAACATCTCCTATCTTTTCTATCAGGTCAGTATCAAAAGTTGCCGCAAGACCTATCGCCTGAGGAAATACTGTAGCAACACCGGCTCTTGCTACTCCATGAAGAGCCTCATTCCACCAGTTGTATTCCGGTATCCCCAGTCTTTCTATAGCCGGTGACTCATACAGCATCTGACTTATCTTCTCATCTATTGTCATCTGCGATACAAGTTTTTTTGCATATTCCATAGTTTTTTTACTCATAGTGACTTCTCCTTTAATTTATATAATGATTTTACCAGATTCATGCAGTATTTTCTTTCTAATTGTTGCCCCACAATGTTCAAAAATTGCTATTTGTGCTATAATAACTATATTCACGCAAATGCGCATAAATATCAGCCGTATGGAGACAAGTATATATGATCGAAAATCTGAATGGAATACATGAGACAGTAAAATATAAAGAAAACAGCAATGTAAAGCTTTTTATAAATGTTGAAGTAGAAGATTATCCCATTCACTGGCATACTCCCATGGAGATTATCATGCCGCTTGAAGGCAGCTATACAGTGCAGATTGGGGATGATTTGGTACATCTTAATGAGAGTGATATTATCTTTATAGCTTCCGGTGTAAAACACAGGCTTATCGCACCTGACACCGGAAAAAGGCTTATCCTGCAGATTGAGTGGTCTGCTGTCTCAAAAATAAAGGAATTAAATTCCATACTTACCCTTATAGCACCTGCTATAACGCTAACCCCGGAAACTTCCGGTGATATCCACAGCAATATCCGTAAACTGCTGCTTGATATAGCAGATGAATACCAGACCGACTCATTTCTATCAGAAGCCGTGATCTACTCCAAAATGCTTGAAGTACTTGTCCTTATTGGAAGACATCATACTGCCAGCAGTTGTCATTTTAATGTCGGCAGACACAAGCAGCAGGAATATCTGGAGCGTTTTCTGTATATCTGTGAGTATATCGATACACATTGCACTGAGGACATAACACTTGATGAAATCGCAAAAATAGCCGGATTCAGTAAATATCACTTTACCCGGCTATTTAAACAGTTTACCAATAATACCTTTTACAAATACTTAAATCAGAAAAGAATAGAACTTGCCCTGACCTTTCTGGCTGATCCCAATATATCAGTCACCGAGGCTGCAATGCAGTCAGGCTTTGCAAATCCATCCACTTTCATAAGGGTGTTCAAAGCTGAAAAGGGCTGCACCCCGACTGAATTCCGCAAAATGTTTACTGGGTGAGCATTATGTATGAAAAATCTGCATAGTTATCACTATTGCTGCCATTTGAGGATGCATACATACCGACCGTACAGCCCACAAAGCCACCTGCTTCTTCTGTGGTATATGGCAGCAGACTTATTTTTTCTGCGACTTTTACGCTCTTTTCGGCCGTACCTATCCATATAGATGCTTCCTGTTCCTTACAGATCATACATATATTCCACAGTGGATTTTTTTCTGTAATGCTGTACTCCATAATATCTGCCACTGCTATCTTTTTGTCAGTTCCCTTAATATGTGTAGTCACCACAAATACCAGCCTTCCGGCTTCCATTGTTATCTCAGCGCGAAGATGATTCTCATTGTTCTGGAAAAGTACAAGTCCTGCCGTCTCATTATCCGACTGTGGGATAAAACGCACTGCTGTCTTTACCGAAAACTCATAGCCCTTCTGTCTTAGTCCAAGAAATGCGCTTGTGCCAAGATCAGCGATCTGCTCTTTGTTTGTGTACAGTCTCAGTACTCCCGGATTTTCCTTAAGGGAGTAAAAAGACTCGTTGCGTTTTCCTATTCCAACCAGCCTCTTATCAGGCTTGGCTTCGCAGAAAGTTATAAAATCATTTTCTGATATCTCATCTATAAATCTGCACTCTTCAAGCGGTATATCTACCGTATCCTCAAGATGTCCTATCCCGGGTGCTATTACCGGCCATTCGTTTTCCCATATTGTTTTTGCAATAAAGGTCTCCCTGCCCATGCTGCTGTGCTTTTTGCATGGTCTTGACGCAAGCATGACCACATACCAGTTTCCGTTTATATCATCCACCAGATCACCATGTCCTGCATAGATGACCGGATAATCCATCCCCAGATTTCTGTGTGTAAATATCGGATTTCTCGGACATCCTTCAAACCATTTAAAAAGCTCCTTGCTTCTTGCTATCGTTATACTGTGCTCCGGTCCAGTGCCGCCCTCTGCATGCATCAGATAATAATATCCGTTTATCTTGTAGATATGTGGTCCTTCCGGCCATATGCAGCCCTTTACAGCACCTTTCCATATGGCCATGCTCCTGCCCTTAAGCTTCATGGTTCCAAGATCAAGCTCCTGTATCCATATCTCCCAGTCTCCATTGTAACGTACTCCTTCAGGGTTTGGGCGTGTGCCACAGTAATAACATCTGCCGTCATCATCAAAGAAAAGGCTTGGGTCTATTCCTACTGCTTCTTCTCCCAAATAATACGGATCAGACCACGGTCCTGCCGGATCCTGCGCTGTCACTATAAAATTGCCGCCATGCGATACATTGGTCGTTATCATATAAAAAGTTCCTTCATGATATCTTATGGTCGGTGCAAAAATACCTCTCGATATTTCTTCATTTTCCACGCATAGCTGCGATGGTCTGTCAAGTATATTGCCAATCTGCTCCCAATGAGCCAGATCCCGGCTATGAAATATGGGAACACCCGGTGCATACACAAAGCTTGATGTCACCAGATAATAGTCTTCCCCGACTCTGCATATTGATGGATCAGGATAAAAACCTGAAAGTATTGGATTTTTTGCTGTTACCATGTCTCTTACCTCTCATTTCCTATAATACATATCCAAAGCCCAGTATCGTAAACTGCTTGTCTCTGTCTTCCTCTGCAATTTCAATTCTTACAACATGATTTTCACTGGTCTTATTGTTAAATATTATTGCCGCATTGCAGTGCTGCCAGTTATTGATATGTGGATCAGCCGTAAAATGATATTCTCCGTCCACATATACCTTCGCCTTTCCCACGTTTACTTCTCCCGAATCCTTAAATACAAGGAGAAGTGCCCTGCACTCCATCTCAAGCTCGAAATACGCTTTTACCCTGTTTAATGTATTTTTTGTGCCATCATACATCCAGTTATACGGGAATTCCGGAGTCAGCGAAAGCTGATCATCCATCTCAACGCTTTGCAGCTGTGTATCTGTCGAATCGAAGCCACCCTCGTCAATATATGCCTTTGCATATATATCCTTTTTGTCGAGCAGTCTTATATTTTCAAAGCTGTTTCCTATTACCGGTGCAAGATTTAGGTTTTCCTGCAATATTTTTTCCTCTGTCAGTCCCAGTTCAAATGCATTCAAACTTGCATGCCCTGCCTGATCTATTTTTTCAAAAAGATACTCTATGCAGTCTGCCATGACGGAATGGCCTACATTGCCCGGATGAAACATATCATAGAAGAACTGATTTTTGCTTATTACCCTTCCCTCGTCATTTTTTAATGCAAACTGAGGGGAAACCGCATCCAGCACGCTTACCATAGGCAGATCATAGAGCTTTCCAACCGGGCTTAGGCGGTCTTGAAGGTTCCAGTCATTTGCAAATACGGAAAAAAGCAATATGACTGCCGGTTTCCATGGCAGATTAAGTACTTTACGTACAAGGCTTTCATAACAGTCACCCTTTGTCTCATCCCCCTCATCATTTACAGCAAATTCAATAACTACTATATCAGGCTGCTGTCCGTCTCTTAGTACATCCCTGTCAAATCTGATCATTCCCAGCTCCGATGGTGTGCCACCCACACCGGCTTTTATGAATTTCACATTATTCTTTGCAGAAAAACGCCTCTGGAAAAGCTGATAGGATTTGTATGCGTAGCACTCTGTATTTATAGGTGTCGCACCTGCTCCCTGTGTGATAGATCCACCGATGTATGCAAGTGTTACCTCTTTTCCGGCTCTTGTCTTTTCGATGGCTTTTCTTATGCGGTATACATTTCCCATATTCATAAGCGAATGGCTTATCATGCTGCAGTATTCATCAGAGTTCATATCCACCTCTGTTTCCTCAATATCTGCCGGAGCCTCATAGCCGTCATTCAGATACAGCCTGACACTCGCTTTTCCCATGATATCCGGTGTATTAAATATGAACTTTATCTGTCCCGGTATATCATCATCCGGTGTCCACTTATAATCTGACAGGTATATCTTTCTCTCCATTCCATCGCCTGTCAGCTTTACCTTAAGATTAGTACCGCCTCCGTACAGGTCCTGCTTTCCGTACATCTGAAACACAAATTCGATCTGTTCGTTTTGATTATCTGTTTCCACAGATACACCTATGCTGTGTACAAGCCTGCCAAAACCTTCCACCGTCTCTAACAGCCCCAGTTCCTCTTTATTTTCTATATTTCCGGCTATCTGTGCACTGTTTATCAGTCTTCCGTCGCTTTCATATATAAAATGTATAATGCTTCCATCTTCCTGTACTGAGCCGTATATATCCTTATCCTTCATGATGTAGAAATACGGTCTTTTTCTTTCGGGATCCTTTGGTGCTTTTGGCCCTGCCATCTTTCTGCCTCCTTGTTGTGTCGATTTTATCAGCTATAATGACTATATGATACAAAAACTCCCGGTGCTTTGCACCGGGAGAAATTATAGATATTTGTCCTGTCTTTTATAGTTTATGACTGCTTTCTGCTTCTTCTTAATCTTGAAGCCCCTGCCATCGAAACTCCTGCAAGAAACAACACGATAAATGCTGCCGTTGCTGATTGATCTGATGTCTTTGCAGCTTTTTTTGCCGCCGGCTTGTTTGCTAAAGGCTTATTTGTGCTGCCTGTTGCCGGTTTATCCGCTGACGGTTTATTTATAGCCGGCTTGCCTGTACCCGGTTTTTCTGTATTACCTGTTGATGAATTATTTGTACCCGGTTTTTCTGTATTACCTGTTGATGGATCATCTGTACCCGGTTTACTATTATCATCAGACACTTCATCCTTTGCCTCTGCTGCAAGCTCTATTGTTCCGTATACCGATGATTTAGACCAGCCCATGCCTGTTTCATCATTCCAGCTTAAGGTTCCGATTCTTGCTCCTGAAGCATCAGCATCATTTATCTGGAACTCAAGACCAATCCTGTCACCCTTTTTTGGCTTTATGTCTGTCCACTTGAAGGCTGCCTCAATCACATATCCATCCCCAGTCACTTTTGCGGCAGATTGTACATTTTCCTCGAGACATTTCTTTCCATTGAAAGAATGCTCATTCTCATAATTGATCCTGTACTGCTTATCATCGTCATCATATGACTCTGTCTTGGCATTATTCTCATCGATAAATACCTCGAGTGAATCCTGCTGATATGCCTCTCCACCGTCTTTATTAAGCACCGGATCTTTAACTGTTGCATATACATAAAGGTTTTCGTCATCCCACAACACCTTGGCATCTGCTGTTACCTTAGCTCCAAGGTTTATTGTAAGAGGAATAGCCACAGCCTTATCCCATTCGCTGTCGGCTTCTCCGTCAATCTTTACCGTTGCTTTTGTTGCTTTTTCAATGCCCGGCTTGAGAGTAGCCTTTGCATAATATTTGCTGCTTGTCTCCTGCATTTCTTTAAGGTCATTGAAGCTTACAGCTTTATCGTTATTCATAACTTTTACATCCATGCCGATAGTCTTTGCAACTTTTAAATCAGTCATAGGTACTTTGATGGTCGCACGGTATCCACCATCAACAGCCTGTGCCTCAGAACGCTTAACTGTCTTCTTTACCGGTGTCACATCTCCTGCTGAGTTTGTCTCATCCACATATACTGTAACTTCATCCGTATCATTTATTGTGGCATCCTTTACGCTTACAAGTACATTTAATCCATCCTTATCCCATGTTGGAATAAAAGCTGCCTGTGTATCATCATCCGAAAAACTGTATTCTGTTCCGGACATTGTATCACCTTTCTGCTCAGCTACAACGATATCCTGTATTAACGGCTCAAGCTTTGTAGCATCTACATAAGCCCAGTATGCAGGCTTTGCCTTGTATTTTCCATCAAAAAGCAGTGGGCACTGCTTTGATCCGTCAGCTCCGCCACCAACATTTGACTGTGAATGAAGCCATGAATTTGGCTCAATAACTCCCCACACAGTGATTCCTGCTACATTTGTACCGTTTTTCTTTAAGTCCTTTGCAGCATCAAAAAGCTGTTTGTGACAGTATGCCATCTTTGTATACTCGCTCTCTTTTGATGCTGCTCCTGATTTGTAAGCTGCGCTTGCCTGGAAATCCAGCTCTGTAAGCTGAACCTTTCCTGCTGCTTCGGCATATTTTTTTGCTACTGTCTTAAACTGTGCTGCTGAGAAGCTGTCCACACTGTAATGTGCCTGCATACCAAATGCATCAAGTCGTGTTCCCTGTGCTGATTTTACATCACTTATGAGCTTTATGATTCCTTCTGACTTGATATTGTCTGTCTCTCCGAAATCATTGTAGTAAAGTTCTACATCACTAGGCGCATATTTATTCGCATACTTAAATGCATTGATTATGAACTCATTGCTCTTGTATACATGCCACCAGCTCGAATTGTTCCCATGACGTATCTCATCAAGGCTTTCTGCCGGGCTTACCGTATCTGTACGGTATGTATTGCCGATAACGGCCTCATTTACTACATCCCAGCCATAGAAAAGTCCGTCGTACTTTTTATTTGCTGCCTCTCCGAAGTAGTGGTCGAATACACTTGAGATATACCACTCAAGTCTGCGGTTCATAGTCTCTTTATCTACATATGGCTTACTGATATCATAATTCTCATGGAAGAACCATTCCGGAGTCTGCGAATGCCATACGAGAACATGACCTCTTATGCGTATCTTCCTGTCAGGATGTGCCGCATTCCACTCCAAAATCTTATCTACCATCGCATCAGCTCTTGAGAAATCAAGGCTGTCCCCTGCGTCATTTACCATCGGTACTTCAAGATCCTGCCCATCAAACTGAACTGTTTTTGTTTTAACCGACTTCTCAAGCTGATAATTAAAAAGTGCATCCGGTTTTAATTCATTTCCAAATGTAACTGCATTAAAATGCTTCTCCACAAGGTCCATGAGCGTATTGTCCTTAATCTCATCTAACATGATACCTGTTCCTGCGATTGCATTTTCTCCAAGAGCATCACTGCTTGTGACAGATTTTTTCCAGTCCTCAATATTCTGCTCTATCTCAGGTGGTGTCTTTGGTGTTGTATCAGTTTCCACTGTCACACTAACGAGGCTGATAGCTGATCCCGAACCGGCATTATCAGTAGTCATAAGACCAACTGCTACCATATCACCTTCACCTGTCGGGCTTATCGAGTATTCATCTGCGCCTGTAAGTTCATACTTCGTATTTGCGCCATCAGCATCTTCATCTCCATTCTTGTAGACCTTTAGTGAAACTGATCCTTTCTGATCCTTCACATTAAAGGTCACAGATTTTACAGTTGACATATCAACAGTCTCCGGCAGTCTCCATTTAACCTGATCGTACTGATTGTTAAATGTCACTTTCCACACACCATCTGTCAGCTCATAGCCGGCATTTCCCCAGTCTACTGTCAATTTATCAGCTGTGTATGTCGTTTTCTTTATATTCTGCTGAACTTCATCAGCGAATACTAACGACTGCGCCTGATACGCAGGTATAAGCTGTGTGACACCTGTGGCAAGCATAGTACTGCATACCGCAATACATGCTCCTTGTTTCAATAGTTTTTTCCTTTTCAACCCCATGTCCTCCTTACATGTGTATTTGTAATTCCAAAAACACTCTACCATAAGAGAGGTTTTAAAATATGGGACAAATTATAGAATATAACAAGTCAAATTATATGTGCGATAAATAAATTCAAATAATAGTAAGTCTGCGGTACCAGATCCATTGTATATAAAAATCAATAAATCCTGTAATTTCCTGAAAGTGCTAACATTGCAAACATGTAAAGGAAATTATCATAGTATCTCCTGTCACCTGTCCTAAGCGGAGTGTTCCAGAACTTTTCAACACACTGCTTTGCATATTTTCCATCTGCTGCGAGTGAAGCTTCTGCATTAACAGCAATGATTGCTACCGGATGAAGTGCCTTCTCATCAAGCGGTGTACCATCTATAAGAAATACACCATCCCAATTGTCCTTCTGATCCTCACAATAAAACTTCTGAAGCCTTTCTGCCGTTTTAATCTGCCACGGATCTGCATCAAACCACAGATGATCCATCGCTATATTGGCGATCGTGCGGTATGCATCACTGTAATACCAGTCATGTCTTCCAAATATTTCCTTATGCCCCGTATGAGGCTTTCCGTCATAATCTGCATATTCTGCGCTAAGTCCTGTCTTTTCATGGCATGCACTGTGCAGATATGCTCTGCTGGCAGCTGCTGCTTCTTTCCAGAATTCTCGGTCCTCCTCATAAGCCCTTTGGGCAAAAAGTTCATAAAAATGCGGCAGATGGTATGAAGGATCACTGAAATCCATATTTGTGACAAACTTTATCAGCTTGTTGGAAGGCTCCCACATTGGCTCTCCGCTGTGTCCCGGCTCACCCTTGTGTACACACTCCCTTAAGATATTTTGTGCCTCTTTGCTGTAGCAGAATATACCATCGCCATCTCCCCATCTTTTAGAGGCGAAAAACAATGCCATTGCAAAATACTCTTCACCATCAGGTGCCGGTCCTTCGGCATTTCGCTTTCCGTTTGTCTGACATGACCACGCAAAATAATTTTTTGCCGGACCATCTTCTATGTACATATATGTGCGCACCCATTTCCACAGTCTGTCAAACTCTGCTTTTTTATCCAGCTGTACACATACCATCATGCCATATGACATTCCCTCGGTTCTCACATCATGATTGCCGGTATCCTCCATATATCCCATATCATCACCGGCTTCATGATAAAAACGTTCATCATCATTCCCATAGAATATCGTGTTAAAAGTATCCTCTACTCTTTTTTGAATTTCTTCTTCCGGATACCCATACTCTTTGAATATATTTCTGTATTTGCCTGTCTTATATGCTCCTGCCATTTTTCTCTCCTTTTTGTCTCTGTTTTACTGTATCCCGCACATTAAATTTACAAATCTGTGTCTGCATGATGTCCAGGATTCATTATCTCCTTTTTTGAACCATTCCTTCTGTGCACTGTCCTTAATTCCGTATATGGCTGTTATGTTCCCGATGATATCATCAGATATCGTGCTGTCTGCCATTATTATCATAATTCCTTTTATCCTGCCTTCGCCAGACAGATTATCCATGATATTTGCTATCTTTCCCTGATGTATCCAGCAAAAATTTCTTTCGTCCGCAGCACACTCAAGCACACATACTCTTCCGGTGTCACAGTTATCCTCTCCATAACCGGCTGGTGTATAAACATAATTCATACTGACCTGTCCGTCTCCATCACACGAATAATGGATATGTATCTGACCATGATCTGTTTTCTTAAGCTCATGCCAGCTAAAGTTCCTCTCAGGTACCTCAGCAAAGTTTACAGCCCTGTTATATCCGAACCCGACAGGTGCCGCAGGGTTTACTACAGGTGTTCCATTTACCATAAATGTCACATAGTTAAATCCCTCAGCCGGATTGCCTATTGTTTTTTCCCAGTAACCATCATTTTTCTTTGATCTGTAAAGAAGCTCCTCCGTGCCATTTTCAAGAACTACGCTCACGCTTTTTGCATCAGGTGCAAAAAGATTTACTTCAATGCTGTTATCCTCCGTCACACGGATACCATGTATGACATCCGGATATTTGCCAGCCGGTTTTCCATCCTCGTCATTTTCGAACTGTATCTGCCTGTACACCGGATCAAAAAATACCATGCTCTCATCCGCCTGTACCGGTGTGGTAGAATCAATATTCTTTGATCTGACCGGGACAGCTTTATTAATATCATCAAGTTCTGCGTCATCCCATGTAAAAAGCATCTGTGCGAAATCCTTAAAGCTCTTTCTCCATACATGCCATTCATGATAGCCCTCATATACTTTTGGTGTACTGTCTTTCCCCTGCCGTGAAAATTCCTTTACCATCTCATTGATTCCAAGCAGTATCTCTTTTTCTTCATCTCCTGCCGACATAAAGACAGCTTCAAACCGATATGGGCTGTCAATGATTTTTTTCATGAGATGTATTGCAACACCTGAAAATACCCCAACTGCTGAAAAAAGCTCTGGGTGTCTTGCCGCTATATCCGTAGCCTGTGCTGAACCAAGTGAAAGTCCTGCCACAGCACGGTTGTTTCTTCCTTTTTTGACCTTAAAATTTTCCTCTATATAAGGGATTATGCTATTTACAAGCTCACTGTCAAAATCTCCCGGAAAAAATACAGGGTATTCGTTATCCTTAAATGAGTAGCCACTGCTTGCAACTATGATCATCGGCACACATTTTTTGTCTGCTATCAGATTGTCCATGATGAAATTCATCTTACCCTGCCATACCCATCCGGTCTCATTCTCCCCGACACCATGCTGTAAATACAATACAGGATACCTTCCATCTCCGCTCTCATATCCAGGGGGAGTATACACATAGCTCTCCTTTATGTGACCGTTTACCTGTGAGGTATATTTGCACAGACTTACCGTTCCATGCGGCACATCCCTGACAAAATAGAAATCCTCGCCCTCTTCCGGCACTTCAAATGTGTTTATTGCAGCAAAACAGCCATATGATATAGCCGCATGAGGATTTGTTATACAGACATCATCTACATACCAGAAATAATAATGCATTGCCCAGTGGAAATCTTTAATGTTTGCCGAAAATCCACCCTGCATATCAGGCTTTAACTGTATGCGTTCTGAGCTGAAATAGCCTCCCATTCCGGCTACTTCTACTTTATTGGCATTTGGCGCATACATATAAAAGGTAACACTTCCATCATCCTCAAGTGTGACCGAGCACCTGTTATTGTCCATTGATGATGGTATCGTACCTATATACAAAGCACCGTTTTTTAAATCATCCAAAATAAAATCCCCCCATTCGTTTATTGATATATACAAGTGTAAACGAACAGGGGCTTGTTATTCTATTAATAAATTGCCAAACAGTATTCAAATATTGCTAATTTTCATTTATCTTTTGCTGCAAATAATCAAAATATATATGTGGATTACAGGCATTGTACTCCTCCATATACTGATCCCAGGCAGCACCAAAATCATCTGCCATTATCACCTGTGGCAGCCACCTCTTCTTAACTGCCTCAAGATTATTTTTTACTTTTCCACATTCGGATGTCGTAGGAATCGAATCTGAATATGAGTACATCGGATACCATGAACCTGGAGCATCGTTTTTACCGAGCAGTTCCACATAATTTTCCACTCCGTATGCATCAAAACATTCCTGAATATCTGCAGGCTGATTTTTATAGAATTCTTCCGGCTGATACTCCATTGAAAACGCATTTATACCATCATCAAGCATTCCCTCCACCCTTGGGAAGTATGAGTACGAACACATATGCGCTGTCTGATATGAGCTGTCACTTTTTTTCTCTGCCTGCTCATTGGTAAGGTAAAACAAACCGTTTTCATCGACTGAATAGTCCTTGCCCTCCTCTCCCCAGAACCTTTCTCTTATGATATCAGATTCCAGGAGATCACTGACAAACTTCATCGCACCTTCGATATCTTTACAGGAGGTGGTAATGGACACTCCTGAAGAATAATCTATTTCTGCCATCCTGTTTGTATGCCATCTGTTGTGAATACCATCATCAATCGTGACAGGAAGAGGAACATAATCACACCCAAGCTGTGCCAGATTCTGTTTTTTGAATACAGGATCAATTGCATAATAAAACTGCCACCACTGGTCGACCATCCCAAGCACAGCTCCTGTTGACAGCTTATCCAGATATTGATCATAGGTGGCATTAAACGCCCCGGGATCCATTATTCCCTTATGGAACTCTTCGTTAAGCTTTCCGAAATATCTTTTGGCTGTGTCGGTCACATTGTAATCCATCACTTTTTTGGTTTCCGTGTCTACCATACAGCTTCCATCGTTTGGAAATCCGTCCAGAAACTGCGGCACATTTTCAAGGCAAAAATACCGCCAGTCATCACAAAGCATCGTAAATGGTATATTTTCTGTTCCATCCGGCATTGTTGGATTTGCCTGTACATAGCTTTCTATCAGGTCAAAGTACTGCTCTATCGTTGTAATCTTTGGATATCCAGCCCATTTTAATACTCTTGTCTGAATCCAGAAGGCTTCACCATTATGCAGCATCTCCACATCATCCCCATGTGATATTCCAAACGGTGGAATCCAATATATGTGTCCATCCGGCTGTCTTAACTTTTCCCATTGTTCATCACTGAGATATTCTTTTATGTTCGGATAATCGTCCCAGTATTCATCTATTGGAATGAGTGCATCTGCCTCATACAGCGCAGTCTCACCCAATACAAAATCCGGATATTCCCCGGTTGCTATGAGAGAATTTATTGCATCGTCCTTATCCTGTCCAACAAGCCAGGTTTCCTCACATTCAGCACCGATCTGCTCTGCTATGAGCTGCTTTATATCATTATCCGGATCTATATTATCTCCTTCTACAGAAAAAAAAGCCGTAAAATGCTTTATTTCTTTTTTATCTGACGCTTTAAAAGTAACACCGGCTATAAGTCCGATAAACAATGCCACTGTAACCGCTGCGGAAACCAATCTTTTTTTCATACCATGTTTTCTCCCTATTTTCTTTTGTTCAGTCTCTGCTATAAAATTGCATAATAGTCATTATATCCCATAAAAAATATTTTTACAAATCCTAAAATAAATATATCTAATAACTAGGGTATAAAACAATAATTTATCCTGCTGACATTTTCTCTGTCATACATTATAATTTCTACAATTTTAAAAATCAGGAGGACCATATAATGATCATACATGAAATAACAGAAGAATGTTTTAAGAAATATGGAAAGGTGATCGACTCAATAGATCTTACAGAGCTGGTCAGCACAATGCAGACAGTAGAAATTCCTGCTGATGTGGTTTATGAGCCATCCATTTCTGCACTCGAAAAGCTAAAATGCGCTACAGAATTACAACAGAAAACATACGGGGAGCTTCCTATACAGATAGGCTGGTGCATAGGCAACAATCATAAGCTCAATGCTGTTGAATATCACAGATGCTCTGAGGTCAATATTGCCGCAACTGATGCCATACTGATACTCGGCCGACAGCAGGATATCTCCGTGGAAAATACATATGATACCTCTTTGATGGAAGCTTTCAGGATTCCTTCCGGAACAGCAGTCGAGCTTTATGCCACAACACTGCACTACGCACCATGTAATGCATCTGATGGCGGATTTCTGGTAGCCGTTGTACTTCCAAAAGGCACAAATGAAGCCCTGGAACATCCACAC
>RCMY010001777.1_pt1 | contig 19995 bp, 13 predicted proteins | sample 2041341 | NCBI WGS metagenome assembly RCMY01 (sample SAMN09708234, study PRJNA481090) | Marine sediment metagenome, whole genome shotgun sequencing project. | reverse complement strand
GCCCCACCGCCGACCACCTGGGCTGCCGGGTGCAGGATCGTCCGCGCCTGCACACCAGCGTCGGCAAGGTCCTTCGTGAGCATGCAGATCAGCTGGGCCTTGCCGTCGTCCGACGCCGTGCCGAACACGACCACGCCACGCGTGCCGATGCGCTCGCGGGCCTGTCGTGCAGCAGCGCGGAGGTCGTCCATGCCGACGCCCTCCAGCGCGGCGGTGAGGATCGCGACTCCGTCGACGCGCTCGACGTCGTTCGCGAGCTCCGCTGCGACCTTGGCGATGTTCGCCGCCTTGACCGAGGCCAGCTCCTTGTCCGCGGCCTTCAGGCGGTCCATGAGCGACTCGAGGCGCTCGACGGCCTGGCCGGTCGGCACGTTCAGGAGCTGCGACACCTGCTCGGCGACCAGCTTCTCGCGGACGAGGTGCGCATGCGCGTCGAGGCCCACGAGCGCCTGGATTCGTCGGGTGTTCGCGCCGACGGACTCCTCGCGGATGATCGTGACCGCGCCGATCCTCGCCGCGTTGCCGACGTGGGTGCCCCCGCACAGCTCCTTGGACCACTCCCCGATCGAGACGACACGGACGACCTCGCCGTACTTGTCGCCGAAGTTCGCGACCGCGCCCGACGCCTTGGCGTCTTCGATCGACAGGACATCGGTGCGGACCCTCGGGTCCGCGATGACCCGCTCGTTGACCAGCTGCTCGAGCTGCGCGAGCTCCTCGGCGCTGACGGCGGAGAAGTGCGGGAAGTCGAAGCGCAGCCGACCCGGCTCGTTCAGCGATCCGGCCTGCTGCGCATGGTCACCCAGGATCTCCTTGAGCGTGGCGTGCACGAGGTGGGTCGCGGAGTGCGACCGGCCCGTCGCGAGACGACGCTCGGCGTCGACGATCGCCTCGACCTGCTGGCCGGGGGCAACCTCGCCCGCGACGACGCGGACCCGGTGCGCGAGCACGCCGGCGATCGGCTCCTGGGTGTCCAGGACCTCGAGCCGCGCGGTCGGGGTGATCAGCGTGCCGCGGTCTCCGACCTGCCCGCCGGCCTCGGCGTAGAACGGGCTCCGAGGCAGGATGACCTCGAGGAGGTCGCCCTCTGATGCACCGGACAGCACGCCACCTGCGTTGACGAGCGCTCCGATGGAGGTCTCGGTCGTCGTCGAGTCGTACCCGAGGAACTCGGTCGCACCGACCGACGCGGCGGCCTCGCGGTACTGCTCCGCGGTGATGCCGCCGTCGCCCTTCTTGGCGGCGGCGCGGGCGCGCTCCCGCTGCTCGTTCATGAGCACGTCGAACTCGTCGCGGTCAAGCGCAAGGCCGCGGTCGGCCGCGATCTCGACGGTGAGGTCGATCGGGAAGCCGTGCGTGTCGTGCAGCTTGAAGGCGACGTCGCCGCCCACGGACGTCGCGTCCGCACCGCCCTCGGCCTCGATCGCGGTCTCCAGCATCTCCATCCCGGACGCGAGCCGCTTGCCGAAGTCCTTGCCCTCGGCCTCCAGCACCCGCAGAACGAGGTCCTTCTGCTTGACGAGGTCCGGGTACATCTCCCCCATCGTGTCCATGACCGCCTCGACCATGGGGACGGCGAGCTCAGCGTCCGGCTCGAGCCCGAGCAGCTGACCGTGGCGGATCGCGCGACGGGCGAGCATGCGCAGGACGTAGCCGCGGCCCTCCTTCGCGGGCAGGACGCCGTCCCCGACGAGGAACGCGCTCGTCCGCATGTGCTCCGCGACGACGCGCAGGCTCACGTCGCTCTCGTCGTTGGCGCCGAACGCGACGCCGGTGATCTCCTCGGCGCGCCGGATCAGCGGCCGGAAGGTGTCGGTGTGGAAGATGTCCGGGACGTCCTGGAGCAACACCGCCATGCGCTCGAGCCCCATCCCGGTGTCGACGTTCTGCTGGGGGAGGTCACCGAGGATGTTGCCCGCGTCATCGCGCATGAACTCCATGAAGACGACGTTGTAGAACTCGAGGAACCGCTCGCCGTCGACGGCCGGGCCGCCTTCCTCGCCGTGCTCCGGACCGCGGTCGTAGAAGATCTCGGTGTTCGGGCCACACGGGCCGGCGACGCCCATCGACCAGAAGTTGTCCTCCTTGCCGAGCGCCTGGATGCGGCTGGCCGGGATGTCGGTCTCGGAGAGCCAGATGCCCGCGGAGTCCTCGTCCTGGTCCCAGTGCGTGGCCCAGAGCCGCTCCGGGTCGAAGCCGTAGCCGTCGACGGCGAGCTCCCAGGCCCAGGCGATGGCCTGCTTCTTGAAGTAGTCCCCGAACGAGAAGTTGCCGAGCATCTCGAACATCGAGAGGTGGCGCGAGGTCCGGCCGACGTTCTCGATGTCCGAGGTCCGCACGCACTTCTGGTAGCTCACGGCCCGTCGCGACGGCGGGACGGCGTCACCGGACATGTAGTCCTTGAAGGGCACCATGCCCGCGACGGTCAGCAGCAGCGTCGGGTCGTTCGCGATCAACGAGGCCGACTCGTACCGCCGGTGACCACGCTCCGCGTAGAAGTCCTGGAAGATGTTGCGGATCTGCAGGGAGTCCATGTGGGGGTCCGAACGGGCCGTCGTAGGCGGTCAGCGGGGGCCGCGAAGCGTACTCGTCCGGTGATGACTGCTTGACATGTCTGCACGTGACAACGTTTCCTTCCCCACATGTCCAACTCCCCCGCACCCAAGTCCACCTCCCGACCGCTGGTCATCGTCGAGTCGCCCACCAAGGCGAAGACGATCTCCAAGTTCCTCGGCGACGGCTTCGTCGTCGAATCCTCGGTGGGCCACATCCGCGACCTCCCGGCCAACGCCAGCGAGGTCCCTGCGGCCTACAAGGGCGAGAAGTGGGCCTCCATGGGCGTGGACGTCGACAACGACTTCAAGCCCCTCTACGTGGTCAACGCAGACAAGAAGAGCCACGTCCGAGCGCTGAAGAAGCTCGTCAAGAACGCCTCCGAGGTCTACCTCGCGACGGATGAGGACCGCGAAGGAGAGGCCATCGCATGGCATCTCCTCGAAGAGCTCGCCCCCACCGTCCCGGTCAAGCGGATGATCTTCCACGAGATCACGAAGAGCGCGATCCAGCACGCGCTGGACAACCCTCGCGTGCTCGACCAGCGCATGGTCGACGCACAGGAAGCGCGCCGGATCCTCGACCGACTCGTCGGCTATGAGGTGTCGCCGGTGCTCTGGAAGAAGGTCAACCCGGGCCTGAGCGCGGGGCGCGTGCAGTCCGTCGCAACCCGGATCGTGGTCGAGCGCGAGCGTGAGCGGATGGCGTTCCGCGCAGCGTCGTACTGGGACCTGAAGGCCGACCAGACCGTGCAGGGGGCGGCTGCCGATGATCTCGGCGGCGCCTTCGCGACTGCCCTGGTCAGCGTCGACGGCACCCGTATCGCCTCGGGCCGCGACTTCACGCAGGCCGGCGAGATCGTCGCCGGCCGCGACGTCATGGTCCTCGACGAGTCGGCTGCCCGCGGCCTCGTGACGGACCTCGACGGCCGGACCGGCACGGTTCGCTCGGTCGAGTCCAAGCCCTACCGACGTCGCCCGTCAGCACCGTTCACCACGTCCACGCTCCAGCAGGAAGCGGGCCGCAAGCTCCGCTTCTCGTCGGCACGGACGATGCAGCTCGCCCAGCGGCTGTACGAGAACGGCCACATCACCTACATGCGTACCGACTCCACCACGCTGTCGGACACCGCCGTCAACGCGGCGCGCACCCAGGTCCGCGAGAAGTACGGCGACGAGTACCTGCCTGCCAAGCCGCGGCTCTACACGAAGAAGTCGAAGAACGCCCAGGAGGCCCACGAGGCCGTCCGGCCCGCAGGCGAGTCGTTCGCGACTCCGGCGGAGCTCGCGTCTCAGGTGGGCAAGGAGGAGCTGCGCCTCTACGAGCTGATCTGGCAGCGCACGATCGCGTCGCAGATGGAGGACGCCGTCGGCGAGTCGGTCTCCGTGCGCATCGGGGTCGACACCGCATCGGGTCGTGACACCGAATGGTCCGCCAGCGGCCGCACGATCACGTTTCCCGGGTTCCTGCGTGCCTACGTGGAGGGCTCCGACGACCCCGAGGAGGAGCTCGCCGACCGCGAACGCTTCCTGCCGGCCATGTCGACGGGCGACCGCACGGACCTCAGCGCGCTCGAGGCGAAGGACCACGAGACCCAGCCGCCCGCGCGCTACACCGAGGCCTCGCTGGTGAAGAAGTGCGAGGAGCTCGGCGTCGGTCGCCCGTCCACGTACTCCTCGATCATCCAGACGATCGTTCGCCGTCGCTACGTCAGCAAGCGTGGCCAGGCCCTCGTCCCCTCGTTCACGGCCTTCGCCGTCGTGGGGCTGCTGGAGACGCACTTCTCGGAACTGGTCGACTACGAGTTCACCGCCCGCATGGAGGACGACCTCGACTCGATCGCCGCCGGCGAGGCCGAGCCGATCCCGTGGCTGCACCGCTTCTACTTCGGTGAGGGCGAGGAGGGCCTGCACCTGAAGGAGAAGGTCACCAACCGCCTCGACCAGATCGACGCCCGCGCGGTGAACTCGATCCCGATCGGGATGGACGCCGAGGGCGTGCCCGTGGTGGCCCGCGTCGGCCGCTACGGCCCGTACCTCGAGCGCGGCGAGGACCGTGCGTCGGTCCCCGAGGACATCGCGCCGGACGAGCTCACGATGGAGAAGTGCATCGAGCTGCTCGACGCGCCGAAGGACATCCGCGAGTTCGGGATCGACGAGGAGACCGGGTTCCCGATCACCGCACGCAACGGCCGATTCGGTCCGTACGTGTCGGTCGGCGAGGACGGCGAGAAGCCGGTCAAGACCGCGTCGCTCTTCAAGGACATGGACCTCGCCACGATCACGCAGGAGCAGGCGATCAAGCTCCTCGAGCTGCCCCGCACCGTCGGGCTCCACCCCGAGGACCAAGCCCCGATCGAGGCGCTGAACGGCCGTTACGGCCCGTACCTGAAGTGGAACAAGGAGACCCGCTCCATCGAGAGCGAGCAGCTGCTGTTCGACATCACCCTCGAGGAGGCGCTCAAGATCCTCGCCGAGCCCAAGGGCAAGAACCGTGCCCGCACGGTGGCCGCTCCGCTGAAGGAGCTCGGCAACGACCCGATCTCCGAGAAGCCGATGATCGTGAAGAAGGGTCGCTACGGGCCCTACGTCACCGACGGCGAGACCAACGCGTCGCTGCCGAAGGGCATGGATCCGGAGGAGCTCACCGACGAGCGCGCTGCAGAGCTGCTCCAGGCCCGTCGCGAACGCGGCCCGGCCAAGAAGAAGACGAAGAAGAAGGCCAAGAAGAAGGCCGCGAAGAAGAAGACCACGGCCAAGAAGAAGACCACGGCCAAGAAGAGCACGAAGAAGGCCGTCGCGAAGAAGGCCGCGACCGACGAGGCAGCCCCGGAGTCCTGATGACCACGTCCTCGTCGACCTGCACGTTCACCAACTCCCGAGGCGCGCAGCTCTCGGCCAGGATCGACCGCCCGGTCGGGGAGGTCCTCGCGACCGCCGTGTTCGCGCACTGCTTCACGTGCTCGAAGGACCTGAAGGTCGAGCGTCGCATCGTCGAGGCGCTCGCCGCGACCGGGATCGCGGTGCTGTCGTTCGACTTCGCCGGACTCGGACGCTCAACCGGCGAGTTCGCCGAGACCTTCTCCGGCGACGTCGAGGACCTGATCGCGGCGTCCGACTACCTCGCGGAGCACCTCGAGGCGCCCTCGCTGCTGGTCGGGCACAGCCTCGGCGGCGCTGCCATCCTCATGGCTGCCGGACGGGTCCCGTCCGTGGCTGCGGTGGTGACGATCGCGGCGCCCGCGGACCCCGGCCACGTCGTCGGGCTCTTCGCGGACGACATCGACACGATCGAGCGCGATGGCCAGGCGAAGGTCACGATCTCCGGGCGTGAGTTCCTCGTCCGCGGCTCGTTCGTCGACGACCTGCGCGACCAGCGTCTCCTCGAGCAGCTCGGCACGCTGAAGGCCGCGAAGCTGTTCTTCCACTCACCACAGGACAACACGGTTGGGGTCGAGAACGCCCGCCTGCTCTACGACGCAGCGAAGCACCCGAAGAGCTTCATCAGCCTCGACGGGGCCAACCACCTCCTGACGGACGAGGCGGACGCGGCCTACGTCGCCTCCGTCACCGCGGCGTGGGCTGCGCGCTACCTGAACCTCACGCCTGCGGCCCGCCCGTACGAGCCGGCCGGGGCCGTCGCCCGCAACGACGGCGGCATCCCGACACGGGTCACGTCGCGCGGCTTCGCGATGATCGTCGACGAGCCGATCGACGTCGGCGGTCTCGAGCAGGGACCGACCCCGTACGACCACCTGGCCACGGCGCTCGCGGCCTGCACCTCGATGACGCTGAGGATGTACGCGGACCGCAAGGAGATGGCGCTCGAGTCCGCCGTCACGGAGGTCACGCACGACCGCGTCCACGCGAAGGACTGCCAGGAGTGCGACCACGCCGAGGGCCGCATCGACGTGCTGCGCCGCGTGGTGACGCTGACCGGCGACCTGTCCGACGACGATCGCGCGCGCCTCATGTCGATCGCGGACCGCTGCCCCGTCCACCGGACCCTCGAGGGCCAGCTGGAAGTCCACACCACGGCCGGCTGAGGTCAGGCCTTCTTCGTGGGCTTCGGCGGGAGCGTCCCGATCCAGTCGTGGCTGCGCTTCAGCCACGCGACGACAGCGTCGGTGTCCTCGAGCAGCTCGTCCGGGACCGTCGAGTAGCCCCGCATCGTCGATCCGTACTGGATCGACGGGCCGCTCTCGTAGGTCCCGCGGAACTCCTGCAGATCCTCGTCGGACAGGCGGATCGCGAGCGTCCCGCCCTGGTCGAGGAAGCTGAACATGTGCCCGTTGCGCGACGTGTAGGGGTTCTTGGCGCCCTTGCGGTCCACGCCCTCGAGCGCCGAGACGGCACGCTCGTAGCGCTCCAGCGCCGCCTCCGGGCCGGTGTACTTCGCCGTGGCCATGTCCTGCTCCTCGTCAGCGCCAGCGCTTCGGCCAGAGTGCCCGGAGTCGCTCGCCGGCGCGCTGCTCCTGCCCGGCGTCCTTCGGCTGGTAGATCCGCTCGTGGGTCGCGACACCGTCAGGCAGGTACTGCTGGTCCGCGAACCCGTCCGCCCGATCGTGTGGGTAGACGTAGCCGACACCGTGTCCGAGGGACTTCGCGCCCTTGTAGTGTCCGTCGCGCAGCGGCAGCGGAACCGGGGCGTTGCCATGCTGGCGGACGGCCTCGAGCCCACGACCGATCGCGGTCGTGACGCTGTTGGACTTCGGCGCGACGCTCAGCTGGATGGCGCACTGCACGAGCGCGAACCGCGCCTCGGGCAGCCCGACCTTGTCCAGCGCGTCGAAGGCCGCGAGCGCGGCGGGCAGCGCGTTCGGTGCGGCGAGCCCGATGTCCTCGGACGCGAGGATGACCATGCGACGCGCGAGGAATCGGGGGTCCTCGCCGGACTCGATCATGCGCAGCAGCCAGTAGACCGCTGCGTCCGGGTCACTCCCCCGCATCGACTTGATGAACGCCGAGACCTGGTCGTAGTGGCCATCCGAGGTCTTGTCGTAGCGGTAGCGGCGGTGTGCTTCGGCGACGTGGTCGGCCGTGATCTCGGTGACGCCCTCGGCCAGCGCCGCGGTCGCGTTCTCCAACGCGTTGAGCGCGGTCCTGGCGTCGCCGTCACCGATCATCACCAGCGACTCGAGCGCCTCCTCGGTGAGCGTCACCGCACCGGCGAGCCCGTCGTCGTGCGCCACGGCTCGCGTGACGATGACGGCGAGGTCCTCAGGCGTGAGCGGCTGCAGCTGCAGCAGCCGACAACGCGAGAGCAGCGGCGAGTTCACCTCGAAGAACGGGTTCTCGGTCGTCGCCCCGATCAACGTGATCGCGCCGGACTCGACAGCCGGGAGCAGCCCGTCCTGCTGGCTCTTGTTGAACCGGTGGATCTCGTCGATGAACAGGACCGTGGGACGGCCGTGCACCTGCATGCGCGCCGAGGCCTCCTCGATGACCCGGCGGACATCCTTCACGCCGGAGGTCACCGCGCTGAGCTCGGTCCACGCCGCCTCGACGTGGCTCGCGACGACCCGGGCGAGCGAGGTCTTCCCGCTCCCCGGCGGACCCCAGAGCAGCAACGACGTCACCGTGTTGCGGTCCAGCAGGTTGCGCAGCGGGGTTCCGGGCCCCACGTGCTCGCCATGCCCGACGTACTCGGAGAGGTCCGCAGGGCGCATCCGCGCCGCCAACGGTGCCCACGCCCCCGGCCGCGCCGGGGCACGGCCACCGACGCCCACGTTGGCAGGCGTCGACGTCTCGTCCCCGGCATCGAACAGTGAAGGCTCCATGCCCCGACGCTACCGCCCGACCTCGACGACCCACCCGTCCCCACCCACTCCCGCGAGCGACGTCCAAACCTGCACCACGCAGAGAAATCCATCGCTCGGCGGATCAGGCTTCCTTCTTGACCTTCGGCTTCTCCATCAGCCCGAGCTCCGCCAACGCCCCGGGCTCGTACGCCCCGGGAGCGGCGGTCATGGGGTCCCCGCCGGACTGGGTCTTCGGGAACGCGATGACGTCACGGATGTTGTCGCGACCCGCGAGCAGCATCACCGTGCGGTCGAGGCCGAACGCGATGCCGCCGTGGGGCGGGGCGCCGTAGGACAGCCCGCGGAGGAGGAAGTCAAACTTCTCCTTGGCCTCCTCGGCGTCGATCCCGAGCGTGCGGAACATGCGGCTCTGGACCTCCCGGTCATGGATCCGGATGGAGCCGCCGCCGGCCTCGTAGCCGTTGATGACGAGGTCGTAGGCGCGCGCGACTGCGCTTCCCGGATCGGTGTCGAACGTGTCCATCGACTCCGCGGTCGGCGAGGTGAACGGGTGGTGGCGTGCAGCCCAGTGGCCGCCGTCGGCCTCCTCGAAGAGCGGGAAGTCGACGATCCAGAGCATCGCGGTCGATGAGGTGTCGATGAGGTCGAGCTCGGCGGCGATCGCCTTGCGGAAGGCGCCCATGAGCTCCTGCGTCCACCGGTTCTCGCCGGCACCGAAGAAGATGGCGTCCCCGGGCTGTGCGCCGGTGGCGACGCGCATGGCCTCGATCTCGCCCTCGTTCATGAACTTCGCGAGCGGCGAGGTGAACTCACCGTCCGGCTGCCAGCGACCCCACGCGAGGCCCTTGGCGCCGCGGGCCTTGGCCCAGTCCTGCCAGGCGTCGAACATCTTGCGGGTGAGCGCAGCGCCACCGGGGACGTTGACGGCGATGACCGCGCCGCCGGAGCCGAGCACGCCCTTGAAGACGCCGACCTCGGTGTCGGCGAACACGTCGTCGAGGCGGGTGAGCTCGACGTCGAAGCGAACGTCAGGCTTGTCGGATCCGTAGCGCTCCATGGCCTCGGCCCACGCCATGCGCTGCAGGGGCAGGGAGATCTCCTCGTCCGCGAGCTCCAGCCACACGCGGCTGTAGATCTCTTCGGCGAGGGAGTACACGTCCTCCTCGTCGCCGAAGGACATCTCGACGTCGAGCTGGGTGAACTCGGGCTGGCGGTCCGCGCGCAGATCCTCGTCCCGGAAGCAGCGGACGATCTGGTAGTACCGCTCGACGCCGGCGACCTGGAGGAGCTGCTTGAACAGCTGCGGCGACTGCGGGAGCGCGTAGGTGGTTCCGGGCTGCAGGCGCGACGGGACGAGGAAGTCGCGGGCGCCCTCAGGCGTCGCGCGGGTCAGGATGGGGGTCTCGACCTCGATGAAGCCGTGGGACTCCATGACGTTGCGCATGATGGAGTTCATCTTCGCGCGGGTCTTCAGCGTCTCGAGCATTTCCGGACGACGGAGGTCGACGTACCGGTGCTTGAGACGCACGGCCTCGTCGATCTCGATGCCGTCCTCGATCGGGAACGGCGGAGTCTCCGCGATCGAGAGCACCTCGACCTCGGTGGCGCGCAGCTCGATGGCTCCGGTGGGCAGCGAGGCGTTCACCATCCCGTCGGGGCGCGCGGCGATCTCGCCCGTGACGCGGATGACCCACTCGGTCCGGACGCGGTGGGCGGCCTCGAGCGCGGCGGACTGCTCCGGGTCCGCGACGACCTGGACCATGCCGGAGCGATCGCGCAGATCGATGAACGCGACGCCGCCGTGGTCACGACGGGTCGCGATCCAGCCGGCGACCGTGACGGTCTGACCGACGTGCTCGGCGGTGAAGGTGCCGCAGCCTGCGCTGCGTAGGGCTCCGAAGGGCTTCATGTGACGGTCCGTGTGCGTGGTGTGGGAGAGAGTCTGTCAGGTGACGGCGTTGACGCGCGCGTCCAGCCAGGCCGGGAGGTCGACGAGGTCGACCATCGCCTGCTCGCCGGTGGCGAGCTCCTTGACGGTGGCGGTGCCGGCCTCACGCTCGTTGCGTCCGCGGATCACGACGAAACGCGCCCCGTTGCGGTCGGCGACCTTGAGCTGCTTGCCGAGCTTGCCGCCGCCGACAGCGAGGTCGCAGTCCACGCCCGCCGCACGGATGCTGGTCGCGACGGCCATCGCGTCGGGCTCGGCCTCGACGTCGAACACCGCGACCATGACGGGGGCCGCGGCGGCGACAGCGGCTTCCTGCTCGGCGAGGAGCAGCAGGACACGCTCGATGCCGATCGACCCGCCGGTGGCCGGGATGTCCCCGTTGGAGAACATGCCGATCAGTCCGTCGTAGCGGCCTCCGCCGGCGAGCGTGACGTCGAGCCCTGGCGCGGTGATCTCGAAGATCGGTCCCGTGTAGTAGCTCAGGCCGCGTGCGAGGACGGGTGCGAAGACGTGCTCGCCTCGCAGGTGCGGGCCGGCGAGCTCCAGCACGCGGTCGACCTCGGCAAGCCCCGACGCGCCCCGATCGGTCGACGCGATCCGCTCGCGCATCCGGTCGATGATGTCGTCGGCTCCGAGATCGTCGGTGAGCGCCTCGACGGCGGCCGCGGGCACCCCTCGCTCACGCATCTCCGAAGCGACGCCGTCGGCCCCGATCTTGTCGAGCTTGTCGATCGCGACGAGCGCGGTGGACTCGAGGGCTTCCGGAACGCCATACGCCTCGATGAGGCCGCGCAGCGCGTCCCGGCTGTTCAGGTTCAGCGTGAACCCCGTGAGCCCGAGCTCGTCCAGCACCGTCGTCACCGCGACCAGAACCTCGGCATCGGCGAGCCGTGAGTCCGACCCGACGGTGTCGACGTCACACTGGATGAACTCCCGGAACCGACCCTTCGCGGGGCGATCGGCGCGCCAGACCGGCGCGATGCAGGAGCGCTTGAAGGGCATGCCGAGGGTGCCGCCGTGCTTGGCGACGTAGCGCGCGAGGGGCACGGTCAGGTCGTAGCGAAGCGCGAGGTCGGCGAGCTCCGAGACGTCCTCGGTCCCGAGCAGCGTGTCACCACGCTTGAGGATCTTGAAGACGAGCTGGTCGCCCTCGTCGCCGTACTTGCCGAGCAGCACGTCGATGCGCTCGAAGGACGGCGTGTCCATCGGGAGGAACCCGTGACGACGGAAGACGTCGCGGATCGTCGCGAACGTGGCGTCGCGGAACGCGACCTCCGCCGGGAGGAAGTCCCGGGTGCCTGCGGGTGGGTTGGTGTCGAACCTGGCCATGGGTGATGCTCGATCGTGTGCGCGCTGAGAAGGTGAGCCCGGAGCCTCAATGTCGCGCGTTGATGATCTGCTGCAGGAACGGGTTGCTGCGACGCTCGCGACCCACGGTGGTGTCCGGGCCGTGGCCGGACAGGATCAGGACGTCGTCGTCGAGCGGCAGCACGGTGTCTGCGAGCGAGCGCATGATCGCCTCGGTGGAGCCGTTCGGGAAGTCGGTGCGACCGATCGAGCCGGCGAAGACCAGATCACCGGAGAAGAGCGCGAGGTCCGCGTCGGCCGGGTCGCCGAGGTCGACCTCGACGGCGCTGCCCTGCATCCCGTGCGCGAGGAACGTCATGTGGCCGGGCGTGTGACCGGGGTTGTGCTTCGCGTCGAAGCGCATCCCGGCGAACATCATGCTCGAGTCACCGTTGAGCCACTGGACCTGCTCGTCCGTCGCGGTCCAGTCCAGGCCGAACTGCTCCTGGAGCATCGCGCGGGTGAGATCGAGGCGGAAGCCCTGCTGCGGCTGCTGCCACAGGTAGCGGTCCGCGGAGTGCAGCAGGACCGGGACGTCGAGCGTCCGTGCGAGCGCCGGGGCTGACCAGAAGTGGTCGATGTGCCCGTGCGTCAGCAGGATCGCCTCGCACGGCACACCTGCCCTCGCAAGCATCTGCGGGACGGCTTCGACGCCACCTTCGCCCGGGTCGATGACGACGCAGCTGCCTGCTGCGCGGTCGCCGACGACGTAGCAGTTCGTCTGCCAGCGCCCGAGGGGGCCGCCGATCACGAACCGGTCGCGTTGCATCATGAGTCCGTCGGGTGGGTGGCGGGCAACCGTACCGCGATCGCCGGAGCGATCCCGGGGTCAGGCGCGCTGCGGGACCATCCGGTATGCGTCGTAGACGGCGTCGACGGCGCGCACCGAGTCGAGGACGTACTCGAGGTGGGTGGGGTCCGCGACCTCGAAGGTGAACCGCAACGTCGCGATCCGGTCACGTCGGGTGTGCACCTGAGCCGAGGTGATGTTGACGTGCAGGTCACCGAGGACGCTGGTGATGTCACGGAGCAGGTGCTTGCGGTCCAGGGCCTCGATCTCGATCGAGACCAGGTAGGTGCCCGACGTCCCGGTCCACTCGACCGGCACGAACCGGTCCTGCTCCTGCTGGAGATCGGACATGTTCGGGCAGTCATGACGATGCACCGAGATCCCGCGCCCCCGCGTGACGAAGCCGAGGATCGTGTCGCCCGGGACCGGCGAGCAGCACCGCGCGAGCTTGACGAGCATCCCGGAGCTGCCGTCGACGGCGACGTCGTCGGTGTCGGTGCCGATCCGGATCGGCTGGCTCGTCGGCGCAAGGTCAGGCTCCGGAGTCTCGTCGACCTCGGTGAGGCTGGCCGCGACATCGTTGGCGATCGACGTCGCCTGCACACGTCCTTCGCCGACCGCGCGGAAGAGGCCCTCGACGTTCTCGAGCCCGTTGGCGCGTGCGGCCGCGACGAGCTCGCCCGACGCGGATGCCCGGGAGTAGGCCATGCCCTTGCGGCGCAGAGCCCGCACGATCGCGTCACGTCCGCGCTCGGTCGCGTCCTCGCGACGCTCGCGGTTGAACCACGCGCGGATCTTGGTCCGGGCCCGCGACGAGGTCGCGATCTTCAGCCAGTCCCGGCTCGGCCCCGCGTCCTCGGCCTTCGAGGTCATGATCTCGACGACGTCGCCGTTGACGAGCCGCTGGTCGAGGCTCACGAGACGTCCGTTGACACGCGCCCCGATGCAGCGGTGGCCGACCTCGGTGTGGATCGCGTAGGCGAAGTCGATCGGGGTGGACTTCGCCGGCAGCGCCTTCGCGTCGCCGTTGGGCGTGAAGACGAACACCTCGTCCTGGTAGAGGTCGATCTTCAACGACTCGAGGTAGTCCTCGGGATCGTCGACGTCCTGCTGCCACTCGACCATGTGGTCGAGCCAGTGCTGCACGTCTTGCTCGTGGTTGGACTGGTCCTTGTACTTCCAGTGCGCGGCAACGCCGTACTCGGCGGTGTTGTGCATCTCTCGGGTTCGGATCTGGATCTCGAGCGCACGACCCTTCGGCCCGATCACCGAGGTGTGCAGCGAGCGGTACAGGTTGAACTTCGGGGTCGCGATGTAGTCCTTGAAGCGCCCCGGCAACGGCTGCCACCGCGCGTGGATCTGACCGAGCACCGCGTAGCAGTCCTGAACCTCCGGATCGTGCGTGACGACGCGGATCGCCACGAGGTCATGGATCTCGTCGAACTCCTTGCCCCGCAGCACCATCTTCTCGTAGATCGAGTAGTAGTGCTTCGGTCGGCCGCTGACCTCGGCGCGGATGCGCATCTCACGGAGGTCTTCGCGGACCGCGCTGACGACCTCCTCGAGGTAGGCCTCACGCTCGGGCTGGCGCTCGGCGACCATCGCGACGATCTCGTCGTGACGCTTCGGGTGCAGGACCTTGAAGCCGAGGTCCTCGAGCCGGAGCTTCATCGCGCTGATCCCGAGGCGATGGGCCAGCGGGGCGTAGATGTCGAGGGTCTCCTGCGCCTTCTGCTTCTGCTTCTCGCGCGGCATCGCGCCCATCGTCTCCATGTTGTGGAGGCGGTCGGCGAGCTTGATCATCAGCACGCGGATGTCCTTGGACATCGCCAGGATCATCTTGCGGAGGGTCTCTGCCTGCTGCTCCTGCTTGCTCGCGACCTGGAGCCGGTCGAGCTTGGTCACGCCGTCGACGAGCGCCATCACCTCAGGCGAGAAGTAGTCCGAGATCTGCTGGAGCGACGCCGGGGTGTCCTCGACGACGTCGTGCAGCAGGGCCGCGATGATCGTGGAGGTGTCGAGGCCGAACTCCGCGAGCGTCGTCGCGACCGCGACGGGGTGGGTGATGTACTCCTCGCCGGAGCGTCGGTACTGGCCGGTGTGTGCCCCACGTGCGTAGTGGTAGGCGCGGATGATCTCGCGCATGTCGACGCGCGGCGAGTTCTCGCGGATGGCGAGCGCGAGCCCGGCGAGCTCCTCGGGAATGCCACCGCGGACGACGGGCAGCCGCTGGAACACCGACTGCATGCGGGTCGGACGCGGTGGAGGCGGGCCGGGAGGCTCAGCGGGCGTCGTCGACGTCGCCGGGACGATCGCCGGGGCAGGCGCTTCGTCCCCGACGTCCGCGGGGTCCGGGTCGCTTTCCTGCACGCTCGTGCGCCGGCTCCCTGTGTGTCTGCCTCGTCGACCGAGACTACAGCGCGGCGGCCGCGGTCATCCCCGCGTGGAGGAGGCATTCACCAGATGACGGCGGACGCGACGTCGAGCCCGGACAGCTTCCGGCGGCCAGCGAGCGCACCGATCTCTCCGAGGAAGCGCAGTCCGACGACCTCGCCACCGAGACGACGGACGAGGCTCACGGTCGCCGCGGCGGTGCCGCCGGTCGCGAGCACGTCATCGACGACGAGCACTCGGTCCCCGTCCGCGATGGCGTCTGCGTGCAGCTCCAGGGTGGACGTGCCGTACTCGAGGTCGTAGGTGAACGACTGCGTCGCGGCGGGGAGCTTGCCGGCCTTCCGCGCCAGCACGAACCCTGCCCCGAGCCGGAGCGCCACGGGTCCCGCGAAGATGAAGCCGCGCGACTCGATGCCCACCACGAGGTCCACGTCCGACGCCGCCAGCCCGTCGACGAGCGCGTCGACCGACCGCGCGAACCCCACCGGGCTCGCGAGCAACGGCGAGATGTCCCGGAACATGATGCCGGGCTCCGGGAAGTCCGGGATCGCCCGGACGAGCCGGTCGAGGTCGAACGGATCGACCGTGCCCGTCATCGCTTCGTGCGGTTCTTGCGGCCGCGCCCGCGCACGTACTCGGTCGTGATCGGCGCCTTCGCGACCACGCTCGCGTGGCCCATCTCGGCGGCGCTCGGCGCCTCGCCGGCGGCGATCGCCTTGTCCAGGGCTGCCTGCCGCGCGGCGTGCTCCGGCTCGCGGTTCTTCCACCAGACGAGGAACGGACCGGCCACGAAGATCGACGAGTAGGTCCCGATGCCCATGCCGACGAACAGCGCCAGCGACAGGTCCTGCAGCGCCGACTGGCCGAGGATGACCGAGCCGACGATCAGCAGCGACCCGACCGGCAGGAGCGAGGTCAGCGAGGTGTTGACGGAGCGCCACAGCACGTCGTTGAGGCTGGTGTTGACCGCCTCCGCGTAGGTGCGGCGACCGGGCTCGCCGAGCTTGATCGTGGCCTCGTCGACCCGGTCGAAGACGACGACGGTGTCGTACAGCGAGTATCCGAGGATGGTGAGCAGCGCGATCACCGTCGAGGGGCTCACGGTGAACCGCACGATCGCGTAGATCCCGATCGTGATCAGGACGTCGTGGACGAGCGCGACGATTGCTGCGCCCGCCATCTTCGCCTCGAGCCGGACGGTGATGTAGATCATCACGACGATCAGGAAGACGATCAGCGCCTCGAGCGCCTTGCGGGAGATCCGGTCGCCCCACGACGGGCCGACGGTCTTCACCGCGAGGTCGCTGACCTCGGCCCCGGTGAGGTCGATCAGGGCCTGCTGGACGGCCGCCTCGACGTCGCCGCCGACCTCGAGCGCCCCCATGGTCACGATCGCACCGGACGGCACGCCCTCGACGAGCTTGACCTGCGCCGAGACGTCCGTGGCCCCCGCGCCCTCCGCGGCAGCGACGAGGTCCGCCGAGGCGAAGTCCGTGCGCGTCACGGACGTGATGTCGTAGGAGGATCCACCGACGAAGTCGATCGAGAGGTTCAGCCCGAACGCGACGAGCGCGACGAGCGACACCGCGATGACGGCGGCCGAGATCATCACCCAGCGGCGGGTCTGGCCGATGAAGTCGTAGTTGGTGTCCTTCATGACGCACCCCCCTGGGCCCGCAGGGTCGCTTCCGGCAGCGGCCTCGCCCGCAGCGACTCTCGGGTCAGCTTCTTGCCCTGGCTGAGCAGCCCGACCGCTGCGCGCGTGTACACGTACAGGATCACGAGGTCGATGATCGTCGCGATGCCCAGCGTGAGCGCGAAGCCACGGACCGGTCCGACCGCGAGGAAGTACAGGATGATCGCGGCGGCGAGCGTGACCGTGTTGCCGGCGAGGTTCGTGCGGAAGGCGCTGGCGAAGGCGCGCTTCACCGACGTCCGCACGGTCTTGCCGGAGTTGACCTCGTCGCGGATGCGCTCGAAGTACAGGATCGACGAGTCCGCGGTGATGCCGACCGAGACGATGATGCCGGCGATGCCCGACAGCGTCAGCGCGAACCCGAGCTGCCCGAGGCCGGTGATGATGCCCATCATCATCACGCCGAAGATCGTCAGTCCGCCGATCGCGACGACGCCGAGCCAGCGATAGAACGAGATGAGGTAGGCGGCGACGAGGAGGAGCCCGAGCGCGCCGGCGATGATGCCGGACGAGAGGCTCTTCTCGCCGAGCGTCGCGGACACGGTCTCGAACGTCGAGGCCTCGAGGGTGATCGGGAGCGCGCCCGTCTTCAGCACGAGCGCGAGGTTCTGCGCCTCGAGCTGCTGATCGTCCTGGCTCGTGCCCTGACCGACCGTGATCGAGGCGCTGCCACCCTGGATGCCGACGTTGCAGGCCACGGAGTCCGACGGCGTCGGCGCGGACTCGACGATGTTGTCGAGCACGATCGCGAACTGACCGCCAAGGCCGAGGTCCCGCTCGCACGAGAGCTCACCGGTCACGCGGGCGAAGGCCTCGCCACCCTCGGCGTCGAAGTCGACCGAGACGGCCCAGCCGCCCTGACCGAAGACTGGGAGCGCGTCCTCGACGTTGTCACCGGTCAGCTCGGCGACACCGAGCACGTACTTGAGCGGGATGGCCTGGCCGGTGGACGGGTCCGTCAGGCCGCTCGTGTCGTCCGACGGTCCGCAGATGACGCCGCGAACGTCGTTCGGGAAGTCGTCGCCGATCCGGTAGAGCTCGACGCCGTCGAGGTCGAGGCTGCTCGAGCCCAGTCCCTGCTGCGCGAGGAGGTCCTGGATCTCCTGCTCGGTCAGCGCCGGCGGCTCGTCCGTGGGCTCGTCGGTCGGCTCATCGATCGGCTCGTCGGTCGCGGACGGCTCCTCGACGGGAGTCGGCTCGCCCTCGGTGGCCGCTTTGACGGTCACCTCACCGACGGATCCGGCCTCGCCGTCTCCGGCGTCGGACGGGGCGTCGGACGGGGCGTCGGACGGCGTCTCGCTGATCGTGTCCGACGGCGTGTCCGACGGCGTCTCGGACGGCGTCTCTGACGGCGTCTCGGACGTGCCGTCGCCGAGGAGGCTCGTGCCGTTCGGGCCGTTCTCCACGCACGACGGGAAGCGGGCGTAGTCGGCGCTGCCCGGGAACAGGGAGCCCTCGACGCGTCGGAACGTCAGCTGCGCGGTCGTGCCGATGATCTCCTTGGCGCGCTCGGGGTCATCGAGACCGGGGAGCTGCACGAGGACATCGTTGTCCTGCCGGCTGATCTGTGGCTCGGCGACTCCGAGGGAGTCGATGCGGGCGCGGATGACGGCGATCGTCTCATCGAGGACGGCGCTGTCGATCGTCTCCCCCGGCGCGAGCCGCGGCGAGTAGATCGCGCTGATCCCGCCCTGCAGGTCGAGGCCGAGATTCGGGCGAGCGCCCGCAGCGAGGAAGCCGATCGTGCCACCCACCAGCAGGAAGGTCAGCACGAGCGAGACGATGTATTTCCGGCGATCCGGCATGCTCAGTCCTCGTCACTCAGGAGGTCGTCAGCGACCTCGTCGGCGTCCACGATGTTGCCGATCGCCGTGCGCTGGTAGCGCAGGACGACGTCGTCGTTGACCAAGAGGTCGACCCAGCTGTCGCCCAGCTCGGCCACCTCGCCGTGCAGCCCGCCGATGGTGACGACCGCGTCGCCGACCTCGAGCGAGGAGAGCAGCGACGACTGCTGCGCCTGCCGCTTCTGCTGAGGTCGCAGCACCATGACGTAGAAGAGCACGCCGAAGGCGAGCAGGACGAGCAGGGAACCTGCGTTCTCCATGGACCGGACTTCCTGACAACGAGCACGGACATGCCGAGCGCCCGCAGTCGGCGGGCGCTGGGGCTGAACTCTACCGGGCTGGTCACGGGTCGAAGAGTTGCTGATCCCCCCGAACGGGCGGGGTCAGGCCCAGATGCATCCACGCCCGGTTGGTTGCGACGCGTCCGCGGGGCGTCCGCTGGATCAGACCTTCCCGGATCAGGAATGGTTCGACGCGGTCCTCGACGGTGTCGGACTCCTCACCGAGCGCCGTCGCGAGCGTCACCAGACCGACCGGCCCGCCGTCGAACCGGCGGACCACGGCCTCCAGCACGCGCAGGTCGAGACGGTCCAGGCCCAGCTCGTCGACGTCGAAGAGCTTGAGCGCAGCTGCCGCGGTCTCCGCGTCGATGTGGCCGCGGGCCTCGACCTCGGCGTAGTCGCGGACGCGTCGCAGGAGCCGGTTGGCGACGCGAGGCGTGCCGCGAGCTCGTCGGGCGATCTGCTTCGCCCCGTCGTCGTCGATGTCGATGTCCAGCAGGCCGGCGCTGCGCACGACGATCGTGTGCAGATCCACCGCGTCGTAGTGGTCGAGGTGCGCGCCGAACCCGAAGCGGTCGCGCAGCGGCGAGGCGATGAGGCCGGATCGGGTGGTGGCGCCGACGAGCGTGAACGGGGCGAGGTCGAGGCGGATCGATCGCGCACCCGGCCCCTTGCCGACCACGATGTCGAGCTGGAAGTCCTCCATCGCGGAGTACAGGACCTCCTCCACGGCGCGTGGCAGGCGGTGGATCTCGTCGATGAAGAGGACGTCGCCGGGCTCGAGGTTGGTCAGGATGGCGGCGAGGTCACCGGGGCGCTCGATCGCCGGGCCGCTGGTCGCGCGGAACGCGGCGTCGACCTCGGACGCGATGATCGCGGCGAGCGTCGTCTTGCCCAGCCCGGGCGGCCCGGAGAGCAGGACGTGGTCGACCGGCTGTCCGCGCTGGACCGCGCCGGCGAGCACGACACGCAGCTGCGCGCGGATCCGCGGCTGCCCGACGAAGGACGCGAGCGTGCGTGGCCGCAGGCTCGCCTCGTGCGGTTCCTCACCCGGGAGCACGATCGACTCGAGGACCTCGGCGTCGTCGTGGGCGCTCATCGGACCGCTCCGCTCGACAGGCTTCGCAGCGCGAGCCGCAGCAGCGTGGACACATCGCCGTCGTCGGGCAGACCGCGAACGGCCGTCGTGATCTCCGCCGGCTGGTAGCCGAGCTGCGCCAGCGCAGCTCGGACCTCGGAGCGCGGGTCATCGGCGACGGTCTCGCTGACGGGGCCGAGGTCGTCGTCGAGGACGAGGACACCGACCTTGTCACGCAGCTCGAGGATGATCCGCTGGGCGACCTTCTTGCCGACGCCCGGGACCATCGTCAGCGAGGCGAGG
>RCMY010004264.1_pt1 | contig 20002 bp, 20 predicted proteins | sample 2041341 | NCBI WGS metagenome assembly RCMY01 (sample SAMN09708234, study PRJNA481090) | Marine sediment metagenome, whole genome shotgun sequencing project. | reverse complement strand
TTTGAATTCACCTTTGATTTTTAAATACGCTTTGAAATTCATTGGATTTTATAACTGTCCGAATATGATTCGTTTAAAAAAGCAGCAATACACCGAATCCGCTTAAAAATTGATATTAATATCTGAACGCATCAGCACTATTTTTGAATATCAAATATTTACATATGGAGTTCAAACCCCAGCCAAATGCCAACTGGATTAGGACCCAAACGGTGATATCCAATTTGGATTATTGATAATGCATACTTGTTTATTTCGACAAACGACGTTCTTCAATTATTTTAAGCTTCTTTCTTAACATTTGCATATCGTCACTTACCCGACTGTTTAAAATCTTGGCGTAATGCTGTGTCGTTTTTAGATTTTTATGACCCAGCATCTTGCTGACAGACTCTATTGAAACACCATTGGTTAAAGTTACAGTTGTAGCAAACGTATGACGAGCCAAATGGGTGGTTAGATTTTTATTAATACCGCTTATATGGGCAATCTCCTTTAAATAGGCATTCATTTTTTGGTTGGTCAATACCGGAAGTAATCTGTCGTTCATCAGATAAGGACTATCTACATACTTATCTAAAATCATTTGCGCTGTAGCTAGAATTGGGATATTGGATTTGGTTTTAGTTTTAGTTCGTGCCGTACTAATCCATTTTTCTCCATCGATCCCAATAGTAATGTCATTTTCGTTCAACTTTTTTACATCCGCATAGGCGAGTCCGGTAAAACAACAGAAAACAAAAATATCGCGTACATGTTCCAAACGGGGTGTATGCAAATCTGTGTCCATCAACTGCTGTATTTCTTCCGAAGTCAAAAATTGCCGATCAACCGTTTTCAGCCTAACCTTCCACTTTATATATGGATCTTTTGTAATCCAGTCATTGGCAAATGCGATTCTGACTATTTTTTTAAAATTAACCACGTACTTAATAGCCGTATTGTGGCCACATTTCCTGGCACTTTTCAAGTAATACTCGAAACCCGAAACAAACTTAAAATCTACATCTTTGATTGGGATATCGTCTTTTCCATATTCTAGCAGTATGAAATCCGAAACATGTTTCTTGGCAGTTCTATATCGTTCTGCCGTTCCTGCAGCAAAATCCTTACCTATAAGCGCATCCACTTTATCATTATGCTCCTGAAAGATTTCCAATACAAATTTTTCTGGTTTTCTTTTTCCGAGATATGTTTCTTTCAATAAAGAGGCAGTAACATTTCGATTTTCATCTATCAGATTGTCATAAATCCTAAATAATTTGGTGCGAATATTGGCCATATGAATATTCAACTCTCTAGTGGCAGCCGTTTTCCCCTGCAAGATTTCGTTTGTGCGGTTCCATTTAGACAAATCTACTTTACGCCGAACACTTAATTCAGAGCGCCCTCCATTCACAGTAATCCTTAAGTATAATGGGGCATTACCGCCCTTATCAGCATCGTTACGTTTGGGGTAGAAAAGGATAGAGAATGTATTTTTCATAGGTGAGTACTTAATATTGGTGCAACAGAACACCAAAAGGTACAAAAAATACAGTTGTAAGTGATACAAAATCAGCAAGTTATAGCTAAATCGGTGAGTAGTTATATTTCGGAAGACTACTCACCGATTAGCTCCCTATATCTTTAGTATCATTCGAATTCAAATGGATACATATGAAATGAAAAGCCCTGTAAACATGATGCTTACAGGGCTTTGAACAGTTTTGGCAAAGCGGAGAAAGAGGGATTCGAACCCCCGGAGGTGTGACCCTCAACAGTTTTCAAGACTGCCGCATTCGACCACTCTGCCATTTCTCCTTTTGTAAGGGAGGGCCTGTGCCCTCCGAAGTATCCGCCGCAGGCGAAATGCGTAAGAGGGTGCAAATATAGAAAGCTTTTTCTGTTTCTTAAGATGATTTATAAGAATAATTTATATCGTGAAATATCAGAGCTACTCTGAGCGGATTTGAGAACCTTTTTTTATATCTTGAAGATTGTGAAAAATCCCTTGGTCAGCATCCTAATCCCCTTTAAAAATACCGAAAGGTTTCTTTACGACTGTCTGGATTCGGTCTGCTCCCAAACCTACAAAAACTGGGAGATACTGGCAGTCAATGACCAATCTACCGACGCTAGCAAACGTTTGGTCGAATCCCTATCCGCAAAGGAAGGGCGTATTAAACTGATCAACAACAGCGGCAAAGGCATTATCGAAGCCCTGCGCACCGCCTATGGTAAAAGCAACGGACAACTCATCACCCGAATGGATTCCGACGACATCATGGCCCCGAACAAACTACGGACCATGGTCGATGCACTTTTAAAACACGGCAAAGGCCGCTTGGCCATCGGGCAGGTCAAATATTTCTCCGACCAAAGCATAGGCGACGGATACGCCCGTTACGAGAAATGGTTGAACTCACTTACCGAAACCGGCAGCAACTATTCCGAAATCTATAAGGAATGCGTGATCCCCTCCCCTTGCTGGATGGTTTTTCGGGAAGATCTGAATGCCTGTGGTGCCTTTACACCGGACCGCTATCCCGAAGATTATGATCTGGCGTTCAGGTTTTATGAAATGGGATTAAAGTGCATACCCTGCAACCAAGTACTCCACCATTGGCGGGATTACGACACTCGCACTTCCCGCACCAGCGAACACTACGCTCAAAACTATTTTCTGGATATCAAGCTACATTATTTCCTCAAACTGGATTACAATCCCAACAGACCATTGACCGTCTGGGGCGCAGGAAAGAAGGGGAAGGAAATCGTAAAGGGACTCCAGAAAAAAAACATCCCTTTTGAATGGCTCTGCGACAATCCAAAAAAGATCGGGCAGGAAATTTACGGGAAAGAGATGCTGCATTACAGTAAATTGGAAGCACTAGAAAACTCGCAGAGCATAATTACCGTGGCCAATGAAGAGGCGCAGACGATTATAAAGGGCTATTTCAGAAAGTTGAGGCAAAAGCATATGCTGGATTACTTTTTCTTTTGCTAGGGAAGCTTATTAATTGTTTTGAATCTTTTGACAGCGAGGACAACCCCCTTGTTGTGCAATCCTTTCGGTCGTGCCTCCCTCATCGGTTGCAAGTCAAGAGGAGAATCCCGTAAAATTACTTTTTTTAAGTCTTACATCTTATGTCTAGTAGCGCAGCGGTCTAACGTCTTTTTTACATACCTTTGCAATCTCAAACCGGGAAATGCAGTTTAAACATCCAGAACTTCTTTGGGCCCTTCTCCTCCTTCTGATTCCCATTATTATCCATCTTTTTCAATTGCGGCGGTTTGAAAAGACGCCGTTTACCAATGTCAAGTTTCTTAAAAAAGTTGTGTCAGAATCCCGCCGTAGCAATCTCCTGAAAAAATGGCTTCTTTTACTGACAAGATTGGTCATGCTTGCGGGCTTGGTCATTGCTTTTGCGCAGCCTTTTCTTTCGGAGCAATCTGCACTGAAACAGAGAGAAACGATTATTTATCTGGACGATTCCTTTAGCATGCAGGCGAAATCTGACGGAGCCACTTTGTTGGAAAATGCGGTGCAATCCCTTATAAAATCCATACCTAGGAACCAAAATTTCACGCTGTTCACGAATGACAAGGTCTTCAAAAAGGTTTCTTTGCCCGAGGTACAGAACGATTTGCTGGCTATCAACACTATCCCAAAACAGCTTCAACTGAACGAAATATATTTAAAGGCGAATACTTTTTTCGAGGGAGATTCGGAGACGGTCAGGAATCTAGTGCTGGTATCCGATTTTCAACAGCGGATGGGCTCGTCCGGAATCGATACGGCCAGTACTATGCAAAAACATCTTGTGCCCTTGACCCCCGAAAGCATGGAAAACGTAGCTTTGGATTCCGTTTATTTAGACGGACAAAATTCTGACAACATAGAACTTACAGCAATAGTGTCACGCAAAGGTTCAATAGGGAGCACCCCGGTTTCCCTGTTTAACGGAGAACAACTTATAGCAAAAACGGCGGCCGTTTTTCAAAAAAACGATCAGGCCAAGGTGCAATTTACCCTTCCTAAAAACGAGCGAATCAAGGGCAAACTCGAGGTCTCCGATACGGGATTGGTTTATGACAACCACCTATACTTTACTATCGACACGAAAGAAAAAATCAAGGTATTGGTTATCGGCGATGCCAATAGCAACTATCTGAACAGAATCTATACCGATGATGAATTCAACTTTACGGCCACGGCTCCGAAAAACCTGAATTACGGCGACCTGGGTACTCAAAACTTGATACTCTTGAACGAAATGCCATCCGTACCAACTGCCTTGGTCACTAGCCTCAGGTCGTTTACGGAAGGCGGTGGAAGCTTGGTCATTGTGCCATCCGATGATATCGATATAAATTCTTACAACCTTTTGACTTCCAATTACTTTTCTACATCATTTACACAAAAGGTTAATACGAAACGTGCCATCACCAACATATCCTTTTCGCATCCCTTATACCGCAATGTATTCGAAAAAAATGTGACGAATTTTCAATATCCGGAAGTATCGCAACATTTCAAGGTCAAGACCGCCGCACCTACTGCACTTTCGTTTCAGGACAATATGCCGTTCTTGATCGGTGGCGACGGCAAGTACATTTTTACCGCATCGATTGCTGCAGAAAATTCGAACTTCAAAAATTCCCCCTTAATCGTACCGACGTTCTACAATATGGGGAGCAACAGCTTGAGATTACCTCCGCTATACGGAGTTTTGGGAAATATCTTCTCCATAGATGTTTCCGTCAGCCTTCCCGACGACGCTATCCTCAAGGTAACGAAGGGGGAATACCAATTTATCCCTCAACAACAGGCCCTTTCGAACAAGGTTACGCTAACTTTCGATGAAAATTTAAAAGAGGATGGCATTTATACGATTTCGCAAGGCGATACACCCCTTAAAAACATCAGTTTTAACTTTGACCGAAAAGAAAGCGACCTCACCTACCTAAACCTTGACGAACTTAAAGGGGTGTCAAAAGCGTCTTCCATTGCCTCGCTCTTCGACACCTTTGAAAAAGACAACCGCATCACCGCACTTTGGAAATGGTTCGTTATTTTAGCATTGCTGATGTTGTTGGTGGAGGTTTTAATACAGAAGTTTATCGCCTAAAGCAAAACCTTGGATATAGAACGAATACAACATTGTCTTTTTAGTTCATTTCAACCAGCAGTAGAAAATAATTCTATTAATTTATAATCAATAATTCATCTCCATGAACCTGCTCCTAAAATCCGCCAAGATTATTGATGCCTCCAACACGGAACTTCATTCCAAGAAACGGGACATCCTCATCAAAAACGGTAAAATCGAGAAGATAGCCGCCAACATATCGTCCGATAACAAGACGGAGACCGTGACTTTAAAAAATCTACATGTCTCCATAGGTTGGTTCGATAGTGGTGTATGCTTCGGCGAGCCGGGATTTGAGGAGCGGGAAACGATAGTAAACGGACTTGAAACGGCCGCCAAAAGCGGTTTTACCGACATCGTATTGAATCCCAACACCTATCCGGTGCCGGATAGTAGTCCCGATATCGTTTTTCTTAAAAACGCGGCCAGAGGCCAGGTGACCGGTTTGCATCCTTTGGGTACGTTGACTATGAAGGCTGAGGGAAAGGACCTTGCCGAACTCTACGACATGAAAAATACGGGAGCGGTAGGTTTCTACGATTTTAAACATCCCTTGGAAAATGCGAACCTTTTAAAAATCGCCCTGCAATATGTATCGAGTTTCGGGGGATTGGCCTATTCCTTTCCCATGGATACCACTATTGCCGGCAAGGGAAACGTCAACGAAGGAGAGACCTCCGTTAGGCTTGGATTAAAGGGAATTCCCGCCCTTGCGGAGGAGTTGCGGATAGCTAGAGACCTATTTATTTTAGAATATACCGGTGGAAAATTACACATACCCACCCTATCGACCGGGCGTTCGGTGAAATTAATCGCTGACGCCAAGAAAAGAGGATTAGACATCAGCTGTAGCGTCGCGATTCACAACTTATTCTATATCGATTCCAAGTTAGAGGAGTTCGACGCGGCCTACAAGGTAATGCCGCCTTTGCGCACCAAAGAAGACATCAAGGCACTGATAAAAGGAGTAAAGGACGGCAGCATCGATTTCGTGACCAGCGACCATATACCGATGAACATCGAGGAAAAACAAGTGGAGTTTGAGAATGCCGCCTTCGGAAATATCGGATTAGAAAGCGCTTTTGGTTGCCTAAACCGAATTTTTGATACCGAAACCGCCATAGATCTTCTCACGAAAGGAAGGGAAAGATACGGTATAGAACAACCTAAAATCAAGGAAGGCGAAGCGGCCAACCTCACGCTTTTCGACCCGGACGTATCATATCGTTTTGAGGAAAAGAACGTACATTCCACCTCCAAGAACAGTATGTTTTTCAATGCGGAGCTCAAGGGCAAGGTTTACGGGGTAATTAATCAAGGACAAACACTTTCTTGATTATTTTTAAACCATAAAATCTATTTTTAAACTTTAAAACCAACACTATGAACCAAACAACTATTGACGAGGGAAAAACAATTGCGATTATCAGTTACATCACGGTTATTGGCCTGATTATAGCCTATATACTGAATAACAGCAAAAATAACGCCTTTGCGCAATTTCACATCGGTCAATCGGTGAGAATCGTTGTGCTGGCGTTCGCCAATTCTTTGCTAGGATGGGTGTTACCCTTTTCTTTAAGCATCATAACTACCATAATCGGAATTGGAATTTTTGTCTTTATAATTTTAGGAATCGTAAATGCGGTAAACGGAAAAACGACCCCGCTTCCGGTCATCGGGACTATAGGATAATAATCCAGTCAAACGATAAAAAAGAGGGCGGGATACGGCCTCTATTTTTTTTGTACGCTCTTCATGCTTGCCTTAACTTTGTAGCCATGAATTCCATAAAAGAAGGAAAGACCGCGGCCATTGTCGCCTATTTCACCCTTGTCGGCGCCTTGATTGCCATAAGCATGAACAGCGAGCCGAAGAATGATTTTGCCCGTTTCCACATTCGGCAGGCGTTCGGCCTACATCTGTTTTTTTTGGGGTTCGCCCTTTTTCTGAGCGCTTGGTTCAACGCCTATGCGTTTTACGGTTTGTATATCGGCTATATTGTGCTCTGGGGGTACGGTTTTATCGGTGCCCTGCAAGATAAAAAGCAGTCCGTGCCGATCTTGGGCGATTTTTTTCAAAAATGGTTCACTTTTATAAATTGAAGTTGGATGCGAGATGCGCGGTGTCGGATGTTTAGTGTTTGGTGTTTGCGGTTGAAAAATAAATCGTTAACAGCGACACACAGTCTCACATCGTGCATCGTGCATCGTGCATCGTGCATCGTGCATCGTGCATTAAACAAATTATCTAAAATTGAAATCCTCCCTAAAAACTCTTAAAACCAGTCTCCGAATATGACCACAGCCCCATTGTCCTTAGAACATATTATTCGCCCCTCATCACTAACAGAAGGTAAACCGCCTGTATTATTTATGCTCCACGGCTACGGAAGCGACGAAGAAGATCTTTTTTCCTTTGCATCGGAGCTTCCAATGGAATTATGCATCATTTCCGTCCGCGTGCCCCCTACCCTATGGAACCTTTCGGAAATGCTTGGTACGCCATTAATTTTGATGCGCAACAGGGCAAATGGAGCGATGACGAACAGGCCGTACTATCTCGCGAAAAAATTGTCACATTTATCGAAGAAGCCTGTAAAACCTACGGATTGAATGAAAGGGGCATCACCCTTTTAGGTTTCAGCCAGGGTACGATTCTCAGCTATGCAGTGGCCTTATCATATCCCGAAAAAATAAAAAACGTGATAGCCCTCAGTGGGTATATTAACGAGAAAATTTTAGTGGACGGTTATGCCGATAAAAACCATGAAAATCTCATGATATATGCCTCACACGGACAAGTAGATCAGGTAATTCCGCCAGAGTGGGCGCAGAAAGCCCCGCCATTTTTGGATAAACTGGGCATTGAGCATGTGTATGAGGAATTTCCCGTTGGGCATGGTGTTTCGCCCCAGAATTTTCATTCGTTCAATACATGGCTAACAAGCAAGATTTAACTTTTGCCATGGTATTAAACAATTTAAGGTTTAATCACTGCTATGCAGCTGTTCAAGGATCAAAGTTGATTTGATGTTAACCTTGAACTTTGAAGGCTACTTTAGTAGCTCTTGAACCTTAAATTTTTGACTGATAACAGCTGATTGCGACTGATACTCAATTGCTTCTCGTATACAACAAATGGTCTATCAAGGTAAAGTCCACTCCCAAATCGTCCTTCAGTTCGTATTTAATAAGCAGTTCGCCCCAATATTTTCCATCGGAAAAATCGGCCAATATCCATTTGTGATTCAGCACTTTGATTTTATTGATCTTAAAATCGCCCTCCATACCCTCGTAAGGCACAAGGGGGTTTGTGCCCTTGCTTTCATTGGTCTCCAGAAGTTTATCGGATATGTAGCCCGAAGGGTTTTTTAAGGACAAATGATTGTAGTACGCTAGGGCATCATCATTGTTTTCCAAAGAAAAATACTGCATTTCCAGCACTTTTAGTTGCGTGTTTTTAACGGAATCCTGCAATTGTTCCACATCTTCCTGTAGATTTTCGATCTGGGCATCCTTGGCTTCCGCCATCTTGCCACTACTAACAAATAGGTACAGGCTGATGAGCGCCATAAAAAGGAATAGGTAAAGAAAGATTTTACTTTTCAATTGTATTTATTTTTGGTCAGGAAACGCAGACATTGCGCGCCCAAAGTCAGTATTTTTTTTTCAGGATTCTTGCCCCATAAGCATAACGTTATAGACTTACTGTCTATTGTCTCAAATCCCAATTCTCAAATCTTATGTCTCGACCACTAACCCATCATAAGCCAAGTGCACGCCTTCCGGCAATTTTTTTTCCACTTCGGCATGAAATCCCAACATATGGCTAATATGGGTGAAGTAAGCGGTTTCGGGTTTTACTTTTTCTACAAATGCGATGGCCTCTTCCAAGTTAAAATGGGAGTGGTGGGCCTCTATTCGAAGAGCGTTGACCACTAAAACTTTCGAGCCTTTAATCTTATCTATTTCCTTTTCATCAATTGTTTTTACATCCGTCATATATGTGAAATCGCCAAAGCGGTACCCGTATACCTGTATTCGATTGTGCTTGGCCGATATAGGTACTACGGAAATATCGCCCAAAAGAAACGGATGATTATTTTCGACCAAATTTACATCGACACAGGGAGCGCCCGGATACCGATTGGTATCCGCAAAAATATAATCAAACCGTTTTCGTAAGGAATCGGCGACCCTTTGATGGGCATATATGGGAATGTCGCCCTGACGGAAAAAGAAGGGACGGATATCGTCAAGCCCTGCCGTATGGTCGGAATGCTCATGCGTAAAAAGAATACCATCCAATCTATCGACCGGATGGGCGAGCATCTGCTGCCGGAAATCAGGGCCACAGTCGATTACGTAGTTATAGCTATCCCAAGAAATCAATACGGATACCCGCAGTCTTTTGTCCTTGGAATCATCGCTCAAACAAACGGGATGTCTACTGCCGATAATTGGAATACCTTGGGATGTACCGGTACCTAAAAATGTAATTCTCAAAGCGTCATTATTCTAAAACCAAATTTATAACTAAAAAATTTATTAGATTGCCCGAACTTGTTAACTTTGTTTAACAAAAAAAAAGCTATGGCTTCAGTTCTTGATAGGGACATCGCATTTGAAAACATTCCTTCCATCAAGGCCAAGACCTTGAGGATCAATCTAAATCCCGATATCTATGGAACTTTTTCGGAAATCGGGGCGGGCCAAGAAACCGCCCGGAACTTTTTTAGGTCCGGAGGTGCCTCGGGTACCATAGCGAAAGCCATGAGTGCTTATGACAAAGATTTCAGCGACGCGATATACGGCATCGAAGAAGACGGCAGATATGTGACTCAACCCCGTTTAAAAAAAATGTTGACTCACGAAATGCAGCTGATGGAAGAACGTATCAGCAGGGAGACACACCCCGACCGCCTTTTCTTTTCTTATGCGAATACGGTCGCTACAATTGATTTCTCAAAACGGTACAAAGGCCATGGGTGGCTGGGTATACGCTACCAGCTCGACCCCAAACAAACAGATTATGACGAAATCGTGTTGCACATCCGTTTCAAACAGAACGAGGCCCGGTTGCAGCAAGAAACCTTGGGTGTGGTGGGCACCAACCTCATATATGGGGCCTTCTATAAGTACCACAAACCCAGAAATCTGCTGAAATACCTCTATGACCATATTGATAAGGACACCATCGAAATCGATATGATCAACTTTTCAGGTCCAAATTTCAAAGAGGTCGACAATCGTTTGATGAGCCTACAATTGATTCGAAACGATATGACCGATGCCGTCATGTTCGGTCCCGACGGCAATAACCTATTGCCGGCGACTCTGCTCTACAAAAAGAATATTCTGGCATTACGGGGCAGTTTTAGGCCCGTCACCAAGGTAAATATGGATATGTTCCATAAATCCCATGATATTTTTCTCCGCGATCCGGCGGTCGACCAAGAGCGTACCATCGTCATCTTTGAGATTACCTTATCGAACCTTAAAGCGTCGGGAGAAATCGATGAGCGTGATTTTATGGACCGTGCCGAATTACTTTGTGCCCTGGGTCATACTGTTATGATATCCAAATTTCAGGAATATTACAAACTGGTCGAGTATTTTAACAATTATACCAAAGAAAAAATAGGTTTGACTATGGGCGTCAATAACCTTATCGATATTTTCGACGAGAAATACTACCGCCATTTGAGCGGTGGTATTTTAGAAGCCTTCGGAAAGCTGTTCTTTAAAGAGCTTCAGGTGTATCTCTACCCCATGAAAAATACCGATACCGGCCAAATCATGACCAGCAACAATATCAAGGTACATCCGAGAATGAAAGAACTCTACAAATTCTTCAAGTACAACGGCAAGGTGATGGACATTATCGACTATGATCCCGAAATTATGGACATCTTTTCCAGGGATGTACTCAAGAAAATCTTCAACAACGAAAAAGGCTGGGAAGAAATGCTGCCCAAGGGTATTGCCAAGATTATAAAGGAAAAGAATCTTTTTACGCGCAAACTAGTTAAGGCGGAGAAGGCTTAAGGAAAATTTGCAGTTGCAGTAAACAGTTCAAGGTTCAATCGCTACTTCGTAGCTATTGAAGGTTCAAAGTTGCCGTTAACAACTTTAAACCTTGAAGCTTAAATTATCGAAGTGTCAAAACTGACCAAAAGAACAAACTACTTCAGTCCAAAAGCTGTGCCGCGTGATCTTTGGTCTTTACTTTTTCGATTACCTTTTCCACTACCCCATTCTCATCGAGTACAAAGGTAGTCCGGTGTAATCCGTCGAATTTCCTCCCCATAAACTTTTTAGGTCCCCAAACCCCGAAAGTATCGATTACCGTGTGATCTTCATCGGCCAATAAAGGAAAGGGCAAATCGTATTTGTTCTTAAAGTTGGACTGCTTCTTGCCGGAATCTTCGCTGACCCCTAAAAGTTCGTATCCTGCCGCCTGTAGTTTGGTATAATTATCACGTAAATTACAGACTTCCGCAGTGCAGCCTGGTGTATTGGCCCTAGGGTAGAAAAAGACGATGAGTTTCTTACCCCTAAAATCGGAAAGTTTAATGATGGTGCCGTCTTGGTCTTTTGATAAAAATGCGGGAACTTGATCCCCTACTTGCAATTTGCCCATTTTCAATTAATTTTATCATTCATATACATACACGAAACTAAGCAAAAATGACGAAAGCCGAAAAGGTCGAATTTACAATTAAGACACTACAGGAGATTTATCCTGAAATTCCTGTTCCCCTTGCCCATAAAGATCCCTACAGCTTGCTTATCGCGGTACTCATGTCCGCCCAAAGCACCGATGTACGGGTGAACCAAATAACACCCTTGTTGTTTGAAAGAGCGGACAATCCTTATGATATGGTAAAACTATCCGTAGAAGAAATTCGGGAAATTATTAAACCGGTCGGACTCTCGCCCATGAAATCCAAAGGCATTCACGGACTTTCGAAAATCCTGATCGAAAAGTACGACGGGCAAGTGCCCCAAGAAATGGAATTATTAGAAGAACTGCCCGCCGTAGGCCACAAAACGGCGAGTGTGGTAGTGTCGCAAGCTTTCGGAATTCCCGCTTTTCCAGTCGATACCCACATCCATCGTTTAATGTACCGATGGGGATTTTCAAACGGAAAAAATGTGGTACGGACCGAAAAAGATGCCAAACGTCTTTTTCCTAAAGAACTTTGGAATGACCTACATCTTCAGATTATTTGGTACGGCAGGGAATATTGCCAAGCAAGAGGCTGGAATTTGGATAACGATATCATCACAAAGACCGTTGGAAGAAAGTCGGTCTTGAACGAATATTATCGTAAAAAGAGATAAGCCCTATATCGAGAGCAACATTTTTTGATTTTAAAGCAAAATTGAAAGAATTGCCCAACGCTTTTCACAAAACGCATTACGCGAAAAATGCGTAAAGCGAATGGCGAAAAGCGTTTGGCATTAAAGCCTAGTTCAAATTATTCTCAAATCGGAAATTTTGATATTTCACGATATGTAGCGATTTAGAGAAACCCAACAAAAACTGTACGGTTTCCGGCCTAGCTGTAATGTTTTTACCTTTCTCAAGGTTTTCAGAGTAGATTTTTTCCATAATAGTAGCATTGTTATACAAGAATAACGCAACTACATCTGAAATATTGTCAAAATTAAGGACAAGATGTAAAATCTATGGAAATGAATTTTATTAATTGGTCAATACGATATTGTTTTTATCGATGATTTTGCGAAGGTTGATCAGCGCATAACGCATTCTTCCTAAAGCGGTATTGATACTAACCCCTGTATTTTCAGAGATTTCCTTAAAGCTCATGTCCTTGTAGATGCGCATAATCAAGACCTCTTTCTGGTCATCGGGCAGTTCTTCGATAAGATGTTGTAAATCTGAAGTAATCTGATCTTGAATGAGCTGTTTCTCGGCATTGAGTTTATCGTCACCGATTACCGAGAAAATATTAAAATCATCGCTACCTTCGAACATCGGCATCCTTTTGTTCTTTCTGAAATGATCGATGATCAAATTGTGGGCGATACGCATGACCCAGGGCAAAAATTTACCTTCCTCACTATATGAACCTTTTTTCAGGGTTTTGATGACCTTTATGAAGGTATCCTGAAAAATATCTTCGGTAACATCCCTATCCAATACTTTAGAATAAATAAAGCTACTGATACGTTGGTTGTGGCGGTTGATCAGAACCTCGAGGGCTTTTTCGTCACCGCTGATGTAATTGCTTACTAGTACTGAATCTTCAATTTGCTGGCTCATCTTGTAGGGTTTTTTTAGAGTTGGGACTTTCGAGGGGGAAAATTCCGGAGTTATGGTTAAATTTTTGAGTGTTTGTTTATCCTGTGGGGATAGCTTTGTTTTTTTAATCTGGAGTAAAACTAGACAGAAGTGGGCGTTTGGAAAAAACAATGTTGTCAAACCCCCGATTTTTGATGTGAAATCCTACTTTTTGCATTTTCGGTGAAATAAATCCGTCTCAATTGCGTTAGCTGGCACAATTCGGATGGTTTGAAAATAAAAAACCCCTGAAACATATGCTGCAGGGGCTTTTAAATTACTATGTAGTTACTTCAGTTCAAGTTCGTTTCGAAATAAATACCCTCGACTTCGGTTATTTGTAAGGATTTTGAGTACGCTAGTAAAAAATTCATGCTGTGTTTACTTGCCTTTACCAATTTACAGTTGCCTTGAATATCAAAGTAAATTTCTTCCATGATTGTTCGGTATTGTTTCGCTAATATAACGCAACAAAACCTGAAAAGGATGCCTCCGTCCGACCTACGACGGGTTAATTCGTCAAAACTATATCGTTCTCCTCTATAATCTTTCGCAAATTGATAAGGGCATAGCGCATTCGGCCTAGGGCGGTATTGATGCTAACACCGGTATTTTCGGAGATTTCCTTAAAACTCATATCCCTATAGATACGCATTACCAGAACTTCCTTTTGATCCGAAGGTAGTTCTTCAATCAAAATTCCTAAATCGGAATCTATCTGGTCTTTGATGATCTGTCGTTCTGCATCAAGTTTGTCGTCGCCCATTAGGGAAAAGATATTATAACTGTCCGCACCTTCGAACATGGGCATTCGGCTGCTTTTTCTAAAGTGGTCTATAATAAGGTTGTGGGCGATACGCATGATCCAGGGCAGAAATTTACCTTCTTCATTATAGGCACCCCTTCGTAGGGTCTTGATAACCTTTATAAAGGTATCCTGAAAAATGTCTTCGGTAATACTGCGGTTGCCTACCTTGGAATAGATAAAACTGCTGAGACGTTGATTGTGTTTGTCGATAAGCGCTTCCAAGGCTCTTTCGTCACCGGAAATATATCTTTGAATAAGAAGGGAATCTTCAAGTTTTGGCTCCATAACAATTACTTTTTTTGGTTATAACCAAGTGCTTTTCAAGATGAAAAGGACCTGCTAAAGAATACTGAAATCTTTAAAAAAGTAATTTTATGCTATAGGCGTGTAGTTGTATTAACGTTTTGTTAGGGGTCAAATATAGAAAAAAAATAATGACCGGGAAAAATTATGTGCAGATGGAGTGGTTTATTGTATCTATATACGTTAATTTTTACAAAAAAGTTCATCCGTTTGATCGTTTTGTGCTTTTTGCTGTGCAGAGTACGCTTAAATTCCTTTTGCAGAATGCACGCCTACCATGAAAATTTACTGTGTTTGGCTTAGCTTTCAGGTTTAAGAATGTGCCCTAAAAAATTGCCCTTAAAAGAACATCTCAAGCTAGGTTCAAGTTGTATCTTTGCAAAATGAACAAAGGCACACCTGCTTTACAAGACGTAAATCCGAAAGAAAACATTATTATTAAGGGAGCAAAACTGCACAATCTGAAGAATATAGATGTGGTTATTCCCCGAAATAAATTGGTGGTTATTACGGGACTATCCGGATCGGGAAAGTCCAGTCTGGCCTTTGATACGCTCTATGCGGAGGGACAGCGACGCTATGTGGAGAGTCTCTCCTCCTACGCCCGTCAGTTCTTGGGAAAGCTCGATAAGCCCAAAGTGGATTATATAAAAGGAATCGCCCCGGCCATCGCCATAGAGCAGAAGGTGAATTCCACCAATCCGCGATCGACGGTTGGCACGACTACGGAAATCTATGACTACCTCAAATTGCTCTATGCCCGAATCGGGAAGACATTTTCCCCCATTTCAGGAAACGTGGTAAAAAAACATACGGTCAGCGATGTCATCAATTATATCAAAACCTTTGACGAGGGTACAAAACTGCTATTATTGGCACCTCTGAAAATCGATGAAAAACGGGACACCTTAAAATCCTTACAATTACTGTCGAAACAAGGGTACGCACGTATCAAATACAAAGAGGAAGTCATCCGGATCGATGCCGCACCCAAAGATATTGGCAGGGAATTCGATTTGGTAGTGGATCGTGTCATTACAAAGGATGATGAGGATTTTCTTAACCGCTTGGCTAATGCCATCGACACCGCTTTTTTCGAGGGAAAAGGGGAATTGATCATTGAAGAGCTATCCACAGAGAACAGAAAGCATTTCAGCAATAATTTTGAATTGGACGGGATGACCTTTTTGGAACCGAACGTACATCTGTTCAGTTTTAACAATCCTTATGGCGCCTGCCCCAAATGTGAGGGCTACGGTGATGTTATCGGTATCGATGAAGACTTGGTGATCCCAAATACGGCCTTATCCGTTTATGAAAACGCCATTTTTGCCTGGCGGGGTGAGAGTATGGGGTGGTATCGCGACCAACTGGTAAATTCTGCCTATACCTTCGATTTCCCCATTCACAAACCCTGGTTCGAGCTGTCGGAGGACCAAAAGCAACTGGTATGGGACGGCAACGAACATTTTATAGGGCTACACAAGTTTTTCGAGACTTTGGAGGAAAAAAGCTATAAGATCCAGAATCGTGTAATGCTTTCGCGTTACCGAGGCAAGACCCGATGTAACCAATGTAATGGAAAGCGTTTGCGAAAGGAGACCGATTATGTAAAAGTGGACGATAAGAACATTTCTAATTTGGTCGAATTGCCCATTAAGCGGTTGATTGATTTCTTCGAGACAATTTCCTTGGGTGAACACGATGCCCAGATAGCCTCTCGTCTATTAAAGGAAATCAATACCCGTTTGAGGTTTTTGGATAAAGTAGGATTAGGATATTTGACCCTCAACCGGAAATCGAACAGTCTTTCCGGCGGGGAAAGCCAGCGTATCAATTTGGCGACCTCATTAGGCAGTAGCTTGGTAGGAAGCATGTATATTTTAGATGAGCCTAGTATCGGCCTACATCCTAAGGACACCGAAAACCTGATCGAGGTCCTAAAATCCCTTCGCGACCTGGGCAATACCGTAATTGTGGTCGAACATGACGAGGATATCATGAAAGCGGCCGACGAGGTAATCGATATCGGCCCCGAAGCGGGTACACATGGTGGCGAAGTGGTGGCTTATGGTCCGCTGAGCGAAATTCTGAAGTCCCACTCCCTTACCGCCGACTACCTCAACGGCACCCAAGAAATTGCGGTACCCAAGGAAAGACGCACCTCTCAAAACTATATTACCATAAAAGGTGCACGTGAAAATAATTTGAAGAATATCGATGTCACTTTTCCGCTGAACATGCTCACAGTAGTAACCGGTGTTTCCGGAAGCGGTAAAAGTACCTTGGTCAAAAAACTCCTCTATCCTATTATATTAAAGGAAACAGGCGGTTATGGCGAAAAAGCTGGACAGTTTACCGCCGCGGAAGGTAAATACAAGTCCATAAAGCATGTGGAGTTCGTAGACCAAAACCCGATCGGACGGTCCTCGCGCTCCAATCCCGTTACCTATATCAAGGCCTACGATGACATCCGGAATCTATTCGCCTCACAGAAACTAAGCAAAATAAGGGGCTATCAGGCCAAGCACTTTTCCTTTAACGTAGATGGCGGGCGTTGTGAAAAATGTAAAGGGGAAGGGGAAATCACGGTAGAGATGCAATTTATGGCGGACGTACATCTCGAATGTGAAACCTGCCGAGGCAAGCGCTTTAAAAAGGAAGTGCTGGAAGTCAAGTTCGAGGATGCCAATATCGACGATGTGCTCAACATGACCATCGACGATGCCATCGCCTTTTTTGATAGTAATAAACAGGATAAAATTGTCAGCAAGCTGAAGCCATTGCAAGATGTGGGTCTCGGGTATGTTACCTTGGGGCAGTCCTCCTCTACCCTATCCGGTGGCGAGGCGCAGCGGATAAAACTGGCCTCGTTTCTGGTTAAAGCAACGACCAAGGATAAAGCCCTTTTCATATTCGACGAACCCACCACTGGGCTCCATTTTCACGATATTAAAAAACTATTGAAATCTTTTGATGCCCTAATTGCCAAGGGCCATTCCGTAATTGTCATCGAGCACAATATCGAGCTTATCAAGTGTGCCGATTACATCATCGACCTTGGTCCTGAGGGCGGTGAGAATGGCGGGCAGCTGTTGGCGGAAGGTACACCGGAGGAGATTGTCAAAAGTAAAGACTCGTTTACTGCAGGGTATTTGAAAGCGAAGTTGTGAGATAAAAATTTCAAATTCCAAAGGTTCTGGAGGGAATTCGTTCGTTACGAGGTCGGGATGTTCGTTTTCCGCTGCCGTAAGCCATCCTACCGGCAGGTCTGTTTTTGGAGGCTACATACTGCTTTGCCGACCTGAAATTACACCTTTTTCAAAATTGGGTAAGCAGAGTAAGTGCTTACTCTTGTGGAAAAGTTGCCTTGGAAGACCCCAAAGGTTTCGTCGAATAGACCGATCCAGCAGCTTAAAAAGGTGCCAAAAAAGACCTAGGTAAAATGAACGAAAACCTTTGGGGTCTAACCCGCTTTCTCCGTACGGCACTCGGTACTGTCGAACAATATCAAAGTAAACGACAATATACAACTAATTAATAATCAGTAATTTATAATTAAAAATATTTTTTGGCACGTTGTTTGTTTTATTCAAGGCGAATGTAAATAGTTGCATTCTAGATTTAAAACCTTATATCATGAAAAACGTAGTCCTCTTTTTATCGGCTTTACTTTTAGGCACCTCTGGTGCCCTGGCCACAGCTACTGAAGATAAGGTTTCGGACAACCGTGCCAACCGCTATAACGACTCCTTTATATTTGTCGAGAATGGCATTACGTTTTCGGTATATCCCGATGGGGAGTTCGATTTCTATATCGACGAGCAGGTTACGGGCCGCAGAAATGGAGTAACGTTCAACTCCGGTTACGATTATAGTCCTTATGCCCAATATGATGATTATGGCGCGGTGATCCAAGTGGAAAACGTACCTATCTATTACGATTATTACGGGCGTGTAACCCAGATCGGCGATGTGGACGTCAGCTATAACCACAATCGGGTACACCGTGTGGGCAATATGTATGTCCATTATAACCGTAGAGGATTCTACGATTTTCATACAGGGTATATCAACGTTTATAACAGACATTACGTTTACCGACCTTTCCATGCGTTTTTTGCCAGACCGTCCGTAGGATTATGTCTGGTATACAACCGACCTTATCGAAGGTACTACAGCCCGGTACGTTATACCTACTACAACCCATACCAGTATAATACCCGAAGGGCATACGCCAAAATCGGACGTACCCATCGCTACAATAAAGTTCGCAGCGAACGCTCGCGGATCTATAGAAACGATCAAAGGGTCGCGGTACGGGACAATGGGGTAGGAAGCAATAGAACGGTTGCGAAAAGAAATAACAGTACCTCAAGAGGCAACAATGCCACAAGAGGCAACCGTTCGGTAGCCAAACGCAGCGATGCCGTGAGAACGGATCGTAGTAGTCAAGGTACGAACAGAAGCAGTGCCACACGTTCCAATAGCGCTCGTAATGGCAATAGCGTAACGCAACGGTCTACTGCCGCACGTACGCCTAACCGGAATTCGGTCACTCAAAGAACAGCTACCGAAACCCCACGTAGCCGTACAACGACCCGAAGTAGCCAAACGTATAAAAGTCCACAGCGGAGTACTTCGAACCGGTCAGCGAGCCAAGCACCTTCAAAAAGCAATAGCAGTGTAGGTTCAAGAAGTTCTTCATCGAGAAGCGTGAGCCAAGCACCGTCGAGAAGCAAGAGTAGTGCCGCGACAAGAAGTTCTTCTTCAAGGAGCGTAAGCAAAGCACCGTCACAAAGTAGAAGCAGTGCCGCAACAAGAAGTTCTTCTTCAAGGAGCGTAAGCAAGGCTCCATCAAGAAGCAGAAGTAGTGCCGCAACAAGAAGTTCTTCTTCAAGGAGCGTAAGCAAGGCTCCATCAAGAAGCAAAAGTAGCGTTTCCTCTAGGAGTTCTTCGTCAAGAAGTACGGCGAGCAGGGCAGCTTCGGGAAGCAGCAGGAATACAACAGCTGGAACATCGTCATCACGAAGTTCTAGAAGATATTAAGATAGTTTTTAGGTTGGTTAGTTGTTTGCCCCCGTAGCGGATTTATTCGCTGCGGGGGTTTTTCGATTCAGCTAACCGTTTTCAGGTTTGCTACGCAAAACCTGAAAACGGTTAGCTGAATTGACCCTGTGCGTAGCCGAAGGGTACCGTGATCACCAAGCTAGACCTGTGTTGCCCGGTTCGCCGACCTGCAAGGTGTGGTTGTGTAGCGACCTCCTTGTAGGTATGGTCTGACGGTTGACAACATGCATCGAACATAGACCTACAAGGATCGCTCATGCCTCGCTCATACCTTGCAGGTCGGCGTACGGCGAAAACCTTGTAGGTTAAATCAAACAACCTTCTCCAACGTAACCTTAATCGATTTACTAATAGGCGTCTTACTCTTCTCTGC
>RCMY010003047.1_pt1 | contig 20028 bp, 17 predicted proteins | sample 2041341 | NCBI WGS metagenome assembly RCMY01 (sample SAMN09708234, study PRJNA481090) | Marine sediment metagenome, whole genome shotgun sequencing project. | reverse complement strand
GCTTTAACCATTATTCAGTTACACAACAAAAACTTGGGAAGAAATATTAATCGACTGAAAATGGGATTCCCCTAAATGCGCAACGGGTTGCTTTTAATGTTTGGTTGCTTTTACACTTGACTTATGGCCTGAAGCTGCCAATGCCACATCGCTGCTGCCCGAATCCGCTTCTTTCCACGGCTCAGGCTCGCGCTCCAAACCGAAAGCGAGCACTTCGTCTATCCATTTTACGGCATGGATTTCCAAACCTTCTTTAACGTTTTGCGGAATTTCTTCCAAATCTTTAACGTTGTCTTTCGGAATCAGCACATGCTTGATGCCGCCGCGCAACGCGGCCAGCAGCTTCTCTTTCAGGCCGCCGATAGGCAGCACTTCGCCGCGCAGGGTGATTTCGCCGGTCATCGCCACATCGGCGCGCACGGGAATGTGCGTTAAGGCCGACACCATAGCCAGCGTCATCGCAATGCCGGCGCTGGGGCCGTCTTTCGGCGTGGCACCTTCGGGTACATGCACGTGGATGTCGTTTTTCTCGTAAAAATCAGGCGCAATGCCCAGCGCTTCGGCACGCGAGCGCACCACACTCCAAGCGGCTGAAATCGATTCCTGCATCACATCACCCAATTTGCCGGTGCGCACGATATTGCCTTTGCCTTTGAGCGCCACCGCTTCGATAGTGAGCAATTCGCCGCCCACTTCCGTCCACGCCAGCCCGGTTACTTGGCCGATGCGGTTTTCTTCTTCGGCCACGCCGTAGTCGAAGCGGCGCACGCCCAGATAGTCGTGCAGATTGGCGGCATTCACCACCACGGGTTCGCGTTTCAGACGGCCTTTGTCTTCATGGGCACGTTTGTCTTCAGCCAAGGCTATCTGCATCACCACTTTGCGGTAGATTTTGGCAATTTCGCGGTCGAGCGAGCGCACGCCGGCTTCGCGGGTGTAGTAGCGGATAATGTCGCGCACCGCACTCTCTTCAATCTCCACTTCGCCGCCTTTCACGCCGTTGCGCTTGATTTGCTTGGGCAGCAGATATTGCATGGCGATGTTGATTTTTTCGTCTTCCGTGTAGCCGGCCAGACGGATGATTTCCATGCGGTCGAGCAAGGCGGGCGGAATATTGAGGCTGTTGGATGTGGCGATAAACATCACATCGCTCAAGTCGTAATCCACCTCGGCATAATGATCGACAAATTTGCTGTTTTGCTCGGGATCGAGCACTTCCAGCAGCGCGCTGGCGGGGTCGCCGCGGAAATCGTTGCCGAGTTTGTCGATTTCATCGAGTAAAAATAAGGGGTTTTTCACGCCGGCCTTGGCCATGTTTTGCAGAATTTTGCCGGGCATCGAGCCGATATAGGTGCGGCGGTGGCCGCGGATTTCGCTCTCGTCGCGCACGCCGCCCAAAGCCATGCGCACATATTGGCGGCCGGTGGCTTTGGCGATGGATTCGCCCAGCGAGGTTTTACCCACGCCCGGCGGCCCCACCAGGCACAAAATCGGGCCTTTGAGCTTATCCACCCGTTTTTGCACCGCTAAGTATTCGAGAATGCGCTCTTTCACTTTTTCCAAGCCGTAATGATCGGCATCCAGCACCAAATCGGCTTTGGCAATATCTTTGCTCACGCGTGATTTTTTCTTCCACGGCAATTCCAGCAAGGTGTCGATATAGTTGCGCACCACGGTGGATTCGGCCGACATCGGCGGCATCATTTTGAGCTTTTTCAATTCGGCCAAGCTTTTTTCTTCGGCTTCTTTGCTCATGCCGGCTTCTTTGATTTGCTTTTCCAGCGCATCCAATTCGCCGCGCTCGTCTTCTTCGCCCAGCTCTTTTTGAATCGCTTTCACCTGCTCGTTGAGATAATACTCACGCTGTGATTTTTCCATTTGGCGCTTCACGCGGCCGCGGATACGCTTTTCCACCTGCATGATATCAAGCTCGGCTTCAAGCTGGCCGAGCAGATATTCCATGCGCGCGGCAATGCTCACGGTGTCGAGGATTTCCTGACGCTGATCCAGCTTCAATTGCAGATGCGCGGCAATGGTGTCTACCAAGCGGCCGTTGTTGTCGATGCCGTGAATGGTGTTGAGCACTTCGCCCGGAATTTTCTTGTTGAGCTTGGCAAACTGGTCGAATTGCGACAGCAGCGTGCGGCGCAAAGCTTCGATGTCGGCGCTGCCGCCATCGGTATCGTTTACCGCTTCAACATGCGCCAAAAATAATTCGCCGGTGTCTTCCACTGTGAGTGCGCGTGCGCGGCGCACGCCTTCCACCAACACTTTTACCGTGCCGTCGGGCAGCTTCAACACCTGCAACACATGGGCAACCGTGCCCATTTCGTGCAAATCTTTCGCATTGGGCTCTTCATCATTGGGGTTGCGCTGCGCCAGCAAAAACACCGGCTCATCGTTATCCATCGCCAAATCAAGCGCGGCAATCGATTTGGGCCGCCCCACAAACAAGGGCAGCACCATGTGCGGATACACCACCACATCGCGCAGCGGCAAAGTGGCCAGTGCGCTATATTCCTCAAAATGCTTATCTGTTTTCATTTTCAATCCCTGTTTTCCAGTATTCAATCGGGTTATGCGCAAAGTTGTGCCGGAATATGTTTTTTCAAGGCTTGCCCCGCATTCGTCGGCAGAATCGATACACAGCGCTTCTTCAGCCAAGCTGCAGCTGCATTTTGCCGCCGTGCCCACAGCCGTTTTTTGGCACCGCCGGCTTGAAAAAACACAGCGCGGCGGCATTTATGGATTCAGCCAACGGATTGCGCTAAAATGAGCGCCATCCGCTATCTATTTAAAAGCAGGCCGTCTGAAACGGTTTCAGACGGCCTCTATCGCGAAATAAAGATTTAAAGTGATGCAAAACTTTTTTATTTATTCCGCTCTATATCTTCCGCGCCAAGGAGCCGCCATGTCAGAAGAAAAAACCACGCTCATCGAGTTTCCCTGCACCTTTCCGGTGAAAATTATGGGTGCGCACCATCCCGAATTTGAAAACACGATTTTAGATGTGATTCGCGAGCACGCGCCCGACACCGAGCCGCACCAAATCAGCACCCGCCCCAGCAGCAAAGGCAATTATTTGGGCGCCACCGCTCAGGTAAATGTGGAGAGCCAAGAGCAGCTCGACAAGATTTACCACGCGCTCACGGCGCACCCCATGGTTAAAATGGTGCTCTAAACATGAAAACCGTTCAACTGGGCTTGGCCGATTACGCGCCCGTGTTTGAAGCCATGAAAGCATTTAACGACACGCGCAACGAAGCCACCGAAGATGAATTGTGGGTGGTGGAGCATCCACCCGTGTTCACCCAAGGCCTCGCCGGCAAACCCGAGCATCTGCTCATACGCGATGATATTCCCGTAGTGCAGATCGACCGCGGCGGCCAAATCACCTATCACGGCCCCGGCCAGCTCGTGGTGTATACCTTAATTGATTTCAAGCGCCGCCAAACCAGCGTGCGCCACATCGTGAGCGCGCTTGAAAACAGCATTATCGCCACCTTGGCCGAATACGGCATTGCCGCCGCCGCCGATCCTGAGCGCCCGGGCGTGTATGTGGGCGCTAAAAAAATCGCCTCGTTGGGGCTGCGCATCAAAAACGGCGCGGTATATCACGGCCTTGCGCTCAATATCGATATGGATTTAAGCCCGTTCACCCATATCAACCCCTGTGGCTATGCCGGCATGGAAATGACCCAAATGGCCGATTTGCTGAGCCCCTGCCCCGGCTTGGCAGAAGTGGCCGCCAAACTCACAGGCCATCTGAACACACAACTCGCATTGAAAGACTCTCTATCATGAGCGAAATCAAAATCGACCCCAAGCAAGGCATCAAACTCAAAGGTGCCGACAAAACCGCGCGCATCCCCATCAAAGTGGTGCCGCTCGACGAAAAAATCAAAAAGCCCGAATGGATACGCGCCAAGCTGCCCACAGGCAAGAAATTTTTTGAAATCAAAAATATTCTGCGCGATCAAAAAATGCATACCGTGTGCGAAGAAGCCAGCTGCCCCAATATCGGCGAATGCTTCAGCAAAGGCACCGCCACCTTTATGATTATGGGCGACATCTGCACCCGCCGCTGCCCCTTCTGCGACGTCGGCCACGGCCGCCCCAACCCGCTTGACGCCGACGAGCCGAAAAACCTCGCCGAATCCGTGGCCGCCATGAAGCTGCGCTATGTAGTGATCACCTCGGTGGACCGCGACGACTTGCGCGACGGCGGCGCCCAGCACTTTGCCGACTGCATCCGTGCCATTCGCGAAAAAAGCCCGCAAACCAAAATCGAAATTCTCGTGCCCGATTTTCGCGGCCGCCTCGATATCGCGCTGGAAATTCTTGCCCAAACCCCGCCCGACGTGATGAACCACAACCTCGAAACCCATCCGCGCCTGTATAAAAAAGCCCGCCCCGGCTCCGATTACCAGCACTCGCTCGAGCTTTTGCGCCGCTATAAAGCCATGATGCCCCACATTCCCACCAAATCCGGCATTATGGTCGGCTTGGGCGAAACCGATGACGAAGTGCGCGAAATCATGCACGACATGCGCGCACACAACATCGAAATGATCACCGTCGGCCAATATTTGCAACCTTCAGACGGCCATCTGCCGGTGCTGCGCTACGTTACCCCCGATCAATTCAAAATCTTCGAAACAGAAGCCTACCAAATGGGCTTTACCAACGCCGCCATCGGCGCGATGGTGCGCTCCAGCTACCACGCCGACGAGCAGGCCACGCAGGCGCTGGGGGAATTGTAAACAGCTGCTTACGAGGAAGCACACAGGCCGTCTGAAAGAAACATTTCAGACGGCCTGTTTTTATCAACCTCTGCTGCAAAGCATCGACATTTTCTGCAAAAAATGCTTACTCATCACCCGCCAAACCGCATTCAGACGGCCTTTCCACGCAAACACCGATGCCAAATAAAAATAAGCAATGCCCGCCCACGCACAAACACGCATTCAAGCTTGCACGCGGGCGCAAACCGCCGTATAATCCGCGCTTTCGCAATCCACCGCGAAACATGCCATCCGGCGGAGAGGTGGATGAGTGGTTGAAGTCGCACGCCTGGAAAGCGTGTATACGTTTATAGCGTATCGAGGGTTCGAATCCCTTCCTCTCCGCCAGTTTTTTAAAAGAAAAATCCCTTGATTATCAAGGGATTTTTCTTTTTCATTCCGCTTAAATGCCCAAAGCTCTGCTAAAAATGGCACAGCAAACCGTTTTTCAGAACATATAGCCCGAAGCCCGTCATAAACGCACACAATCGGGCGCATACATTCTCTTGCACACGCTTGCCAAAGCCGCCTTCAGCCACTAAAGTGAGGCCGTCTGAAACCCTTGCACAGAAAGCCTGCCATGTTGTTTGTTTTATCGCCCGCCAAAAACCTCAACGAACGCACCCCCGCGCCCACCGCGCAACACACCCAGCCCGTGCTTTTAGGCGAAGCCGAAAAGCTGATGGCTCAATTGCGGCCGCTGGCGCCGCAGGATTTGGCCGCGCTGATGCATGTTTCCGACAAAATAGCCTTACTCAATGCCGAGCGCAACGCCGCTTGGCACACGCCTTTCACGCTCGAAAATGCCAAACAGGCGGTATATTTGTTTAACGGCGATGTGTATGAAGGGCTCGATGCCGAGAGCCTGCCCGAAGCCGCCATCGATTATCTGCAACAACACCTGCGCCTGCTCTCCGGCCTCTACGGCTTGCTGCGCCCGCTCGATTTGATGCAGCCCTACCGCCTGGAAATGGGCACACCGTTTGCCAATTCACGCGGTAAAAACCTTTATGCTTTTTGGGGCAGCATCATTGCCGACACCCTCAATCAAACTTTGGCCGCAAACGGCGGCAACACGCTGATCAATCTGGCCTCACATGAATATTTCAAAGCCGTTGATGCCCGCCGCCTTAATGCCCGCGTGATCACGCCGATATTTAAAGACGAAAAAAACGGCCAATACAAAATCATCAGCTTCTACGCCAAAAAAGCCCGCGGCCTGATGGTGCGCTATGCCGCCGAGCATCAGATTGCCGAGCCAGAAGCACTCAAGCATTTCGACTACGCAGGCTATGCCTTCAATGCCGCCGCTTCGTCTGAAAACGAATGGGTGTTTCTGCGCGCGCAAACCGCCGCATAAAACGATTGCAATAAAAACAAAAAGCTAATCCCATCAGGCACCAAAATGCTTGGCAAAACGGGCAAACTGAGATAATATGCCCGACTTCAAGCAACGGAAGCGTGGCAGAGCGGTTTAATGCAACGGTCTTGAAAACCGTCGAGGGTGTGAGCCCTCCGTGAGTTCGAATCTCACCGCTTCCGCCAGCCTTGAAACAGTTTTACATTTGGAGGTTTGGCAGAGCGGTTTAATGCAACGGTCTTGAAAACCGTCGAGGGTTGATAGCCCTCCGTGAGTTCGAATCTCACAGCCTCCGCCAAAATACAAAACCCGCTGATTAATCAGCGGGTTATTTTTTCTATAATACTGTTTATTTTTATAACATTGTTTAAATCATGCGCAGGTCGGATACAAATATCCGAGCGACAAATTTCGTGGCCGTCTGAAAATATTTTCAGACGGCCTGTTTTGCTGCATGATGACGACTTACCCGGTTTGTCAGTGCATTTTATCTATACTAAAGCCTGCTCAAACCGCCGCCAGCTCAGCACGCATCTGCCGAATCACCGCCTCATAATCGGGCTGGCCGAAAATGGCAGATCCGGCCACAAAAGTGTCGGCACCGGCTGCCGCCACCGCCGCAATATTGTCCACCTTAATGCCACCATCCACCTCCAGCGCCACATGGCGGCCGCTCTCGCCCTCATACATATCGAGCAAATCGCGGACCTGGCGGATTTTCACCAGCGTTTGCGGAATAAAGCTTTGGCCGCCGAAGCCGGGGTTCACCGACATCAACAACACCATATCCAGCCTGTCGAGCACGTTTTCCAACACATAAACCGGCGTGGCCGGATTGAGCACCAAGCCTGCCTGGCAACCCAAATCTTTAATCAAACTCAGGCTGCGGTCGACATGGCGGCTGGCTTCGGGGTGGAAAGTGATGATATCGGCACCTGCCTTGGCAAACGACTGAATCAAATCATCCACCGGCTCCACCATCAAATGCACATCCACCGGCACCGCGGCATAAGGCTTGAGCGCCGCACACACCATCGGGCCGAAAGTGAGGTTGGGCACATAATGATTATCCATCACATCAAAATGAATCAAGTCGGCGCCCGCTTCCACCACCCGGCTCACTTCCTCGCCCAAGCGGGCAAAATCGGCCGATAAAATGCTGGGGGCAATGCGAAATAATGTGCTCATCTTTTTTATTTTCTCCGTTTTCAGACGGCCGCCTGCTCCGCCCGAACAAGCTAGGGCATTGATAACAAAGCGGCAATTTAATTAGACAAAAAAGCATTTTTTAAACGATAATGCCGTTTTTACGCAAGTTTACCGCCATTATACCGTGTTTCACACGTGTATCGGCTACATTTCTGACCCATGAAACCTCAGGGAAACAATGTGTTTAATCTCTTGCCCCCCCCGGCGCTGATGGCGCTGGCCCTTACCGGCATTTTGCTGGGCGGCGTTGCTCAGGCACAAGCCGCGCAAATGGCGGTGCAGCTTGACGATTTCCAGCCCAATTGCGACATCCGCCAGCTCTCGCTCAGCCCCGAGCAGCGCAATCAGCTGCGCAGCATCCGCACCGAGCATAAAAAAGCGCTCGACCAAGCCAACCGCAAAAACGACCGCATCAACCGCAACCGCCAACGCAACCTGATGCGCATTTTAGCGGCCGATGATTTCAACGAATCGTTTGCGCGCGGCTATGTGGGCGAGCGCTACGCCCCCAGTATGGATTTTGCCGTAGACGAATTAAAAATCCAGCACCGCTTTTTTCAACTGCTCACACCCGACCAGCGCCGTTTATGGCTGAATGCCTGCCTGAAATAAACAAACCTTGCCATAAAAAATCAAGGGCGTCTGAACCCCATTTCGTTTCAGACGGCCTTAGTTGATTTATGGATAGAAACAGCACGCTTTCCACAAGCCGGGTTTTATCCGCATTTATCTTTTCAGACGGCCTGTTTCCCTGCCCGCAGCACCTGCGCCAACGTTTGCCAGCCGCGCCCGTTCACGGTAAAATCACGGATTCCAACCGAGGCAAACATCATGACCAAGTTTATCTTCGTAACCGGCGGCGTTGTATCTTCATTAGGTAAAGGTATCGCCGCCGCTTCTATGGCGACCATACTCGAATCAAGAGGCTTGAACGTTACCATGCTCAAGCTCGATCCCTATATCAATGTCGACCCCGGCACCATGAGCCCGTTTCAGCACGGCGAAGTGTTTGTCACCGAAGACGGCGCCGAAACCGACCTCGATCTCGGCCACTACGAGCGCTTTATCAATTCCACCATGCTCAAGCGCAACAACTTCACCTCAGGCCAGGTTTACGAAGCCGTGATTGCCAAAGAGCGCCGCGGCGATTATCTGGGCGGCACCGTGCAGGTGATTCCGCACATCACCGACGAAATCAAGCGCAAAGTGCACGAAGGCGCGGCCGGCCATGATGTGGCCATCGTGGAAATCGGCGGCACCGTGGGCGACATCGAATCACTGCCTTTTCTCGAAGCCATCCGCCAAATGCGCAGCCAGCTCGGCCGCAGCAACACTTTATTTGTGCATTTGAGCTATGTGCCCTATATCGCCGCTGCCGGCGAAATCAAAACCAAGCCCACCCAACACTCGGTGAAAGAATTGCGCGAAATCGGCATTCAGCCCGATGTGTTGATCTGCCGCATGGATCGCCTGCTGCCCGAAGATGAAAAGCGCAAAATCGCCCTTTTCTGCAACGTGGAAGAGCGCGCCGTGATCGGCTGCTACGATTCCGACAGCATCTATAAAATCCCCCAAATGCTGCATGAGCAAGGCATCGACAACATTATCTGCGAGCAATTACAGCTCAACATCCAGCAAGCCGACCTCACCGAGTGGAAAAAAATCGTTTATGCGATTGAAAACCCGAAGCACACGGTGAAAATCGCCATGGTGGGCAAATATGTCGACCTCACCGAATCGTATAAATCACTCACCGAAGCCTTGAAACACGCCGGCATCCACACCGACACCGATGTGCAGATCACCTATGTCGACAGCGAAGCCATCGAAAAAGAAGGCATCGAAAGCTTGGCAGACAAAGACGCCATTTTGGTGCCCGGCGGCTTCGGCGTGCGCGGTGTGGAAGGCAAAATCGCCGCCGTGAAATATGCGCGTGAAAACAATATTCCCTATCTGGGCATCTGCTTGGGCATGCAAATCGCCCTGATTGAATATGCACGCGATGTGGCCGGCCTGAAAAATGCCAATTCCACCGAATTCGACCTCAAAACGCCTTATCCCGTGGTGGGCCTGATTGATGAATGGCAAACGGCCGACGGCAGCGTGGAAATCCGCGATGCCGGCGCCGATTTGGGCGGCACCATGCGCCTAGGCGCGCAAGAAGTGGAATTGAAAGCCGGCAGCCTGGCCGCCAAAATCTACGGCAGCAACGAAATCAAAGAGCGCCACCGCCACCGCTACGAAGTGAACAACCATTTCCTGCCCAAGCTGGAAGAGGCAGGCTTGGTGATCGGCGGCGTGTCGGCCGGCCGCGAGCGGTTGGTGGAAACCATCGAGCTGCCGCAGCACCCGTGGTTTTTCGCCTGCCAGTTTCACCCCGAATTCACTTCAACGCCGCGCAAAGGCCATCCGCTGTTTACCGCTTATATCAAAGCCGCGTTGGCGAATAAAAAAGCCTGAGCCAAGGCCGTCTGAAAGCATATAGCCCGTTGCAATGCAGCGGGCTTTTTTATGCCTATATAGCAAAATACATAAAAAAAGTGATACGGCGGGTAGCTTGGGTTGCAAACTCAACAAATCCACAGGCCGTCTGAAACCTTGGGTTTATCAACCCAACCTACGCCATTACAGAAAGCGGTTTTGTATCATTTTTTCTTGCATTTCACTTTAAGCAATGTATTTCCAACCATCCGCCCACGCCGCAGCTTTCAGACGGCCTTTGATTTTTTATACCCGTTTTACAACACCATGGCCGCAACGGATGACAACATTCTTGCCACGGGGTAACATAAGCCTTTCCCCCAACATCACCATCCCACCATGACCGCAATCGCCCCACCCAATGTGCTGGCCTCTGTCGATTTAGGCTCCAACAGCTTCCGTTTGCAAGTGTGTGAAAACATCAACGGCCAGCTCAAAATCATCGATTCTTTCAAACAAATGGTGCGTTTTGCCGCCGGCCTTGATGAGCAGAAAAATCTCGACCAAGCCTCGCAAGCGCGCGCGCTCAGCTGCTTGGAAAAATTCGGCGAGCGGCTGCGCAAATTTCCGCCCGAGCAAGTGCGCGTGGTGGCCACCAACACGTTTCGCGTGGCCAAAAACATCAACGAATTCATCCCCAAAGCCGAAGCAGCGCTGGGCTTTCCCATCGAAGTGATCGCCGGCCGCGAAGAAGCGCGCTTGATTTACACCGGTGTGGTGCACACGCTGCCGCCCAACGGCGACAAAATGCTGGTAATCGATATCGGCGGCGGCTCCACCGAATTTGTGATCGGCTCCGATTTGCAGCCCACCGACACCGAAAGCCTGCCCTTGGGCTGCGTGACCTACAGCATGCGCTTTTTCCAGGGCAAAATCGGCCAAAAAGATTTTCAGGCCGCCACCACCGCCGCGCGCAACGAAATCCAGCGCATCAGCAAATTATTGAAACGCACCGGCTGGGATTTTGCCGTGGGCACTTCCGGCTCGGCCAAATCCATCCGCGATGTGATTGCCGCCGAATATGGTGATGACGAAGAAATCACCTATGCCGGCATGCAGAAAATCGCCGCGCGCATTATTGAAGCGGGCAGCACCAAAAAAGCGCGTTTCGAAGGGCTCAAGCCCGACCGCATCGAAGTGTTTGCCGGCGGGCTGGCGGTGATGATGGCCGCATTTGAAGAGCTGGACATCAAAAAAATGATGGTTACCGATGCTGCTTTGCGCGACGGCGTGTTTTACGATTTTATCGGCCGCCAGCTTAACGAAGACATGCGCGACCAAACCACCGCGCAATTTCAGCAGCGCTATCATGTCAGTCTCAACCAAGCCCGCCGCGTGGCCGACACCGCCCGCCAATTTATGGAAAGCATTTGCTTGGCGCACAACACGCCGGTGCAGGAATTGGCTTATTGGCAGCAATATGTGAATTGGGCGGGGCTTTTGCACGAAATCGGCGTGGACATCGCCCACACCAGCTACCACAAGCATTCGGCCTATATTCTCGAAAATGCCGACATGCCGGGCTTTTCGCGCAAAGAGCAAACCATTTTGTCGCAGCTCGTGCTCGGCCATCGCGGCGATGTGCGCAAAATGAGCGAAATCATCGGCAATAATCAAATGATGTGGTTTGCCGTTTTATCGCTGCGCCTGGCCGCCCTTTTCTGCCGCGCGCGCCTACCGGTCACGCTGCCGCCCTTCACCCGCCTGCGCCTCGAGCCGGGCAACAAAGGCTTTTCTTTGTGCATCAGCCAAAGCTGGCTCGATGAGCACCCCTTGGTGGCCGGCGCGCTCGAATACGAGAGCGAGCAATGGCAGAAAATCAACATGCCTTTTACCGTGGTGCCGCAATAAATGATTTTCAAAGAGGCCGTCTGAAAAGGTTTCAGACGGCCTGTGTTTGTTTCCGCCCACATCAGCGATATTGTTTATGAATCAGCCCGCTTCTGCCCATCCCGTTATCGAGCCTTTGCATGCCGGCGATTATGCCGCCCCGCGCAGCGACACCAGCACCGTGCCCAAACAGGCCGTGCACCAAACCGTTTACACCGCCGACCACTATACCGAAGCCGATTATCTGCCCGCAGAAAACGGCATGCTCTATAACGCGGCCGATGGCGCAAACACGCCGCTTTCCCCGGCGCTGCTGCCGCGGCCTGAGGGCGAAAAAATCAACTGGCTGCATTTTGTCGGCATCAACGATGCCGATTTACTCAAGGCCGCGCTTTCGCCCTATCACATTCACGAATTGGTGTTGGAAGATATTCTGAGCCGCAAGCAGCGCCCGAAAATCGAAGATTACGACAGCTATCTTTTTATCGCCGCCCGCGTTTACCAATATGTTGACAACAAATTGCAGGCCGATCAGGTGTATTTGATTGTGGGCAGCAATTTCGTGCTCACTTTTCAGCAGCGGCCTTTGGGGCTTTTCAGCAAAATACGCGCCCACATGCGCCATGAACGCTACGATGTGCGCAGCCAAGATGCCGCTTTTCTCGCTTATCGGATTGTCGACCGTTTGGTAGACGATTATTTTCTCACCCTCGACCAATACAACAACCGCGTGGAATTTATCGACAAAACACTGTTTGCCGACAGCGCCGACAACAGCGACCTGCTCGGCCGCATCCACCGCCTCAAACGCGACGGCGTGCGCCTGCGCCGCACATTGCAGCCATTGCGCGATGTGCTCTCGCAGCTGGTGCGCGGTGAATTCACCACGTTTCACGGCAAATCGCACGTTTACCTGCGCGACACCTACGACCACACCATGCAGCTGCTCGAATCGCTCGATGCCTCGCGCGATATGGTGGTGAGCATGATGGATATTCATTTATCGTTTCAATCCAACCGCCTCAACCAGCAAATGCGCCGGCTCACCGCCATTACCATTCTGTTTATGCCACTCACCGTCATCACCGGCATTTACGGCATGAATTTCGACTATATGCCCGAATTGCGCTGGCATTACGGCTATTTCATGGTACTCGGCCTGATGGCGCTGATTATCATCAGCCTGTTGTTGGCTTTTAACCGGCGCAAATGGCTTTAAGCGCCGCCATTTATCCATGCTTTCAGACGGCCGCCGACCTGAGGCCGTCTGAAACCCCACCCGCCCACTTTTATAACAAGCGATTATGAACAATCTCAACAACCCCACCCTCACCGATGCGCTGCCGCAACACGAATTGCAGATGTCGGTATTGATGACGCCCGACATGGCCAATTTCAGCGGTAATGTGCACGGCGGCGATTTATTGAAGCTGCTCGACCAAGTGGCCTATGCCTGCGCCAGCCGCTACAGCGGCCACTATGCCGTTACCCTCTCGGTGGACCAGGTGATTTTCAAAGAGCCGATACACGTCGGCGAATTGGTAACCTTTCTGGCCAGCATCAACCATGTCGGCCGCACCTCGATGGAAGTGGGCATACGCGTGGAAGCGCAAAACATCCGCCAACGCAGCGTGCGCCACACCAACAGCTGCTATTTCACCATGGTGGCGATAGACAACGGCAAACCCGCCGCCGTGCCGCCGCTGCCACTCAACACCGACATGCAGCGCTGCCGCTTTGCCGCCGCCGAGCAGCGCAAAGCCCAACGCCTGCAAGCGGTGCACACGCACCGCTGCGAGTCGGACGACAAAAACCAAAACTAACGCCGGAAAAACGTTCAGTGCGTAGGGTGTGTGGCGCAAGCCACGCACGCGGTTTAAACGGTTTCTGCGTGTATGGTTTGCTACATACCACTTTTCATTCCATTATATATAGCGCCGGCAAAGCCTTCAGACGGCATCCGGCCGCACAGGCCGTCTGAACGCCTGCCGCAAAAATGCTACAATAACCCTCTTTTTCCCCATAAGGCTTGCCCCATGTTTACCGGCATCGTACAAGGCATCGGCCGCATCAGCGCCGTGCATGCCCCCGCGCCCGATTTCCGCACCCACATCGTTGAATTGCCCGAAGCCATGGCGCATCAGTTGCAAATCGGCGCATCGGTTTCCAACAACGGCTGCTGCCTCACCATCACCCGCATCAACGGGCGCGAAGTGGCTTTCGACCTGATGGCCGAAACGCTGGCCAAAACCAACCTCGGCGCCTTGCAGGCGGGCGACGAAGTCAACCTCGAGCGCGCCGCCCGCTTCGGCGACGAAATCGGCGGCCACCTGATGAGCGGCCACATCATCGCCACCACCGCCATCACCCGCATCGATGAAAGCGCACACAACCGCACGCTTTGGTTTGCCCTGCCCGAAGCGCTCAAACCCTATATCCTCACCAAAGGCTTTGTCGGTCTGGATGGTTGCAGCCTCACCATCGGCGAAGTGAGCGCGCACGAATTCAATGTGCACCTGATTCCCGAAACCCTCGAGCGCACCTTGTTTGGCACACGCAAAGCCGGCGACATCATCAATATCGAAATCGACCCGCAAACCCAAGCCGTGGTCGACACCGTGTCGCGCGTGCTCTCGCAGCAGGCTTCCGCATAAAGCATAGCCCAAAGGCCGTCTGAAAGCCTTTTCAGACGGCCTTATAACCAAACCATCTTTGCATACAACCAAGCATTCTTTCCCTTTTTCAGACGGCATCGATAAAGTAGCGTATCTCATTTATTTCAGGATACCGCCATGCCTGCCCGCCGCCTGCACCCCATCGCCGCCCTCGGCATCGCCGCCGCTCTAGCCGCCTGCTCGCCGCAAACCGATAAAAATGCCGCCGCCTCTGCCGCCACGCCCGCCACAAACGGGCAAACCGTGAAGCTGCTCAATGTATCTTACGATGTGGCACGCGATTTTTATAAAGATTACAACCCTTTGTTTGAAAAAGAATATGCTGCCAAACATCCCGGTAGCAGCATCGAAATCCAGCAATCCCACGGCGGCTCCAGCAAGCAGGCGCTGGCCGTGGCCAACGGCTTGCAGGCCGATGTGGTCACCATGAACCAGCTCTCCGACATCGAATTGCTGGCCGATAAAGGCCTGGTGGCACAAAACTGGGCCGAGCGCCTGCCCGATCACGCCGTGCCCTTCACCAGCACCACCGTGTTTCTCGTGCGCAAAGGCAACCCCCAACAAGTGCGCGACTGGGCAGACCTCACCAAAGAAAACCTGAAAATCGTGATTGCCAACCCGAAAACCACCGGCAACGGCCGCTATGCCTTTCTCGGCGCCTACGGCTACGCACTCAAAGCCAATAATGGCGACGAAGCACGCGCCAACGATTTCACCCGCAAGCTTCTGGCCAACGTGCCTGTGTATGAAAACGGCGGCCGCGCCGCCACCACCACATTCACCCAACGCAACATCGGCGATGTGTTGATCACCTTTGAAAACGAGGCCAACTACGTCAGCCGCGTGCTCTCGCCCGACCAATTCGAAATTGTGTATCCCAGCTACACCATCTTGTCGGAAAGCCCCGTTGCCGTGGTGGATAATGTGGTGGAGAAAAAAGCCACCCGCGAAGCGGCCACCGAATATCTCGAATATTTATGGAGCGAGCCTGCGCAAGAATTGGCCGCGAAGCTTTATCTGCGCCCGCGCAATGCCGAAGTGCTCGCCGCACACGCTGCCGATTTCCCCAAAATCGACACCTTCCGCCCCAACGATCTTTTCGGCAGCTGGCCGGAAATCATGAAGAAATACTTCGCCGACGGCGGCTTGGTAGACCGGCTCTCACCTAAAAAATAACCGTGCATCCATAGCAAAGGCCGTCTGAAAAGTTTTCAGACGGCCTTTGCTATGGATAATTGAATCAAGCCCGCACCGCATCTTTAGCGCCACATCTTTAAAAGTATCCCGCCACGGTAGTAGATGATGGTGTTATCAATCTTGCTTATATCCTGCCATCAGGCCGTCTGAAACCCCAATCGGGTTTCAGACGGCCTTTTCTAAGCATAAAATCATGAAAAACGGCAATTTCAAATCCATAAAATGCTCAATGGCTGTTTTACTCATCTGCCGTGCTTTCCCATGCTTTTTATGTTCCTATGATTTTTTGCATTTTTCTGAAATTTTATGTTATTTATTAAAGATATGTTTTTATTAAAATTTATGTTTTTGATGCAGTAGAAGTATAAAATATTCTACACAGACACATTGAACCGCCTGTAACGGTTTATGTATACTGTCATTTTTCTGTAATTTGCCGTAATAAAAATGCAAAGGGATTGGGCGTGAAAAAAATCGGAATATTGCATAATGAATTGGCGCAAGTGGTGGCTTCCATGGGGCACGGCGATCAATTGGTGATTGGTGATGCAGGTTTGCCCGTACCTCAAGGCGTGCCTTGCATTGATTTGGCCGTCACTTTCGGCACACCGATGCTGCAAACGGTATTGGATACGGTGTTGGCAGAATTATGCGTTGAACGTGTCACGCTCGCGGTGCAAACGGAACATGCCAATGCGGCATTGTGGCAATCGGTTCGGCAATATGCCGATGCTGAAAACTGGGCGGTAGATGTTTGCAGCCATGATGAATTCAAGCAACGCACACGAAATGCCTGCGCGGTGGTGCGCACGGGCGACAATACACCTTACACCAATATCATTTTACATTCCGGAGTGCCTTTTTAATGAATAACGGGCGTGCCTTGGTTGATATGCGCGATGTCAGTATTTCGTTTGGCCCCGTGCAAGTGTTGAATGGCGTGAATTTTGATATACGTGCCGGTGAGGTGCATGCGCTGATGGGTGAAAATGGCGCGGGCAAATCCACTTTGATGAAAATTCTGACCGGTATTTACCGTGCTGACAACGGCATAGTGGAAATCGACGGCCGGCCGGCTGAAGTAAAATCACCGACAGATGCACAAAAACTAGGCATTGCCATCATCCATCAGGAATTGAATCTGCTGCCTGAAATGACGGTGGCCGAGAACTTTTTCCTTGGGCGGGAATGGGTAAAAGGCGGTGTGCTGCAAAAGAATGCCATGCAAGATGCCGCCAACAAGCATTTACAGGCCTTGCAGGCGAATTTTACAGCGAATGACTACATCAAAGATTTATCGGTGGGCCAACAGCAATTGGTGGAAATCGCGCGGGCGCTGTCTGCTGATGCAAAAGTCATTATTATGGATGAGCCGACGGCTGCCTTAACCGAACCGGAAATCCAGCGTTTATTTGTATTGGTGCGGCAACTGGCGGCAAAAGGTGTCGGCCTGGTTTACGTGTCGCACCGCATGGAAGAAATTTTTCAGATTTGCCAAAGAATTACCGTATTGCGCGACGGCGTATCGGTGGGCACTGAAAATGTGGCCGATATTCACTTCAATGATGTCGTGCGCATGATGGTTGGTCGCGAGCTGACCGAACGCTTTCCCGAGCGCAAGGTGAAGCCCGGCGAAGTGAAATTGTCGGTAAATGATTTATCGGATGGCCATAAAATCCGGCATGTTTCATTTCAGGTGCGCTCAGGCGAAGTGCTGGCGTTTGCCGGCCTGATTGGTTCGGGGCGCACTGAAATTGCCAATGCATTATTCGGATTGTCGCGCAAAAGCAGTGGCGAAGTGCGTTTAAACGGTGAAGTATTAAACATCCGCTCCCCGAGCGATGCCATTGCCGCGAAAATCGCTTATGTTACCGAAGATCGCAAGGCCAAGGGTTTGATTTTGGATATGAGTGTGCGCCACAACAGCACACTGGTTCATTTGCCTTCTAAACACGGTGTGATTCAGGAGTCGGCCGAAAAAAATTATATCCGCAGCGCTGTGGAGAAATTGAAAATCAAAGTGGCGGATACCGAAGACGCGGTGCGGCGTTTGTCAGGCGGCAATCAGCAGAAGGTGGTGCTGGCCAAATGGTTGAAAGAAATGCCTGAAGTGTTGATTTTGGATGAGCCGACGCGCGGTGTAGACGTGGGCGGGAAAGCGGAAATTTACCGCATCATCAATGAATTGGCCGGCGAAGGCGTGGCGATTATCATGATTTCGTCGGAGTTGCCCGAAGTGCTGGGGGTATCCGACCGGATAGCGGTGATGTGCGAAGGCACTTTGATGGATATTTTGGATACGGCTGAAGCTACCCAGGAAAACATTATGGCTTTGGCCTCGGGAACGAATGAGAAATGAAAGGGATTTTCATGGGCGCCAGCCTGAAAAAAATGGGGCCATTGTTTGGCCTGGTATTGTTATCGATAGGCTTGAGTATTGCTTCTCCCAATTTTCTGACGCCTTCCAATTTGTTTAGCGTGTTGCGCCAAGTGAGTTATAGCGGCCTGATTGCTTTTGGCATGACGTTTATTATTTTGATAGGCGGCATTGATTTGTCGGTCGGCGCGATTTTGGCTTTAGTGGGCATCGTTACCGCCAGCCTGATTCAAGCGGGCATGGATCCGATATTGGCTTCATGTATCGGTCTGCTGCTCGGCGCCGCCTGCGGAGCGATAAACGGTTTGTTGGTGTCTTTCGGTCGTATCGCCCCGTTTATCGCCACGCTGGCCACCATGATTTTATTTCGCGGCATCGCGCAGGAATATTCTCAATCCAAACCGATAAGCATTAATGTGGATGGTTTTTTCAATGAAATCGGCTCGGGCTATTTGTTTGATACGATTCCCGTTCCGGTCGTTTTGATGCTGCTGGTGTATTTCATGTTGTGGTTTGTATTGAAGAAAACCCGCTTCGGCCGCCATGTTTATGCCTTGGGCGGTAGCGAAGATGTTGCCCGCATTTCAGGCTTGAAAGTGCGCAGTTTGAAATTGTGGGTCTACACTTTGTCGGGCTTGATGTCCGGTTTGGCGGCATTGGTCGTGACCAGCCGTTTATCATCAGCCAGCCCGAATGCGGGGGCAATGTATGAATTGGATGCCATTGCGGCTGTGGTATTGGGCGGCACCAGCCTTTCCGGCGGGCGCGGCTGGATTTTCGGCACTCTGGTCGGGGTGGTGTTGCTCGGCATATTGAGTAATGGTTTGAATTTATTGAATGTATCATCCAATTATCAATTGATTATCAAAGGCGTGGTCATTTTGTTTGCAGTGTTGCTTGATCGCAAAAACAGTTAAAATCTCACCCAACCCATTGTTATATTTATAATTCATTGTCACTCAGGAGAACACCATGACATTTATACGCAAAGCATCTGCTTTACTTGTCGGCAGCATGATTTTGGCCGCTTGCGGCCAACAGCAGGCGCAAGCACCTGCCAACGCTTCAGGTAGCACCGCCGCCGCAACAGGCGATACCGTTGGCTTGGCTATTTCCACCCAAAACAATCCGTTTTTCGTCAGCCTGAAACAAGGTGCAGAATCGGAGGCGGAAAAATTGGGCTTGAAATTGGTGGTGGTCGATGCCGCTGATGATTCCGGCAAACAAGCGGCCGGTGTCGACGATTTGCTGCAGCAGAAAGTGAAAGTGCTGCTGATTAACCCGACCGACTCGGAAGCCGCAGCGGCTTCTGTAAACCGTGCCACCAAAGCCGGAATTCCCGTGATTTCGATTGACCGCTCCGTGCAAGGTGCGAAAGTGACGGCGCATGTGGCTTCCGATAATGTTGCCGGCGGCCGTATGGCGGCCGAATTCATTGTCAAGCAACTGGCCGGAGGCGGCGAAATGGTTGAGTTGGAAGGAATTCCAGGCTCTTCCGCAGCGCGGGAACGCGGCCAAGGTTTCCATGAGGTGATGGACGCACAGCAAGCCGTGAAAATCGTAGCGAAACAACCTGCCGATTTCGATCGCACCAAGGGGCTTACCGTGATGGAAAATATTCTGCAAAGCCATCCTAATGTCAAAGCCGTATTTGCCCACAACGATGAAATGGCTTTAGGTGCCGTTAGGGCTTTACAGGCGGCCAATAAAAAAGACGTTATCGTTGTTGGGTTTGATGCGACCGATGACGCACAAGCCGCCGTAAAAGCCGGCACAATGACGGCTACCATTGCCCAAAAACCCGTTAAGATCGGTGAATTGGGGGTAGATACTGCATACAAAATCATCAACGGTGAAAAGGTTGAAGAAAATATTCCTGTTGAGCTGGAGCTGATCACGCAATAATGCGCGAATGATGCCGAAAAAGCTGCCCGATACCCATCCAAAAAATAACCTTGCAAAATAAAAGCAGTTCGATAGCACCAACCGCGTAGGTCGGATTCTTGAATCCGACGTTTGACCATAGGCCAAAGCGATGTGCGTGGCTTGTTCTACGAACAAGTGTCGGATTCAAGAATCCGACCTACGGGCTGCCTGTTTGTATATTATTTTTTA
>RCMY010001799.1_pt1 | contig 20036 bp, 17 predicted proteins | sample 2041341 | NCBI WGS metagenome assembly RCMY01 (sample SAMN09708234, study PRJNA481090) | Marine sediment metagenome, whole genome shotgun sequencing project. | reverse complement strand
CCTTGCGAACCAAGTCAGTTAAGTGCTGTCGTTCCTCTTCTGATAAACGAACAATGTAGGTCTCTTTCATCAGCGCCCTCAATGAGATATTAACTAATCATAAGAAGGTACTTTAACATTAGGGAATGTCTGATTAAAAGACTACTAGTTTCTAGGGCGGCTCCTGCCTCTCCTGTTCGTCGTTTAAAAACGGCTGGTCATTCATCACGCGCGTGAATATAGCGGCCGTCCTGGCAACAGCAACGTCGATACTAAACTTTTCAAGTACTAACTGGCGAGCGTTGACACCCATTTGCTTCAATTTGGATTTATCGGCCAAAGCTTCGGCAAGTATCATTCCAAGACCATCAACATCGCCTGCTTCAATCAAGTAACCCGTCTGATGCGGAACAATAGCCTCTCGCAGCCCACCGACATTAGTAGCCACCATCGGCGTCTGCATCGACATTGACTCTAACATTGCAATAGAAAATGCTTCTGTTGTAGAAGGCAGCACTGTTAAATCTGCAATCTGCAGAATCGGTCTCACATCTCTCACATTGCCAAGAAAATGTGTCCGCTCCTGAATCCCCAGTGCGTGAGCGTGGTTCGCTAGTTGCTCACGTAGTGGCCCGTCGCCCGCTAGCACCAAATGCGCTTGGCCAGCTAATCGGGAGAAAGCTTCCAGCAACACACTGTGTGCTTTTTCTGCTCTTAAGCCAGCAACACACGCAACAATTGCCTGGCTTTCATCTACGTTAAGACGTGCACGCAGTTCCGTCGTTGTTTTCGCACCGCAGGATGGACTGAACACGCTGGTATCAACGCCGTTATAAACTACTATTGACTTGCGTCTGATCTCGCTGTGCAAGCGGAACCAGTATTCGGCTTGTGCGAAACAAACAAACAGAATGCAATCAACTTTTTTCATAATCAGTCGATACACAGTTTGCTCATATAACGCGATGATTTTGCGAATGCTTTGCGTCGAGTGGATCGCAACAACAAGTTTGGGCTTTGGATGAACGAACCGCGTTGCAGCCCAAGCGAGCAACATGACGAATTGGTTAGTGCAATGAATAATATCCGGCTTTCTCTGTTTGATGAGCCTGGTCAATTTAGCCACGACACGAACATCAAATTTATGCGCGCGAACAAACTGGAAGAACTGGGTATTGCCTCGATCAACGCGTTCTAGCTGATCAACGTTTTCATGGAAAATAGCTAGTGTCTTCTCAAATATTTTTTTATCAAGACCGTTGACCAAATCGACTAGCTGCGTTTCAGCGCCTGCCCTGCCAAGAGAGGGTATTAAGAACAATACTTTTATTTTCAAAATGTACTCTTGATTTGTAAAGTCGTGTCGTGAGGTCGAAATACACCTCAGCCTCGCCGACGATGGGGACGACTGATTATGGCTTAGCGGCGATTTCGTAAAAGTAGCCAGTAGGCTGCGAACTTTCGACGATATTGTGATGTTGGTCAACGTTTGCGTGACTTTAATTGCAGTTGCCATGCTATATTTTACTTAACCTTGGCGTATTGGAATATCAAGCAGGCCAATATCACAACACCGCCGTGGTGCAGTGATACACACCGCTGATTACCCGTTTCAAGAAATCAAAGTTTGAGTCGCAAATTGATTCTGTACAAGTTCCAGAAGCTGCAGTGGTCATACTTATCTTATCTTATATTGTACTGAACCGGTCATTCTAATGAAATTTTTGCTCTCGCCAATTTTCACAATTTTTTGCATGTTATCACTTTCAGCTAGTGGCTACGCCGAAAGTATCAATCCGTTTCTCGTGCTGTATGGGAACAATCCGTATTTTACTGTAAAAGACATGCCCGCACTCGCAAAATACGATTTACTAATGCTCGACCGATTTCGGTTTCATGAAGTTAACGACAACACCTGGGCTGCTATTAAACGCATATCACCTCAGACGAAAATCTATTTGTATCAAGCTGGCCCACAGGTTGCTACAAATCATGATGCTCACTCGATATATTATCTCAATAACATGGGTCGATTTAATACAGACAGGGGTTCGAAGCTCGGCAGCATAGCTAAGGACCATCCGCAGTGGTTTTTAAAAACCGCTGCGGGGAAACCTTCAAGTTACAGCGGCTATACCTCAAATCACATTTTAGACTTTGGTAGCGAATCCTTTACGAATTATTGGATAGAGAGCACCTTGAACGATATCAGCTTTCAAAAATGGCGTGCAGACGGTGTTCTCGTGGATAATGTTATAGCCTGCCGAGATAATCTTTCAGAGCAGTTGAAGGCTGCTATGCCAGCTATGTTTCGCGACTGTACCCTCTGGAACAAAGGCATGAATCAATATCTTGCACGAGTGACCCGTGCGTTTAAAAAAGAAGGCCAGCTTATAGCTGCAAACAGAGGAAACTCAAGATTTGCAGTTGGAACAGAAGGGTGGTTAAAGCTCGACCAAACTATATCGCCCCCTGAAGTCGTACTTGAAGAAGGAGCGTTTGCATTGCACTGGGGCGATAGCGACGTGGCGTTTCTCAGTGAAGAGGAATGGAAAAGACAGGTTGATTTGCCTGCATCCATTAAACGCTCGTCGGTAGCCATGATTAGTCATACCAATCTAGCGCGTGGTGAGACGGGTAGTGCAGCGGACGACAAGAGAGTATCTTACGAGCAGGTGTTGCGGTTTAGTGCAGGGTCATACCTGCTCGCCAAGAACGCTGAAAAGCCCACCACGTATTTTATGTTTGTCGGCAACAAGGACAAGGATGATTATCGAAAGCTAATACCCGCAGAAATGTATAGCAAATTTGACATCGGAGAACCCGTTGGAACATATAACCGGCTACTTTCTAAACCAGTTTATTTCAGAAAGTACAGCGATGGCTATGTTTACGTTAACCCAACAAAGGAGACAATGAATGACATCCAACTTGCGTCCGGATTTCGTCCAGAAGGCAGCACAAGGCGATTAAGAAAGGTTGGTTCGGCCTGGTATTTGGACCTTCCCCCTTACGATGCCATGATTATAAACAAAGCTGATCCAGCAACAGTACCAAAGCCGCCCAACTTCGATTTGAAATGATCTGAGCGCTTTTGAGTAGCTGGTGTAATAGTTGTACTGGCTTTTTTGGCTACTACTTAACACCGTGATCTGCAGCGATTAACCGGTGTTATTTGGCACAGCCATGCCAAACAATGATAAATAAGGCGCTGTCATCACCAGGCTTTTAAACTCAACGCGCATTGGTAATTAAATCCAGGAATGCTGCTATTTCAGCACGCATTATCAAGGCGACACTTTCAAATTGAGCAATCTTCCATAACTATGCGCGACGGCCAAAGGGGAGTAGTTTGCAAGCGTAAACTCACGCGCCCGATCGGCAGCGGCTTTCAGCAAGCCCTCATCTGTAAGAAGATTAGTAATGCTATCAACCATACTAGCAACGTCGTCAGGCACTGAACCCATTCGTTCGGCAGCGATCAAGCCATCCGGATCGAAAAAAGAAACTACCGGCGTGCGCCTGATCCACGCCTGCAGGAACGAGTTAGGGAAACCCTCCTGGTCGGATGTGTTCAAAAATAATTTGGCTCTTAAAAAATAGTTATTGACCTTGTGGTAAGGAACCGCGCCAAGAAACTCTACATTCCCTAGCGTTTTCGCTTGTTTATCGATTGTCTGAAACAGGTGCTCGAAACCACGCGCCTTCCCGCCAATCATAACAAAACGGTACTGTGGTAGCTGCCTCGCCACATCGATTAATAAATCGGGCCGTTTAAAATCACGAATATTGTTAACCCATAGTACATCGATATCCCTATGCGTTTTATCTATAACTGAGTCACTTGGCAGTTCCACTGCCATGTTCACAGGCGTGCTTTCCAAAGCGTAGTGTTGGCGCAACAAGCTTACCTGGTTTACGCCCTGTGCAGCAATCATATCGGCGTGTCGCAAACCATACTCATAAATCCTACGATCACGCCAATACTTAATCAATTGCTCTCCCGGCGTACAGTCCGAATCGTGCGCGAGCCTGAAGACGAACTGCCTCCCGTATTTCTGACAAAACCTACCGACATATCCGGTGACGACGCCAGCACAAGATTGATAATAAATATCTGCATCGGCGAGTTTGAGCGCATGCCAAACGCTTGTGAATCGCGGGTGAATGAAGCGAACAACCGGTAAACCCGCATTTTCGCTAAATGCCTTCCAGACACGTATGCCTTCGCGGAATTCGCCCTGCTTCTGGCCTTGGTCGCCGACCACCATGCTAACCTCGTAGCCCAGCTCAACGAAGGCCTTGGCCAGTAGCACCTGCTGAACTGACTCGCCACCAAAGTTAGCGCCGCTGCAATCGGGATTTAATACCGGGTAGTTATCGATACCAACAAAACAGATTTTTTTATTTGTTGAATGCGACTTTGCCATCATCCGTGCTCCAATTTTAAATAATTTTCATGCCTGCACAGTTTTCGACCCTAATTGTCAGGCGCATTGTTTGGCGCGCAAGCCCGACAATCTGGTTAACACATCGTTGGCCGATTGGCCTCTCAAGCGGCGGATAAGCCTGTCGGCAAGCGCCAAACAAAGGTCTCTCTTCGGCGTTTTTGTTCTATATAACTCTTTTCTTCTCATATCGGGAAGCGGACGACCGACAAACGCCTCAAGCCTTTTCATTTCACCATTCGACGCCATCATTTCTTTATAATCGAGCAGTAAATACGGTGTATCGCCAGCCTCTACATAGTCGATAATATTCTGATTATGTTCCAACCAACGGGAAGTAAACTGCCATGCCCAGATCGGGTTGAGGTAACGTTTGCGCAAGCCCCTCCAGCGGAATCGCGGCCAGATTTCCTCTGCAGGCCTGTAAATAGCAATAATTTTATGTTCTGGTAGCTCTGCCTTCCAAAGTTGATACGTAAACGCTGATCGAGGATCTTTCATTCCCCAGTCGGTGAGCCTTGCACTACAGTCAGCAACAATATGCTGCATTTTTTCACGCTGTTCTTCACTAAGAATAAGTTCCTTTGGTTGCGGCAGATCTCGCACCACATCGCTCTTTGTGCCCAATAATTCTTTGTTCAAAGCCAACACGGACTGACGTTCGTATTTATTCCCCTGATCGTAGGACACGTCACCGTTAGCCGACTCTACCATTTCGATACCTGACTCATGCAACATCTGTGATATCAGCGTCGTGCCAGATTTATGCATGCCCAGTATTACGTATATCATTTTCTCTTTTCCTGATTCTACGGAGGTCATCTTCGTTGCTGACGAGCACTCTTAAGGATTTGTAACCAGTTCAACTATGAAATTACTGAGTATTCCTGGAAAGTGTCTATGGCCAACGGTAGCGCTGTTGTCTATTGCCTGTCGCTTAAAGGCACCTCTATTAATCGCTTGCTGCCCGTCTGTGCACGTCGCGCAGCCATTCTGCATTTACACTAATACTACGAGCAAGCAGCGCAGTGTTATCCAGCGGGGTTAACCGTTTAAAACATTTTACGCGAACATAATCATGCGGAAGCGTTTGGTAACCTAGCGACATGAGGCAAGCAAGACGATGACAACCATCACCCATATAATACTTCGCGCCTGTTTCCCTGCCTGATTCAGCCGGTAAAATATGTTTAGCAGTATGCGGTACGATAGGACTGCTTTTGTCAAAACCATTGTTTATGATTGAATCATATATAGCTGCCGATGCCGCTACGCGCTTGGAAAACTCCCGCTGCATTGCCGCAGGATCGTCATGCAAATGTGGTTCATAGCGTGTGGCTAAAACCTTGCTGAACCATTGGTAATAAGGATGCCCCTGCATCGCTTCAAAAAAAACAGATGGCTTACTTATATAGACGCTTCGATTTTCAGCATAGTATTCAAAGAATTCCTTTCGAATCATAATGTCGTAGCGCAGCGGAAACACAAGAGAATGGATATCAATCGCCACGTCGATTTTTGTCAGCTCCTGCCAGCGCCAATAGTCGCCGACATCAAATTTTGCTTTGAGCGTATTGAGCGGTGCATCCAACCGGCGCCGCACCTTGTTATAAAGCATATTCTGCTCCTCTCAGGCCGCTAATCCAGGTATTTTTCGTGCGGAGTGCCGCGCAAACAAGCAGCTATTTCGTCGTAGTTTTCAATTAGACTGGCGAGCGACTCAGGATTTATTTTCACCAGGTCGGTGGTCAACTCCCTGCCTTCATCAACATATAGAAAGCGTAACAACTTTGCGGATTCCGTCGTTCGATTTTCTACAAAGTCTTCATAGTACATCTCGTGGTAACGGCATTTGCTAAACATGGATCGCTGTGCATCGATCAACGCTGAGCTATGCTCAAGCTCTTGCTGCAGTTCCACTGGGTCTATATGAATTTTAACCGTTTTGATTTTTGCCCCCTCACGCGGGTGGCGCATTTTATGAATCGCGGCTGTTTTTTTTGAGATGTGAGTCTTCAGTAAGTTGCCCCGAATAAGATGAATAACTCGCGCGTCATTTGCAAACGCCCAGGCCGGGACTTGCGGGTACTTGGTAGACATCTCGTAGATCAACCGAAACCCTGTCGCCTTGAGCTCGGCACGCGGCGCGAACACCTCTTCTTCCAAAAATTGGCCTATCAGCGCGCCGCGATTCGTTCGATAGCCTATTCGATTGGATACGTTTTTTGTTCTATACAAAAAAAACCCTCCCGAGTGATTGTCGGCAGTCGGGTTGTCTATTTTCTTTTCCAAACCGAAGGCACGTTTGACACAATCAATGTCTGGATGACTCTTAAGGCAATCAATTAGCAGAGTTGTGCCTGATCGACGCGCAGCCAACAGGATAAATTTCGTCATCTAGTATTCTCCGTTGCCGTACCCGAAATCAGGGTGCAGCTTTTTTATTTCCTGGTTCATGAAATGCCGGTCTTCTGCGTTAAAGGCCGCGACGTATGCAGCATCATCGCCTTGATAGCGCGTTGTGGTTTGCAGGCAACCACTGTTTGCTTCGAAATACTCTGATCCCCGAGCAATATCCTGAACCAGGCCTTTATCTCTTGCCAGGCCGCCTTCCTCAATTTTTCTGGTGGTATCGACACTACGCCTTAGCGCTTCCTGAACAGATTCTATTTCTACTTCAGTGGCTAGAAATTGAAGTAATCGCGCATACTCTTCCTCTGGTTTCTTTACGCAATCCTCATACCTTAAGAACGTGAATGCCTGGAAGTTTTCTCGATAGGCATACCAGTCATTTAGGAAACGTACAATGCGCGGTATGCCCAGGTCAGGGTGTCTTATGAAATCCGCCAATTCAAGCTGCGTAGTTTGCGAGTCTTGCATCCGCTTGATGAGCCTGAAATAGTAGGTAAATGCTACGCTACGCGGATCTCGCACCTGCAGAATAACGCGCTTGCCGCGCACGCGTCGCATGGAGCGAGTCACAGCCGCAGCCGGTTCATCGCGATGCTCAGTATGAGTGAAAACGACGCGCGGAACCCTCGACCGCCTACCGCTGCGCCACAGTGGAGCAAAGTCGTAGAACAGCGGCAGGTCCAGCATACACGCGTAGTAGTTTGCGAGAAATGACTTGGACCAGGTTCGCCCTGACTTTGGGAATGTTATGAAGTAATAGGGGGTAAGCGCCCGCTGACAGGCATTGCGTAACTGCTTTACTTGCATACCGTTCTACATGACTGTTCGCTAGCTTCCATGCATTACCAAAAGCAAATACAGTAGCTTTCAATTAATGAAATGGACTACGTCCGCACTAACGTAATGGAAGATGTTTTTCGATGAGTTAAGCCGTCTTTTTCATTGCTTCAAACTTGCTCTTTTCGAAAGTCAGACAAATGTCCTTGGCTGGCGCACTATTGCGATGACGTTGTTCGATAGCTCGCGGCGGGAGTATACCAGTGAGCAAACCAAGCGCAACTAGTGTAGTGTATTAACACGCCTCAGCAACAATTTTCATGGATGAGTTAACCATGCATTCTTAGAGCCTGCGTGCAATGAAATAGGCGTTCAAAATAATCATTAGATTCAACAAAGTGCCGATAACTGACAGCGCGATCAATGCGTTTATGGCATCAAGTTTCAGAACCGCAACAAATGCCATGCTTATGCACATGGCGACAGTAGTAACACTTTGTAGCCACAACAGACGCTTTTGTTTTTTAGCGACAATATAAATGCATGAACTCGGCATCTGTACACATATGGAAGCAAACCAGGGTGCCACTATCGCTGCATAAATACCTGCGTCCGCCCACTTTGGCCCAAGCACTAACTGAAAAAGTTCTCTTCCAAAAAATGATAACGGAAGAATAAATAGCAGCGCTAGTATAAATAGAGCCGAAGTTAAGAGTAGCAAAGATCTTACAACGGACTTATTCTGTCGCAACAGCTCTGATGTTTTTTGCAAATACGCAAGCCTGATGGGTTCACTAATAACCGTCATCGGAGCTTTTACTAGCCTACTCGCCATTGCATATAAACCAACGACCTGTGGCGTAAACAACGTAGCCAGCAGAAAAATTGGAAGGTTGTCGTTAAAAGTTCTTAGCAACCCGGTTGGAATCGAATATAACGGGAATTGCCGGTATTCATAGATGACTTTCTTTATCGAGCGATATTGCTGGAATACGAAGAGGCCAGTTATGGGGTACTTAACTCCACGTATCAGAACCAAAAGCTTTACAAGTGAGCTAAAAAGCGCTGTAACCACTAGAGCTATCACGCTAGAGCCTGCCACAATGCCAGTCAGAATCCTCGAAAAAACAACAAAGATCGACTGCGCCAAATTGCTGCTACCCACAGTCGTGAAAGATTTTGTGCGCACTGCACATCCAGTAGCAATATTGGTAGCGCCAATAAAAAGCACTGCAATCGGCAATAAAAATACAGCCGTTCCCAATTTGCTATTTACTACGAGTGATACATCTAGAAAATTAACAACAGCCAACGAAAGGAAGCCTAAGAAGCAAAAGCCGAGAACTGAGAGAATTGCAACAGAGATAACCGTAAAGGACTCAGCGTCTTCTTTTGGCAGCACTATCGCATGTTCTAACCTGAGTGTTGTAGGTATTACCGCAACTGCGGCGATTGACATAAAAAGTGCAGCTACCCCGAAATCTTCGGGTGCAAACAAGCGTGCAATGACAGGAGCGGCTAGCAGCGATACTAGCTGAGCGCCACCTGCGCCCAGCATCATGCTACCAACATTCTTCTGGAAGCTGGGCACTCTACGTTACGTATTCGTTAGGGTGATGCAAACACGAAGTCAAAAGCCATCCCTAAAAGCAAAGTTAATAATAATTTGAGGCCGAAGATTAAGCTTGATTTCTGATGATTCGAATCCGGTCTAAAGATTTTAATGCGCTACTGTATCCTGCGGCAGCGCCTAGAATACACCAGACAATAATGAATGGCAGGTACAAATCAACAAAAACCAGACTGACTAGAAGACCAATCAAACCAGCGCTCATGCCGGTTAAAAGAAGTGTAGCATTGTGATCGCGATGAAGCTTTATGCTAGACTTGTAGAACCGAAAGAGCTTCCAGTATAAGAATAGCGCAATTGCGAGCCCGACAATGCCAAGACCAATGGCGTAATCGAGATAAACACTATGCGGCGAGTGGCCGGTAATATTTTGATAGGCTCCCCATCCTTGTCCAAAAATGGGTGACTCTTTCCATAGTCGCAAACCATATTCCCAAATATAAGTTCGTCCTGAGCTTCCTTGATCCCAATCAATATCGCTCTCGTTTATAAATGAAAATCTAAGCAATATGAGTTCTCGATTGCTCTCAGGTAACATGAACCAAGCCAATATTCCAAGAACAGGTACGGCGGCAATCATTAGTAATTTGTTACTTAACGACAGGTGATGCCGAGCTGCCCATAGCAAGTACAAACAACCTGTCCCTGAGCCTAGAATGCCGCCACGCGACGCGGTAAACACGATACACATCAACATTGCTACAGCTATTACGGCGTAATAAATACGCGCTTTACTGCGAACAAAAATCAGCGATATAGCCAACGGCAAGCACAAACTCAGAACCGCCGCTGTTTGATTTTTTTCACCAAACGGGCCATTGGACCGCGACTCAGCACCCCTGTCAAGCTTACCAAACATTTCAATTGATGGCACCATTCTCTCTATAATCATCAGAAAACAAAAAACGGCGACTATAACAAGCAGTAGTTTTAACATCCCTGCGGGATTCTTAAGATAGCGTTTAGTAAATACCCAAAAAACTATGAAACTAACAAAAGGATCAACAAGCCCACCCTTAAGGTATAAAACTCCCTGCTGGAGATCGTAACCATTTGTGAAAAACAACACCGGGATCGCTAAGCTGAAGATGCAATACAAAACGAATGCTGCAAAAAGTAGCAGTAGATTGTTAACCTGATTATCTTTATAAATCGCTGGCTCGTTGTACCATCGCAAAACTGCTATTAAAAAAAGCGGATATAGCAGGACATTCTTAACGCTCATGCCTAAACCAATTGACGGGTCAATGCGGAAACCGGTCGTCAGAATAACTACGACGAAAAACAGTATCATTAGCGCAAGTCCAACGTGCATTAAAGCTCTCTTTCGGTATATGAGTTAAGCATTAAGGGAGTTTTTATTGGCCAGCATCCAGTGAGGGGGAACTGTCACCCCGTGTAACAATCTATATCAGATATATAGTTGGACCACAAAGCAAGAACTTCACGTGCAACTATTTGATCAATCCGATTGTGTCGATCACCATTTTTTCTTTCAAATCTGCTGCACTTAGTTTTCTAAACTGCTTATGGCTTACTAACAGCAAAATGATGTCGGCCTTGGCAATGACATTTTCCAAAGAGCAAAGTGTAAACTCCGAATGCGACGCCAAATTCGGTTCACAAATTAGAAGTTCTCCTATTTCTTCTTTCTTTAAAGCATTGACGATATCAAAAGCGGGCGACTCTCGAAGATCATCAATATCCGGCTTGAAGGTCAAGCCCAAACAGCCAATCACGGGGTTTTTAAACCGATCGGCGCAGCTGCGCACGCGACTGAGGACCCATTGAGGTTTTGATTGGTTTACCTCTCGCGCAGTTTTGATCAGTTTGGAGTATTCAGGTGAACGAGCAACTATAAACCAAGGATCAACAGCGATACAATGGCCCCCTACACCCGGGCCGGGTTGTAGAATATTGACGCGTGGATGTCGATTGGCTAACTCGATGACTTCCCAGGTGTTAATTTCCTCGGATTCGGTGATCATCGAAATTTCATTGGCAAACGCTATATTCACATCGCGAAACGAGTTTTCAGTGAGCTTAACCATCTCTGCCGTTTTCGCCGTGGTTGCTAAGACATCGCCACTCACAAATGATTCGTAGAACTCCACCGCAGCTTGCGTCGACTGTTCATTGATACCACCGACAACCCTATCGTTTTCAATAAGCTCTACCAGTATGCGGCCTGGCAATACCCGCTCGGGGCAATGGGCGACATATACATCGGTACCTATTGTCAAGCCGGACTGCTGCAGCTGGGTTGCGACAAGTTCATCGGTGGTACCGACCGGGCTTGTAGACTCTAGAATAACCAGATTTCCTCTCTTTACTATCGGCTTGATTTTCTGCGTTGCTGCCTTTATGTACGACAAGTCAGGTTTATTGCCAGCTAATAACGGTGTAGGTACGGCGATAATAAACACATCGGCTTCAACGGGCTCCAGACTGGCGGTTAGGTTTCCCGAGTTAACGGCGGATTTAACTAATATATCCAGATCGGGCTCAACTATGTGGATACCCCCGCGATTTATCGTATCAACTACTTTTTCAGAAACATCAACACCGGTAACTTTAAACCCCTTTGTAGCGAGCAGAGAAGCTGTGGGAAGGCCGATATAGCCAAGTCCAATCACGCAAATTTGCTTAAACTTATCCATCATACTGCCACCTGAATCATCTTGTTTGAGAGCTGCATCCGCAGTGCGTCAATTATTCTTGAAACTGCGCTTCCGTCACCGTATGGGTTGATCGCCTTTGACATAGTTAGGTAAACGTCCTCATCATTTAAAACCTCTTCAACATTCCGTACCAATTTTTCGATATTAGTACCTACCAACCGAACGGTGCCAGCTTCCAGAGCCTCGGGGCGCTCGGTCAAATCGCGCATAACAAGCACCGGTTTGCCTAACGAGGGCCCCTCCTCCTGAATTCCCCCCGAATCAGTTAGAATAAGATCACAGTGGTCCATCAGCCAAACAAACGGCAAGTAATCTTGCGGTTCAATCAGTCTCACGTTGCCAAGTTTGCCCAGAATCTCATTCACTGGTTTTTGCACATTGGGGTTAAGGTGTACTGGATAAACCAACATCCAGTCAGGATGCGCATCAGCGATGTGCTTGATAGCGGTGCACAGATCAATAAATCCCTGGCCGAAATTTTCGCGCCGGTGACCAGTGATGAGAATACATTTTTTCGCAGCAAGGACATTTTCGTGCAAGTCTTTACCCAGCGAACTCTGCCAGTGACTTTCAGGTTTGCTATTGGCCTTTTCACGCGCCATTAAAAGTGCATCAATGACCGTGTTGCCAGTAACGAAGATTTTTGCGTCAGGAATATTCTCAGCTAACAGGTTTTGCCGCGCGGTTTCGGTGGGTGCGAAATGAAAGTCGGTTAGTCGACCAACCAGAGAACGGTTAGCCTCTTCTGGAAATGGTGCACGCGTATTGCCGGTACGCAGGCCCGCCTCTACATGCCCAAGTGGAATATTTTCATAAAATGCTGCAAGCCCTGCAGCGAAGCAGGTGGTGGTGTCGCCGTGAACAAGCACGACATCGGGCTTATCTGCTCGCAACACATCGCGCATGCCAAGTAAGACGCGAGATGTTACATCGTATAAATCCTGATTCGCTTGCATCAGGTCGAGATCGTAATCTGCTTGAATCTCAAAGGTATCCAACACCTGGTCTAACATCTGCCTGTGCTGCGCGGTCACGCATACTTTTGCATCGAAGCCGCTGGCTTGTTGCAAACCCAACGCGACCGGAGCCATTTTTATGGCCTCGGGGCGTGTACCAAAAACAGTGAGTACCTTTATTGTCATGTTGTTGTCGCAAAATTTGGGTTCACAATGTTACTTGCGCCCTACGGAGGAATAGTTAAAGCCGAGTTGCTGCATTCTTGCGGGCTCATAAACATTGCGCAAATCAATGAAGCAGTTGCCGGCCATCGTTGCATGCAATCGCTCTAAATCAAGAGAGCGATACTGGTTCCATTCAGTCAACAAAACAACGGTGTGGGCTCCCTCCCCAGCAACGTAAGGATCGTCACAATACTGCACGGTGCTGGGTAACTCGAGCTTTGCCTGCTCCATGCCTTTGGGGTCGTGTACCTTGATAATCGCGCCTTTGTCGAGCAGCGGTGGAATGATTGCCACCGAAGGCGCCTCGCGCATGTCATCGGTTTCCGGCTTGAAGGTCAGGCCGAGTATGGCGATAGTCTTACCGGCAATATCATTGCCCATGACATTCTTTATTTTCTTCACCATGCGCGCTTTCTGTGCGTGATTAACATCAACAACGGCTTCAACAATACGTAACGACACATCGTTTTCCTGCGCAATGCGTATGAGCGCGGTAGTGTCCTTGGGGAAACAGGAGCCACCGTAACCCGGACCCGCGTGTAAAAATTTGCGGCCTATTCTGCCGTCTAGTCCCATACCCTTGGCGACCGCGTGCACATCGGCACCCACTGCTTCGCACAAGGTAGAAATTTCATTGATAAAACTGATTTTGGTTGCCAGGAACGCATTAGAGGCATACTTGGTGAGTTCGGCGCTTTCCAGCTCCATGGTCAGGATCGGCGCCTCGATCAAATTCAAGGGGCGGTACAGTTCGCGCAGAGTTTCTTCCGCACGTGAACTTTCCAAGCCGAGTATTACTCGATCGGGCCGCATAAAATCGCCAATGGCAGCGCCTTCGCGCAGAAACTCAGGGTTCGATGCAATATCGAAATCGGCCTTCGGGTTGTGTTCCTTGATGAGGCGTTGCACCTGTCGAGCAGTGCCCACCGGTACTGTCGATTTGTTAACGATCACCGTGTAGCCTGTCAGCAGCGGCGCTAGTCCCTTTGCAGCTTCATACACGTAGCGTAAATCGGCATGGCCATCACCGCGCCGCGTGGGGGTGCCTACCGCAATAAAAACGATATCCGCTTGCGGCACGGCAGCCTGTAGATCGGTGGAGAACTGCAGCCGGCCGGCGGCAACATTCTTGGCAACCAGCTGTTCAAGACCCGGCTCATAGATGGGTAGCTTCCCTTGCGTCAGACGCTGCACTTTTGCTTCGTCTACATCGACACACGTGACAGCCGCGCCAAACTCAGAAAAGCAGGCACCCGAAACCAGTCCGACATAGCCCGCACCTATCATTACAACCCGCATAATCTGCTCCTTCCCTAACCCTTAATACCGGCAAGCACGTCTGAGCCCGTTAAGGCGTTAAGCTTTTGCAGAAGACCCAAGTCACGGTCGGAAATGTTCTTGCGCCAGTCGCTAAAGCTGATTTTTCGCGCCTTGATGATATCGAGAATAACGCTATGGTTGATGGTCTTTTTATCCAGCGCGTAGCCCGTCAACAGTGCATACTCGCACAAGGTATTGATCAGGCGTGGAATACCGCGACTAAACACATGAATTGCCAGAAAAGCTGATTTGTCGAACAAAATTTCTTTGCATCCGGCTACCTGTAGACGATGGCGAATGTATTTAACCGTATCGGTCAAATCCAATGCCTCTAAATGATATTCGGCACCAATTCGCTGAGTAATTTGCGACAACTGCGGCTGCAGCAGCAGCTCCATTAGTTCTGGCTGACCCACCATAATAATCTGCAATAGCTGGTCGTTTTCTGAATTAATGTTGGTCAGTAGACGCAATTCTTCTAGCGTTTCGGCACCGATATTTTGCGCTTCGTCTACCACTAATACGGACGTTCTACCCTGCCCATACTCTTCGATTAAGAACCGCTGTATGTCGCGGTATAAGCTGACTTTGTCCTTATTTTCGTGCGGCAAGTTAAATGCCAGCGCCACCCACTGCATCAAATCACCGAAATTTCGATGGGTGTTATTGATCATTCCAATTGTTGTTTTTTCGTAATCGATACTGTGAAGCAAGCGCTTAATTAATGTGGTTTTACCAGCGCCCACTTCACCGGTAATAACCGTTATACCGCCAGCATTTTCGAACAAGCCGTATTCGAGCATGCTCAGCGCGAGCTTGTGCTTGTGCGATAGATAGATATATTTCGGGTCAGGGACCAGATTAAAAGGCTTTTCTGTTAAGCCATAAAACTCTCTATACATGCCCGCTTAACCTTGTCTATTGGTGGGGTAAAACGGCCTAGACGGCTTTGTTGAGAATGGTGCCCAGCAGGTGGCTACCTTCGAGTAAGTGCAGACATTTATGAATGTCATCGGCGGTGCTGACACCTTCCTCAACAACCAGCAGGTTGGTATCAACTTTAGGCGTTAATATCAACGCATCGTCATTGCGTAACAAAGGTGGTAAATCGAAGATAATAATGCGAGATTCATAACGCTGGGTTAACTCTTGCATTAGACCATGCATGCGCGGTGAAGATAGAATCTCTGACGCGTAATTTCCCTGTGGCGTGCCAGGCAAAACTACAAGTCGTTCGAAGCCCGGATTAAACAACAGATCTTGCAGCGCAGCGCGATCTTCCAGGTAGTCGACAATACCGAACTCGACATCGATGCCTAGCATGTTGTGTATGCTGGGTTTTCTCAGGTCCAGGTCAACCAGTAGCACGGTTTGATTCACATCGCGCGACAGGCTGATGGCCAAATTAATAGCGGTTAGCGTTTTGCCGGCATTTTCACCGGGGCTGGTAATCGCCAGGGTATGCCAGCTTTCGCTACCCATTTTGCGCAATACCTGGGAGCGCAATTGGCGATAAGCCTCTACGCGCTGGTCCTGCTCGAAACCCGCAATGATTCTATTATCACGCAAGACTACGTCGGATAGCTCTACGCGCTGTGTCTCCGTGTAGCTAATATCGGTCAATTCAGAGCGCTCGCCCCTGGACCGGGCGCCGCCAACATAGGCGGTGGCATTACCTCGCGCGTCCGGCTTTGAGCCTATAACGCCCTGGCGTTGCTGCCGTGCTCTCTCTAACGCTTCTTGTACTCGTTCCATAACAAACTACCCGTGTTAGCTTAAACCCAGCTTATTCATGAGAATAAACCAGATAACGTCCAGTGGCTTATAAAAGACGTGGATGAGCATCAATAACGCTACCACGCCCACAGCCAAGCCGATCATGAAGCGCGTTTTAATTTTTACTTGCGAGTCTGTGTCAGTCTCATTTTCAATGTAAGGAATGACTGAAATAGGAGCAACACCGCCCAACACTTCCGTTAGCGCTTTCTCGCCGCGTACACTGGCGTCGGTAAGCTCCAGTACAGCGGCCGCCGCGAGACCACCCACACCACTTAATACCAGCCCAACCAACAGCAGTGCCATGCGGTTTGGGCTAACCGGGTCGATGGGGCGTTGCGCAGGGTCAATCAACGTAAAGCGTTCGCCCTTTCGGTCCTGCTCAAGGTTTTGCGCCAGATTGGCTTCCATTTGTTTCGCTTTTATTTCCTGGTACTTGAGCGTTGCGTTATCGTAGTCTCGCAGCAACGCTTTGTAGTCCTTTTCCACTGACGGCGCACGCAATATCCTGGCTTCATGGCTGGCAATTTTGGTCGTTAATTTTTCCTGCTTATTTCGCAGGCTGGCAATTTCCGAGGTTGCGGATTGTATTTGCGTATTTAACAGCACATACGCGGGATTATCCGGCGCTGCAACCCTACCGCCGCTAGAGCTGTTTGCCGCTACCTGCTCGAGTTGACTAATAACGCGCTGTTGCGCCATCACCTTGGCGTTGTCATTGGCGTATCTGCTTTTTAGCTGGGCTAGCTCATCACGCGCACCGTCAAGCTGCCGCAATACATCCGCACGGTCGCTGGAAATACCAGTAGCCGCTTGAAGGTCTTCAATTTCGCGCTTTAAACGCCGTACATCTGGATGGCTATCATGGTACAAAGCGGATTTTTTGCGATATTCAGACTGCAACGACTTGAGCCGGTCGCTATCGCTCAACACCATCTCACCTGAAGGTAAGGCTACTGGAGCTGAAGGGCTCAGCTGCGCCAGGTCTGAGCCGAGTTGGATTTTACGCTTCTCCAGTTCCTGGATTCGCAAACTGGCATCCAGCATTTCACGTTCGGTGCGCTCCACTGCCGTGATGTTAAAATCGTACAATTCCGGCAAGCTGCCTTCATTGCGCTCCTTGAATTCAGCTAGGTTGCTCTCCAGCTCGACCAATTGATCTTTTAATGAGTTTGCTTCAGCGAGCAGAAAATCCGAAGTGTTTGCACTTTGCTGACTGCGGGCGCGTAGGTTTTCATTCAGATACAGGGTCACCAGCTCGTTGGTCACCTTCTGCGATTGAACGGCACCGCGATAATCAAATGACAACGTAAAAGCGATGGTCGCCTCAATAGGTTTACCGCTTTGCGGGTCAATGACGTCGGCGCTTACCAGGTCTAGCGATACAGCATCACGAAATTCCCCCGCAACTTCCATTCGTGGTTTGCTTAACTTATCGTTCTCCTGATAGAGCTTGAATTTATCTACCAGCGACATGATGTTGGTCATGGTCATGATGCGCTGATTGATGACTTCTATCTGCTGCGCGGCAAAACTGGTAATGGTAGATCTCACGAGGTCGCGCGGAATTTCCTGCTCTTCAATAAGAATAGTGGCGGTGGAACGGTAGGTGGGCGGCCAAAATAGCAATGCTAATAGTGTGACCAGCAATATTGCGCCAGCCACAATCAACATGGGTTTCTTTCGACGCTTTATAATCTCAACGTAGTCCGAGAACTCCTTGGTGTTTTCCTCTAACTCTGTAAATTCCATACCCTTCACTACTTACGTGTACACACGTCGCCATAGAACTTTAACCGTCCTAGCGCGACCAAATGTTTTTTTGCGGCTGATAGATAACTTGCAAAAACGCTGCGTTTGATGTCGCAATATCGTCGAAAAATTCCTGGTCCTGGCCTCTGTAACGGTACGATGCCTCAAAAAACCATGCTTCGGTGAATTGAAACCTAGTACCAATGACTATCGAACCAAACGTTCTGTCTTGTGAGGTTTGTGATTGATTCAAGGAGTCGCTGGAGTCGTCGAGCGCACTGTTATCAATAAAATGAATTCTGCTAAACACGTCACTCAGCTTAGAAAGCCGGTAGTTTAAGTTCACGACAAGTTGATTACTAAGTATCAAGTAGCCGCTTGAGCTTGGGGTAGTATCCGAGCTCACGTTCAAACTGACTTCCGAACGCTCACCCTTGTAGCGCAGTGATGACCTGAGAAAAAACGCATTATCGTCATTGTCTTCCAGACCTGCCAGCAATCGTACATTGTCTGCTTGAGCAATTGCCTCAGCTTCTCGAGAGTCAAAGCTTTGCTTAATGTGGCTCGCACCAATGGCTACAGAAAAGTCAAACTGTTCAGTGAATTGCCGCCCGATTTCCATATCTAGCTTGTAGCTGTCCTGCGTATTTTCGGTAGATACAGCACTGGGAATCTCGCCCAGATTGGTGACTTCGAATAACGCAAGGGTATCAACGTCTGCCTCAAACCGCGCGGCCGTTAGCTGGGTTGTTAGCTGCGAGCGTGCAGAAATCTTATATATATGCGCAGCGTTAACGGTCGAATACTCATAATCATTCAAGCGTAGTGACTCGCTATCAACTTGTGAGTAAATGCCGCCGATCTCGATTGACTGCTTCTCATTGAATAAGTGTTGCCACGACAGTGATGCACTAGACGCTTCTCTACGAGAAACGCCATCTATCAAGCCAGTGTCTTCTGGCTCACTGGTGCGAGTCGAGTCGCGTTTCAGCTGTGCACTTGCTCGAAAAACATCATGCTCGAACGCATAACCGGAACTTAAGACGATGTTCTGATCATCTGAATTAAACTCTTCTTTATCGAATTGCGCAAAATCCAGAATCGTATCGAGGGCAATGTCTAGTCGCTCAGTTCTAAGTCCCAGGTTCAATTCCGGTGATACAACAACTCCAACGATGCTTTCCTCTTCTTCGTTAAGCTGCACATTGTCATCGACCTCGCCGCCTACCCGCAAAACGGTCTCGGCTGAATACTCTTTTGCAAAGGCTTGGCCGCTGATCCCAAGCACTAAAAACAACACAAGTGGCCACGACCAGCTAACAACCGTTTTGCGGCCACTGGTGATCAATGTGAACGTCGCCGTATGAAGCACATACGCAGCGTATGTATCTGAGTTTTTATCTCCACCTAAGGCACAACAACCACATCACCCGTTTGCAGGATAATGTTGGAATTTAGTTTCTTGCCAACTTTAACTTTGGCATAGTCAAAAGAAATAGACGTTTGCGAGCCATCCTTGTCACGTCGCAAAACCTTAATATCATCTTCCGCTGCGAATGTGGTAAACCCACCCGCAAGCGCCAGTGCTTGTGTCACGTCGGTGCGGCTGGTCATGATAAATTCGCCGGGTCTCGCTACTTTACCTAAAACGAACACCTTATTACCCTCAAGCTTTAAAGCTGAAACGGTAACAACCGGCGCATCGCGTAGAAACTTACTCAAGCCGGCTGATACTTTGGCGGCTAGCTCACCCGGCGTACTGCCAAGAGCCTGTACATCGCCAATCATGGGGAAACTGATCATTCCATCAGGTCGCACCAATGTTTCTCTCGTCTCTCGATAACTCTTCTTCGTTCCACACGAAGATTTCGAGCACGTCACCCGGGTTCAACGTATATGGCTCTGCAGTGGCGGAAAAAGAAACGAGAAACAGTAGCGCAGCAAAGAGACAATGCTTCATATAAAATCAGGTCGGATTGAAGTTTTCAGAACGAGAGTGGCGACAGCATTTCTCGTATAGTGAGGAAGCTTGCCAACGAAGAACCGATGGTCAAGAGACCATCGGCTTTAAGATCTTGCT
>RCMY010001893.1_pt1 | contig 20037 bp, 14 predicted proteins | sample 2041341 | NCBI WGS metagenome assembly RCMY01 (sample SAMN09708234, study PRJNA481090) | Marine sediment metagenome, whole genome shotgun sequencing project. | reverse complement strand
GTAATTGATAAACTCGCCTATGCAAAAGGGTGTATTAGTCGTGCCGATTTAAAAGGGCGCTCGGATCATATTTCAAAAGTGCTGGCGATTTTTATTAACTTACGCGACACCTTAAATATTAAAGTAGGCGGTGAGTTTGCCGAAAACATGTTTAATTTATATAACTATATGATAGATAAACTTACTGAAATAAACGCCGACAATGGCATTGATATTATTGATGAAATAATTGGCTTATTCAGTCCAATAAAAGAGGCATGGGCAGCTATTCCTGAACAAGCTAAACAAGAAGCCTATCAAATGTCTCAGCAAAATAAACAAGCGACTCACCCTTAAAAGGAAAATATGCGTGAGTTTTTTAGTTAGTTTACAACATCAATATACCCCCGCTGAACTTACGCAGTTAAACGCGCAGCTTAACGCTGTGCTAACGGCGCAGCCCCTTGATGATCTTCTTTTACAAAAAATTATCGATAAACGTGCGAACTTGGTAGAGTCTTTGCTTATTAACTTGGATGAACAACAAAAGCGATGTTTTGCTGTTAACGAAATTAAAACCAATGATGTTCTAGTGGCCTTAGTTGAAGGCTATCGTGACAACGCAAAAGCAGAATTGGTAAGTATCAGCAAATCATCAAAAGCCATAAAGAAATATCACCAAGTATAGCTAAGCTCAAATCGGGATGACTGAACAGCATTCAACAGTACGGTTGAATGTCATGTCCTGAATATTATAGCTATAGCGTTAGTAAAGTCTTGCATAATTTCTTATTCCAAGATTAGGTTAACTATGCTCAATGACATAAGGTTACACCTTGATTCTGATGAAACCCAGCAGAGTCAACTTGAACACGAGTGTGCAAACGAAATTGCCGCTAAACAGCGCAATAACGCTAAGGCATTTTTGCAGTTTATTCCGTCCATTGGCAATGCGCTCTCTAAAATACCGTTTCAACGCTTAAGCGTGTTTGTTGATAAGAACAAGAATATTAACATTGTTGATTTTAACTCAGGCATCACCTTATACGGGCCTGATGTAGACGCCAATATTCAGGCGCAAGTACAATCATGGATGCACTCTAGCGCGTTACTTAGCATGCACAAGCCCGTACAACTTGGTAAAACGAGTCAGCAGACGACTAGCTTTAGTGGCATGCAAGAATATGCAAAGCAACTACAAGCCGACTGCAAAGCAGCGCCCATCGACACTTTAGTAATACTGGGTTTAGGTAAAGCGACACATTTAGCCATGCTGCTTGACCATACTGTTAATGCTAATTTGCCCACATCAAATCTCAAGCATATTGTTATTTATGAGGCCGATTGGGAAATATTCAGATGTTCATTATCTTCTTTTGATTGGGCTACATTTTTAGCGCAAGCGCAGCAATGCGCTGTGCAGTTGTTTTTACAGATTGGTACGCCGATAGACCAATTATATACCGATATAAGCGAGCTTAATCAGCAACTAAGCGCTAAACAAATTCTGTTTTTTCAACATCTTAATCAGCCAGTATATGCCAATATAATGCGTAATCTTCGCGCTGGAATATGGGGTAAAGCGGTTACCGAGGCCCGAGATGACTCGCTTGAAAATAATAACGCGCATAAGCATCATCATTTACAGCCATTTAGTGCAATAAATACAACTATATGGCAACAAGCAAGTAGTGATAATAAGCGTTTTAAGCAGAACATGTTATTATTTAAAGAGTACTTTCCAGATATTCACGCCGCATTTGACGATTATAAACCGGCGCATTGGGACGTACTAAGCAATCAAAGTTCGTCGAACATCAATTTATTTAATACGCGCAATGGGGCCTACTTTTCAAATACCCAAGCGGCTCAAGAAGGGCAAGCATTAGCCCATCATTTTAGCCATTATCCAAATTTAGATGGTTTAATATTTGGTTATTCAGGCGATAAATTAAAACACTACTTGCACAATTCGTTCATTCGCCAAGCCGATATGATATTGCGCGGGAATGAACAACAGCAAGGCGAATTACCGAACAGCGTTAAAGCCTTAATGGTGTTTGGTTTAGGTTCAGGTTATATGCTTGAATCTTTGTTTGCTAGCCATGACATTCAAAACCTAATTATTTGCGAACCCAATCCTGACTTTTTCTACGCGTCACTATACGCAATTGATTGGTCACCTATTTTTGATAAGTTTGCGCAAGGTGAGCACAAACTTTATATCAATATAGGAGAGGCAAGTTCTCGCCTGTTTAAAGATTTGATGTCTCAATTTTTGGTCTTAGGCCCGCACTTATTAAATGAAACCTTTATTATGCAGGGCTATCAAAACCCCATGTTGCAGCAGGTTTTAACCGAAGTTAGGCAGCAATTAAAAGTCATATTTGCCATGGGTGAGAATTTTGATCACGTCGCCTATGGTATTGCACACACCCTAAGCGCATTAACACGAAAACGGCCTGCACTTAGATACGAGCCCAAGCAGTATTTGTCGCATCAACACCAACAAACCCCCATATTCTTTATTGGTAACGGCCCCTCGCTTGACGACAGTATTGATATCATTAAAGAGTATCGTGACCAAGTCATAGTGGTGAGTTGTGGTACGGCACTACAGGCTTTATATAAAAATGGGATAACTCCCGACTTTCATGGTGAAGTAGAGCAAAATCGCGCTAACTTTGATTGGGCATCGCGTATTGGGGACCGTGCCTACTTAAAACAAATTACCTTATTAAGCGTCAATGGTATTCATCCTGACACATGCCAACTGTATAAAAACGTACTTTTTGCATTTAAGGCAGGGGAGTCATCAACGCATTCAATATTGGCCATGTTACCTAAAAATAGCTTCCATATGCTCAACCATGCTTATCCCACAGTGACGAACATGGCGATGAGCTTTTTCATAGCAATGGGTTTTGAACAACTCTATTTAGTCGGTGTAGATTTAGGCTTTGCGGATCAAAATAAACACCATAGTAGTGCCTCAGGCTATTACGAGAATGGTAAACAACTTTACGATTATAAAAATGTGCACGCAACAGATTTACGCGTAAGGGGTAACAGGCAAGATTGGGTATTCACAAAAACCGAATTCAATATCTCTCGGATGATAATAGAGCAGTTGCTCATAGAAGCGAAAAGCGCACAAAATCAGCACATTGAGTGCTTTAATTTGTCCAACGGTGTGTTTATTGAAGGTAGCGTGTCGCTTGCGCCTGAAGCCGTGTTAGTAGTGGCAAGTGAACAACACAAAACTGACACGCTGGCGGCGATGAACAATTGCTTTATGGCGATTGAGTCGGATATTGTTGCCATGCTTAAGCAAAGTTATAATGAAGATTTATTAGCGCGCCAAATTAATGACTTACACGAAATTACCCAAGTAAAATTGACGCATAAAGTCCAAATTCAAAGCATTATAGAACAATTACGAGAACTGATTGCTAGCGCAAGACGAACCGGTAAATCACTCTTTTTCTATTACTTTTTTAACAGCATTAATTATTTAAGTGCCGCACTAAATAAAGCAAGTTTGCAAAGTAACGACAAGCTAGCCACTAAAGATTGCAAGCAGTTGTTAAAAACGTGGCAATTGTTTATGCAAGATGCCGAGCATGTAATAAAACATCAATTAACAATAATTGATACCGCTGAAGCCTTTAGTGATCGTCGTGAAAAATGTTTGTTAGCACTTTTGCCTCAGCAAGGCAAAATAGACTACTTTACTTTTAGTGAGTATTTGCAACATGCGATTAGACAAAAAGTTGGCGCTAGCGACAGCGAATGGTGTCACGTCCTTGATAATTTACAAATATGCCATCAACGCATTGTCGAACACTTAACAATACATAAAGCAGCACAAAAAGCAGACAGCGTAACCCGCCCCCTAATCATTGATATTAATAAAGCCTCAGAAGCTGATGAAATAGCTAAATTTATTGACGCTACGTTAAAAGCGTTCACAGCAGAAACGTCGCTACCGCTCGAAGTGAAAGCTTTAAATATTGGACTCTTATTTCATAGCATGCCTATGCTCAACCGTTTTCGTGCACTACACCCAAGGATAACATCAGATATTTGTTTGCTGTATAGCTCACCGTCAATATCGGCGACTAGTAAGCAGGCCAATATTAATCAAGGCACCCAAGATGTTCTGTTAGATGATGACTATTTGCATGCACTGCACAGCCGCGCGCAAGATTTATGCACTTACGCTTTTATATTTATAAAACCTCGTTTTAGCGAAAATGGCTTAAAAAATGCTTATCAGTATAAAGCACAACTGTTGCACGAATCGACAACACCAAAAGATGTATCGGCAACACAAGCGCTAGAACACGAGAATGACGATAATGCAGGCTGCGGTGAACGCGTTTTTGTTGCTAATAATGAATATAACTGTATTGCACTAGAGCATATTAATAAGTACGTCATCGAACATTTCGATTTTGCAAATTATTATATGTTTAAACACTATATAGGCGTTATTAAAGACAACCAGCGAGATCAGGTTAAGCCAAACATTACCTTGCTAGATAGTTTAGAAAACCGTGGTTTGTGGATACCTAGAAAGCCTTTTGGTTTTGAATTATTAGACACTTGGTACGCACCTGAATTATTGATTCGTGAATAATTATTTTCAATAAAGCATATCTAAATGCCGCTTAAGGAGTACTCCCTTTGTTTGATGACAAAAGCATTTTAATTACCGGTGGAACAGGTTCGTTTGGAAAACGGTTTATACGTTTTTTACTCGATAACTACGCGCCCAAGCGCTTAATTGTATTTTCAAGAGACGAACTCAAGCAGTTTGAGATGCAGCAAGAATTCTCGCATAAATCGTTACGTTATTTTATTGGCGACGTGCGCGACAAAGAACGTTTAATCACCGCCACAAAAAATGTCGATTATGTCATTCATGCGGCAGCGTTAAAGCAAGTCCCAGCAGCCGAATATAATCCTAATGAATGTATAAAGACGAATATTTATGGCGCACAAAATGTGATAGATGCTTGTATCGCTAATAGTGTTGATAAAGTAATTGCACTGTCTACAGACAAAGCGGCTAATCCTGTTAATTTATACGGCGCCACTAAGCTTGCTTCTGATAAACTGTTTGTGGCGGCAAATAATATGGCGGGGGCAGATGGGCCTAGATTTGCCGTGGTGCGTTACGGTAATGTAGTTGGCTCTAGGGGCTCAGTGGTGCCGTTTTACCGTAAGTTATTAGCTCAAGGTTGTAAAAAATTGCCCGTCACGCATAACGAAATGACGCGCTTTTGGATTACATTAGACGAAGGCGTCTCTTTTGTAATTAAAAACTTTGCGCGTATGCAGGGTGGTGAAATATTTGTGCCTAAAATTCCGTCTATTCGTATACTTGATTTAGTTAAAGCCATGAGTGGTTCAGATGACTATGAATTAATTGGAATTCGCCCAGGCGAAAAGTTACATGAAATTATGGTTCCCGAAGAAATGGCGCATCACAGTATCGAATTTAGCGACCATTTTGTTATTATGCCTGCTATAACGTTTTTTGAAGAAAACGTAAATTATGCACAAAACAAACTGCTTGAAAGAGGCCAAACAGTGACCGATAAATTTGAATATCACTCGGGTACTAATCCGCATTTTTTAAGTATTGACGAATTAATCAAACTAGATAAACAAGATTTATGATTTCGTACGGCAAGCACAATATTGAACAAACCGACATTGATGCGGTGGTAGAGGTTTTGCAATCTCAAATGCTCACGCAGGGGTCACAGGTGCCTGCGTTTGAAAAAGCCTTAACAGAGTATACGCAGGCTAAATATTGCGTTGCCGTAAACAGCGGTACATCAGGTCTACATGTTGCGTGCCTTGCATTAGGAATAGGTCCAGATGATTGGGTATGGACATCACCTAACTCGTTTGCAGCATCTGCTAATTGTGCTTTGTATTGTGGGGCAAATATCGACTTTGTTGACATCAATTTAGAGACTAGGAACATTTGCCCCAAGCTGCTTGAAGCTAAGTTGCTACAAGCAAGTCAACAAGACAAGCTTCCAAAAGCCATTGTAGTGGTGCATTTCGCTGGTGCGAGTTGCGATATGCAAGCCATTCAAGCATTATGTAAACCGTTAAATGTTGCCATTATTGAAGATGCTGCACATGCACTAGGCGCGACTTATCAGCAAAAACCTGTTGGCGGTTGTCAATATTCTGATATCGCCGTGTTAAGCTTTCACCCGGTGAAATCTATTACCACCGCTGAAGGGGGGGCTGTTACCACTAACAATGCGCATTTAGCCGAGCAATGCATGCTGTTCGCGAAGCATGGAATTACGCGTGATCCTGAGCTAATGCAGGGCGATAGTCGGGGGGATTGGTTTTACCAGCAATTGTGTTTAGGCTTCAACTATCGATTAAGCGATATTCATGCGGCGCTTGGAATATCTCAATTAAAACGAATCGATAGTTTTATCCGTAAGCGTCGTCACTTAGCCGATAAGTATTTAGAAGCATTAGCTAATTTACCTATTAAATTACCTAGCAAAAATGACTTAGCGACGTCAAGTTGGCATTTATTTATGATAGAACTCACCCAACATGATCGGCAGCAGGTATATACTCAGCTACATCAAAAGGGTATTGGCGTGAATGTGCATTATATTCCCATTCATTTACATCCTTATTATCAGTCACTGGGCTTTAGTGAAGGTCAATTTCCTGTAGCTGAACATTTTTATAATAACGCATTAACTATTCCTTTGTTTGTTGATTTATCAGAGCAGCAACAGCGTCAAGTAATTCAGGCATTAACCGATATACTTTCATAACTATAGCGTTCTTTACATTTAATCAAAGAGGTACTAGTGTGAATTTTGCATTAATCCCGGCTCGCGGCGGCAGTAAACGCATAAAAAACAAAAATATCAAAAGGTTTCAAGGCAAACCTCTTATCGCTTACTCTATAGCCACTGCTCAACAATCAGGCTTGTTTGATAAAATTATAGTCTCAACCGATTGTCAAGAAACGGCCAATATTGCGCTCGCATTAGGCGCTGAAGTACCTTTCATGCGCCCCAGCGAGTTAGCCGACGACTTTAGCGGCACTCGTGAAGTGATAGAACATGCCATTGTAGAATTAGCTGCTCAAGGACTCGAATTTGAATATTGTTGCTGTATTTATGCGACAGCACCTTTTTTGCAGCCTAAATACCTTAAATTGGGTTTAGATTTACTGCAGCAACAGCCAAATAAAGCGTTTGCTTTTTCGGTAACAAGTTATGATTTTCCGGTTCAGCGCGCATTAAAAGTGTCCAAAAACGGCATGGCACCCATGTTTCCTGCTTTTGTTGACGCACGCTCGCAAGACTTAGAAGAAGCAATGCACGATGCAGGTCAATTTTATTGGGGCAGCACAGCTAACTATCTAAGCAAAAAACCATTGTTTTCAGAACATGCTTTGGGCGTGCGTATTCCTCGTAATTTGGTTCAAGATATTGACACCCCAGAAGACTGGGATAGCGCAGAGCTAATGTATATGGCCTATATCAACAAAACGAAAACAGCATAACAAACCCATACAAATCGCTTTTGGATTACCAGAAAGTTACACTTCCAATCGTTTTGACCACGCAAGGAAACACGGATTTTGCCAATTTTTTATTAGATATGGCAAAATATACGTGATTACATCAATTTTTAGCTGACAATGCATAATTTTTGCTGTTAATAGCCCCACATTTCGATAGTATTAAGGTTGTTGGGTTTCACACCTTAGTATAAAAATTAACATTGGGGCGATATGAGCGAAATTCTTATTGTTAGCGACAATCAAACGCGCATACATAATTTACAGATTATTTTGACTTTCCTAGGCGAAAACTGCAGAAGTTGCAGCTACGAAGAATGTGTAAAAACAATAGGTGAGAGTAGTTCTTGGGTGGCCATACTTATTGATGGTGAGTTGCCTGAAATTGCGGAAGAAGTTATTACACAGTTTCCCGATAGCCCATTCATTAACGTTGGTTTTCAGCTTAGTGGTGAGCAAACGTTTAAAAACCTAATTGGCTCATTATACGAACCTATTACTTACCCAAGTTTAAACGAGTTATTGCAGCGCAGCAACGAATATCATAAAGCTAATCGTCCCTTGTCAACATTAGTTACTGGCAAAACCAAGCTATTCAGAAGCTTAGTGGGTAATAGCCGAGGGATTACCGAGGTTCGTGAACTTATTGAACAAGTCGCGCCGGTTGAAGCGAATGTCCTTATTTTAGGCGAATCGGGCACAGGTAAAGAGGTTGTGGCACGCAACATTCACTACATGTCGAGTCGTCAACAAGGGCCATTTGTACCTGTGAACTGCGGAGCAATTCCTGGAGATTTGCTTGAAAGTGAGCTATTTGGCCATGAAAAAGGTGCATTTACTGGCGCCATAAATGCCCGTAAGGGACGTTTTGAGTTAGCTGAGGGCGGTACTTTATTTTTAGATGAAATTGGCGATATGCCGTTGCAGATGCAAGTAAAACTTTTGCGAGTTTTACAAGAGCGTATTTTTGAACGTGTAGGGGGCACGAAACCACTAAAATGTGACGTTCGCATCGTTGCTGCTACTCATCGTAATTTAGAAGATATGATTGTTGAAGGCACATTTAGAGAAGATTTATATTATCGCTTAAATGTGTTCCCTATTGAAACACCGGCACTTCGTGAGCGGGCCCAAGACATTCCACTGCTATTGCAAGAACTAGTCACTCGACTCGAAAACAATAAACAAATACCGGTAAAGTTTACGCAAAAGTCGATGTCTTCACTTATGCGTCATCGGTGGCCCGGCAACGTGCGCGAACTGTCTAATTTAGTTGAGCGTTTATCCATTTTACATCCTGCACAAGTAGTTGATGTGCATCATTTACCGCATAAGTATCAATTTGACGAAAGTGGGCAGCCAACTGAAAATAACAGTATTGTTGATACCGAAGTGCACGAGCAACAAGAGCGAGAAGCAATAACGGCCTTGTATAAATACGAGGGAAGCAGCCCAATTGTGAGTGAAAGTGACAACTCTTCAGTTGATACTAACTTGCCCGCTGACGGCGTTAATCTAAAAGAGTACTTATCAGATTTGGAAATTAATTTGATAAAACAAGCGCTAGAGCAACAAGACTGGGTCGTGGCGCGTGCGGCCGATCAATTAGGAATGCGCAGAACCACGCTAGTTGAAAAAATGCGTAAATACGAAATTTTTCGTCTTGAAAAAACAGATGGTCAATAATTTGAACGGCTTGTCAGTTAATTGACGTGCCTTAAATACTTAAGTTATTGAAATTTATATGAAATAATATTGGCACAACACATGCATTAGCCTTTGTATCTTAGTTTAATACATCGGTTAATTATGTTGTTACCTTTGCCTCAAAAAGACCAACCCAAGGCTTCGCAAGCTAAGCTAAGGGCGCCTTCAAATGCCGCTTATTTGCCGTACCAGCAGCGAATTCCCCCTTTTATCAATGAACAATTGATTCACGCAAACGCCGATAGAGCTTCATTTAAGCATGCCAACACACCAGCAAAAGCAAAGAATAAAGAATTAATTACCAGTGATCACAGGTTTTCACATCTTCTTTCAATTATGCCTGCAGGTGTATTGGTGCTTGATAAGAAAGGTGCGGTAACCTTAGCCAATCAACAGGCAAAGATCCTGTTGGAGGAGCCACTTGTAGGTGAGACTTGGCGCGATGTCATTAGCCGCGTGTTTACGCCAAAAGCAGATGACGGACATGAAGTGTCAATGCGAAATGGTAAGCGCGTAAAAATTGACATATCTCCATTAACTGAAGAAAAGGGTCAGCTGATTGTTATTACCGACCTAACCGAAACTCGCCAGCTTCAAAGCAGAGTAGGACATATGCAACGGCTTTCGTCATTGGGTAAAATGGTGGCGTCATTAGCACACCAAGTGCGCACGCCGTTGTCGTCAGCCTTATTATATGCTGAAAACTTAAAGGCCATGCCGCTGAATAATAATATCGCGACACAGTTTAGCGAAAAGCTAACCCTTCGTTTAAAAGAATTAGAATCTCAAGTTAACGATATGCTGTTGTTTGCTAAAAGTTCAGACAACCAAATTGTAACACCACTTAGCATTCAACAAATTCAAAACCAAGCAATAGCGCAAGTTGAGGCCCAAATTAAACAAGCGAATATTAAATTTCAGGTCTTGAACAACTTAGATCATGCTCTAAACGCTTCAAGTATCGAGTGTCATATATTGGGCAATATTACGGCTATTAGTGGCGCATTAACCAACTTAATTACGAATGCTATGCAAGCGCATCCACACGTCATTAATAGTGCTCAGTGTGCACAAATTCCCACTATTACATTTAACATTACCCAAGAAAACATTACTCACAAAAACACTGCCGATCAGGCGTATTGTGTGTTCAGTGTAATAGATAACGGAAAGGGCTTGGAAAAAGACCGCTGCACGCATATTTTTGAACCTTTTTACACCACTAGATCGCAAGGTACAGGTTTGGGTTTAGCCGTTGTGAATACAGTCGCAAAATCGCATAAAGGCTTTGTGAAGTGCGGAAATAACCCCGATAAAGGCGCATTTTTCTCTCTTTATTTGCCCTTAAGTACTGCTCATTGTGCGGCATCAACAACACAGCAGGCTGACACATCATCACGCAACCCACAATTTGGCGACCAGCAATCATTAGGAGTCACCCATGAGTAAAACTAAAATTTTGATAGTAGAAGATGATCACGGGCTACGTGAAGCGTTAGTCGACACCTTGCTATTAGGCGGTTATCAAGTCACGCCTGTTGAAAGTGCACAAAGTGCGATGGTCAAACTATCAGAAGCGGAGTTTGATTTGGTGGTAAGCGATATTCAAATGGAAGGCATGGATGGTTTGTCTCTTTTAAGAAGTGTCAAAAATAAATATCCAAACTTGCCGTTTGTGCTAATGACTGCTTATGCTAATGTCAATGATGCCATTCAAGCAATGCGCGATGGTGCGACAGATTATTTATCGAAACCATTTGCCCCGCAGGTACTGCTAAACTTGATTGGACGTTATGCGCCCGCGCAAAAAGTAGAGTCGCGCACGCCGGTTGTGGGTGACGAAAGCAGTATTAATTTGCTAAATTTAGCGCGTAAGGTGGCTAATTCAGATGCGACTGTGATGGTCTTAGGCCCAAGTGGCTCAGGTAAAGAAGTACTATCAAGGTATATCCACGATCAATCCACAAGAAGAGATGCGCCTTTTGTCGCCATTAATTGCGCGGCCATCCCCGAAAACATGCTTGAAGCCACTTTGTTTGGTTATGAAAAAGGCGCGTTTACGGGCGCTATTCAAGCTTGCCCTGGTAAGTTTGAACAAGCCCAGCAAGGCACTATTTTACTTGATGAAATAAGCGAAATGGATTTGGCCTTGCAAGCTAAGCTACTACGCGTTTTACAAGAGCGGGAAGTAGAGCGCTTAGGCGGTCGTAAAACGATTGCACTTAATGTACGCGTTATTGCAACTAGCAACCGCGACGTGAAAGAAGCGGTTGCACTGGGTCAATTTAGAGAAGATTTATATTATCGCTTAAACGTATTTCCGATTACTTGGTTAGCACTACAGCAGCGCAAAGGGGATATTATTCCTTTAGCCACACATTTATTAACTCGCCACTGTATGCAAAATAAAACGGAAATTCCAGAGTTTACGGCTAGTGCGCAACATAAATTAACTAATCATACATGGCCGGGTAACGTGCGCGAGCTTGAGAACGTAATACAGCGCGCGCTAATACTCTCACCGGGGAAATTAATTGACAGCGCAGACTTACTAATTGAATCTGACGCTCCCAACGTTTTTGATGCAATAAGCACCCCGTTTTCTAAAGAAAATACCGCAGCAGACGATACCAGTTTATTAGGATGTGAACTACGTTTGCAAGAACATCAAATTATATTGGACACTTTGCAGGCACTAAACGGTAAACGTAAAGATGTCGCCGATAAGCTAGGCATTAGCCCTCGTACCTTACGTTATAAATTAGCGAAAATGCGCGAAAGTGGCATAGAACTTCCATCATAAGAATTAACAAGTAGATTAACCCATTTGCGTTAGACGGTTTATTGACAGTTTAACAAAATGAATAAAACACCACCCGTTTTATGTAAGCAGTCAGACAGGAAGTCGATCCTATTTCCGCCCACGTGTTGGGCGGTTTTTTTTTGCATAGTTAGTAAGACAAAGCAGTAAACTTCCAAGCCTACCGTCAATTCAAGCCTGTAGGCGAATAATTGCCTCGTTACTTGTCCTCATTGCCGCTTTTTTACCTTTCTTGCCATTATTGGCATTCTCCTTGCTTAACAATACTTTAGAATTAATAAAGACTGTTGATTATTCAAAAATCTGACGGTTAACTAAAGAGATGTATGTAATGGATATTAAAGCCAACTCGTTATATCAAGAAATGCAGTCAATGGCGGCGCAAATAAGCGGTACTTCAGAAACGCTTACCCGTATTGAAAAAAGCCCTGGCGCCGGTCAATTTGCAGACATGTTAAGTCAGGCGCTAGATAACGTTAATGGCATGCAAAAAGATTCAAGAGACATGCAAACGCGCTTTGACATGGGTGATACAAGTTTAAGTTTAGTTGACGTAATGGTGGCTAAAGAGAAATCGGGTATCGCTTTTGAGGCAACCGTGCAGGTCCGTAACAAGTTGTTGGAAGCTTATAAAACCATCATGAATATGCCCGTATAAAAGGATTATTAGCTTATGGCTGAAGCAACAAGTACAGAACTTGCAATACCCGACGATAACGACTCGAACGACATGGTTGCGGCGAATAAGCCAGCTCTGCTTGATACTTTAACCAGTACTGAAACCATTCGACAGGTGACTATGGTAGTTACCTTAGTTATTTGTGTTGCCATCGCTATTTTTATATTTATATGGTCAAAAGAGCCGACTTATCGTCCTTTAGTGCAAATGCCTCCTCAAGAAATGATTGAAACACTCGATCATTTAGATCAAAACCAAATTCAATACAAAATTGACGGTAATACTATTTACGTTTTAGATGCGCAGTTTAAAGACGTAAAGCTAGGCATGGTGCGAAGCGGTATTAATAATTCAAACAACACCGGCACCGACATTATTATGCAAGATATGGGCTTTGGTGTTAGCCAGCGCGTAGAAATGGAACGCTTAAAGCACGCCAGAGAACAACAGATTGCACGAACCATTGAAGACATAAACGCGGTAGGCAAAGCGCGCGTGTTATTAGCCATCCCCAAAGAAAATGTGTTTGCCCGACGCGAATCAAAAGCCAGTGCAACCGTGGTGGTTACTGCAAGTAATGGTGCTTACCTGTCGGGCGAAGAAGTTGATTCTATTGTTGATATAGTGGCTTCTGCGGTTCAAGGTATTGATCCTAGTCGGGTAACGGTTACCGACAATAACGGACGGTTATTAAATTCAGGTTCGGCCGACTCTGTCAGCGCCCGAGCGCGTAAAGAATATGAAATAGAAAAGAAACGTGAGTTAGAGTACTTAGAGAAGATAGATTCTATTTTAATCCCAGTCTTAGGTTTGGGCAATTACACAGCGCAAGCCGATGTGAGTATGGACTTTACGTCTGTTGAACAAACCCAGCGACGTTATAATCCAGATATGCCCGCCGTGCGCAGCGAAATGGTGTCAGAGCAAAGCACAATAGGCGCGGTGATAGCCGGTATACCTGGCGCATTAACTAATCAGCCACCAACAGACTCAAATATTCCTGAAGTTGCCGATGGCGGTGGCGCAAGTAAGCCAGTACCCGGCACTAGCAGTAAAGAGTCAACCAGAAATTTTGAACTTGATACAACGATTAGCCATACCAAACAACAAACCGGAGTCATTAGACGCCTAAGCGTGTCGGTTGCGGTTGATCATCTAGCATCAATAACGCCTGAGGGCGAAGCCGTAAGCACACCATTAGCGCAACAAGAATTGCTAAATATAAGACGCTTATTACAAGGCGGAATTGGCTTTGATGTTACCCGCGGTGACTCATTAGAAGTCGTCAGCATTTCATTTAATAGAATGGATTTAGGCGTTGTTGAAGAACCCGCTATGTGGGAGCAAGAATGGTTTATGCCTATGTTTAAATTGTTTTTAGGCGCAAGCGTGATAATAGTATTAATTCTTGCCGTGGTAAGACCTATGCTTAAAAAGCTCATTTTCCCTGATGGCGGCATCCCACAAACTGAGCACGATGACTCTGACTTAGACTTAGGTAATGAAGCCATTAACGTATTAAGTGACGAGTTTGATGAAGCAAAAGTGGGTTTCTCATCTGACGGCTCATTAATGTTACCCAACTTACATCGAGATGAAGACGTGTTAAAGGCCGTTAGAGCATTAGTCGCTAACGAACCTGAACTTTCAGCGCAGGTGGTGCGTGGTTGGTTGCTAGAAGATGAATAGGAAAAGATAATGGCCGAAAATGAAATTGAAAAGGAAAAAACTGAAATTGTTGCGTACGACGTCAATAAGCTCGATGGTATTGAGAAAGCGTCTATATTGCTATTAAGTTTATCAGAAGAAGATGCTGCGCAAATACTGAAGTTTTTAGAGCCCAAGCAAGTACAGCAATTAGGTTCAGCAATGGCGGCTATGGACGACATGACGCAAAACAAAATATCGGCAGTGCATAAGCACTTTATCGAAGAAATTCAAAATTATTCCACCATTGGATTTAAGAGTGAAGACTTTGTTCGTCGAGCATTGGTTGCCGCCTTGGGTGAAGATAAAGCTGCGCATTTACTTGATCAGATTTTGGCAGGTTCGGGTGCAAAAGGGCTTGAATCTCTCAAATGGATGGACTCAAAGCAAGTGGCTAACATAATTCGTAACGAACATCCACAAATTCAAACCATCGTCATGTCTTACTTAGAACCTGAACAGTCTGCCGAAATTTTGGCCCAGTTCCCCGAAAAAGTAAGACTCGACTTATTAATGCGTGTGGCCAATTTAGAAGAAGTGCAGCCAGCTGCCTTGCAAGAACTGAATGAAATTATGGAAAAACAATTTGCCGGACATGCGGGCGCGCAAGCGGCCAAAATGGGAGGCTTAAAATCAGCTGCGAATATCATGAATTACCTCGACACCAATATCGAAGGTCAATTAATGGAAGCTATACGCGAGCAAGATGAAGAAATGAGTCAACAAATTCAAGACTTAATGTTTGTTTTTGATAATTTAATTGATGTAGACGATCGCGGTATTCAAGCTATTCTGCGTGAAGTGCAACAAGAAACACTTATGCGCGCTATTAAAGGCGCTGACCATGCGCTTCGCGACAAAATAACTGGCAACATGTCTAAACGCGCAGCAGAAATGTTAGTTGATGACATTGACGCCATGGGACCGGTGCGCTTAAGTGAAGTAGAAACCGCACAAAAAGAAATTTTATCAATCGCGCGACGTTTAGCTGACGCAGGTGAAGTTATGCTTGGCGGCAGTGGCGGTGAAGAGTTTGTATAATGATGAATAACGCAGATGACGATAATTTTGACGGAGCGCGTTTATGGGACTTACCTACCGTAGACGATCAGCAAGCCGTGCTTGATAGCCAAACCAACGCCTTAAATCGTCCTCGAACAAAATGGCAATACGAAGCCCCTGAACAAGATGAAGAAGTAAAACCGTTAACGGCAAAAGAAATTGAAGCTATTCGCACCGCTGCTTATCAAGAAGGTCTTTTAAGCGGACACGAAGAAGGTTTTAATAAAGGTCAGCAAGAAGGTTTTGAACAAGGAAAACAAGAAGGCATCGACACCGGCCAGCGTGAAGGTTTAGAAAGTGCTAGCGCTGAGGCTAAAGTAAATATAGATGAGCAGTTGGCGACCCTTGCGAGTGTTATCGAGAATATTCAAAAACCCCTAACAAAAATCAATGATCAGGTTAAAAATGAACTGGTATTGCTATCTGTCAGTTTAGCTAAAGCCATCATAAAGACAGAAATTGAGCATAATTCACACGTACTTTTCAATGCCATTACGCAGGGGATTAAAACCTTGCCAATAGGTGAAAGCCAGTATCAACTTGCTTTGCATCCAGAAGACAAAACGCTTGTTATTGAACATTTTGGTGAACAAACTATTCAAGATAATCAATGGGTGTTAATTGAAGACAGCACAATGACGCAAGGCGGCTGTAAAATTCAGACCAATACCAATGCAGTTGATGTGTCAATTGAACGGCGCAGCGAGCAAGTTTTTGCTGAGCTATTACTTAATCAAGGACTTGTTGATGACCCTAGGGCTAGTTGAACAAATTCAAGCCATTACCGCACAAGTGCACGACAGCCAAGCCATTGCTGCGGGTAAGTTGGTACGCGGCGTAGGTTTAACCTTAGAAGCCGTAGGCTGCACCATCCCCATTGGTGGACGAGCCTTAGTGCAAACTCAGCATGGTCGAGTAGAAGCGGAGGTGGTTGGTTTTGCAAATAATATTACTTATTTAATGCCAACCGAATCGATTAAAGGCATTGTGCCAGGCTCATTTGTAGAGCCCTTAGCAACTGATTCAGGGTTGGCCGTTGGTGATGCCTTACTGGGCAGGGTTATAGATGCCAATGGTAAGCCGCTTGATGGTTTAGGGCCCATAGAGACCACGCGCAGAGTATCTACTCATCCACCGCCCATCAATCCACTAGTACGTAAAGCGGTAAATCAACCCTTAGATGTGGGCGTTCGTGCCATTAACGCCATGATTACCGTGGGCAAAGGTCAACGTATGGGGCTATTCGCAGGCAGTGGAGTGGGTAAAAGTGTGCTACTTGGCATGATGACTCGAGGCACCACTGCTGACGTCGTAGTGGTTGGATTAATTGGCGAACGGGGTCGGGAAGTTAAAGAATTTATTGATGATATTCTGACCGCTGAAGACAGGGCAAAGGCAGTAGTTGTTGCTGCCCCGGCTGATACTTCGCCGCTAATGCGATTAAAAGGCAGTGAAACCGCTGTTACCATAGCCGAATACTTTCGTGATCAAGGTAAAAACGTATTGCTGTTAGTTGATTCGTTAACGCGTTATGCAATGGCCCAGCGCGAAATAGCCTTAGCCGTTGGCGAACCGCCTGCAACTAAAGGTTACCCGCCATCTGTTTTTGCCAAACTACCGGCACTGGTTGAGCGCGCTGGCAATGGCACAGAACAGCAAGGTTCAATTACCGCATTTTATACCGTATTGACTGAAGGTGACGACTTGCAAGACCCCATAGCCGATGCCGCACGTGCAATTTTAGACGGCCATATTGTGTTATCACGATCGCTTGCCGATGCGGGTCATTATCCGGCAATAGATGTAGAAGCGTCAATTTCACGGGTAATGCCGCAAGTGGTATCCCCAGAACACGATCAGTACGCACGCAGTATTAAACGTGTGTATTCAACTTATCAGCAGAATAAAGACCTGATTAATATAGGCGCATACTCACGTGGAAGCGATGCGCAAATTGATTTATCAATTTCTGCCGCGCCTGCAATTAATGCCTTTTTGCAGCAAGGTATGAAACAAATAGTAGATATGGACGCAACTTTGGAAACTGTCAAAACCCTAGCGATGGGGATTCAATCCGCACATAAAGTCAATCGATGAGCAGCATAAAGCAATTATTACTGGTCGCTGAAGTAGAGCAGCGTAAAGAGCGCGATTGTGCAAAGCATTATCAACAAGCTAACGCGCATTTGCTGGCTAATAATCAAAAACTATCAGGCTTAGAAAACTATCGACTAGAATATTTACATTCTATCCGTACCAAAGCGTCACAAGGTATTGGCGCAAAATCGATGAACCAGCACCATCAATTTGTGGGCCAACTTGATAAAGCCTGCGAGCAACAAATCCACGTTATAAATCAAGCGGTGCTAGTGGTTGCTCAACGAAAGCGCATGTGGTTAGCGCAACAGCAAAAGCACAAAGCAATAGTGCATCTAATTGCGAAAAAGAATCAGCAGGCTATTCAAATAGCAAATAAACAAGAGCAAAAACTATTTGATGAAATTGCACTGCAACGCGCTATGCGTAAGCCTTTATACCCTTAGTAAATGTTCGACAACAATATAGATAATTGGAAATATCATGTTACGATTAATCACGCCCGACTGACTGACGACAATGAGCGAACTATAGTCTTTCAACCCTAATTATCTATTCTTAGATTGTTTAGGTTATTTACTTATCTTTAAAATGTTCGATGTTTTCAGTTTGTATCCTAATGACGTGTGATCCGACATTGCCGTCCTAAGCAAATGGTAATTAAAGAGTAAAAAGTGCAAATATCAGCCACAAAATTAATTTTCTGAGTGACGCTGAAAATCACACTCAGTTATTCTTAGCGTTTGTTTTAGTTTGCTCCGCAATTAGGCCCTCGATTGCTATAGGCTTGAAGAAAACACGAAGAAGACTTCCCGTTTTAACATAGTAATAATGGAAGAGTTCAAAGGTTAGAAGATCCTACAGAGTTACCATTAGAGTATTGCAACTACACTTCACTTTTCATGAATTTTTTATAAAAAACTCGATTCATTAGCAAAATTAGAGCGAACTTCTTAGTTTCTACAAATCAAGAACTCACTTAACTAGGTACGTTATGCACATATTAAATTAGCTTGACTAAGAGCTTTTTCGAAAACCTTGCATTTTAATAATTCGATTATTACGAAATTAAACGTATTGCCCCATTCTGCGTTACTTATGTATTTTGCATCGTAGCAAAATTAACTCCAATCAAAATCTAGAGTAGATAATAAATTTAACAAGCTAGATTCCCGATAATTTCAGTGCCATTAGTTAGAGTATTACAGCCAAATTTAATAGTTTCATTGCTGATTAAATGCGAAAAGTTATTAATACCCGTTGCGTCAAATATATTTTCATTAATTGAAATGTTTTTTGTCGGTGATCCCGTAGGGGAATATATTTTAATGATATATTCAAAATTGTAGGCCTCATTATATCTTACTGTTAAATTCTCGTCTGTATGCTCTAGTGCTCCACTAAATGCACCTAACACTCCATAATTACCACTGTATGATTCAAAGTAATTATTCTCCACAGTTAAGTTTCCAGCCCCCCAGCTAAAAGTTACAGCTCCTTCAGAATGACCATTAAGTCCTTTTTCAATCCTATTAACATCTATCACTGTGTTATTCGAAAAACTAGCAAGGCCGTTAATTGATTTTGTCTGGTCATGTACAGAAGTATGAAAAGCAGAACCATTCAAGCCAGTAAACTTATTATGATGAACTTTAACTCCATGACCTACGATTGTTTCGTTTGGTATGTCCGTAAAAATATTATTTCTTATTTCAGAAGTTTTGCCTCCAGCCAGACCAATAGTTCCATTAATAACCCAACCATAATTTATTGAATTTTCTCTAGCGTTACCGTCAAAATTTATACCTTCAATAATAGTGCCTGGGTTAGAGCCCCCTTCAATATGTGAAGGCATACCTTCAATTAATTTAAATGTCTTGAATACAGTATCTCCAACATTATAACTCCCCCATAAAACACCTTTAAATTTAATTGTACTACCATTAATTTCAAGGATTTCCCGAGAATCAAGACTGACTTCGCTTATTGATTGACCTTTGGCAATTGTTATCCTATCTCCAACAGAGAATGATTTAGGAATATCAATCAGTTCAATCGTATCTGTTCCGTCATAGTCGCCCGGCAATTCAGTGCGTTCATAGGCAAAAGACAACTCCGTACTTATTTCGTCGCTATTTACACGTTTGATAGTTGCTCCATTACCTTTGACATGAACGCCCGAGTAATTTCTTAAAGATAATCCTCCATTAAAAATATACAGCACATCTCCATTTAGGTTAATAATTGTGTCGTTTCCACCTTCATCTATTTGTTCTTGAAGAGAATTGACATTAGTGTTTAAGTAATCATCCACATCGGCATTATCTCCAACACCATCGCCATCCGTATCAATTTGTTCCGTGGCATCTAATGGGAATGAATCGGCATTATCTCCAA
>RCMY010001772.1_pt1 | contig 20042 bp, 16 predicted proteins | sample 2041341 | NCBI WGS metagenome assembly RCMY01 (sample SAMN09708234, study PRJNA481090) | Marine sediment metagenome, whole genome shotgun sequencing project. | reverse complement strand
CGCTGCCGGCACCGCCGTCTGAACCGCGATGCAATCCGTGGTCGCCAGGGTCGGAGTGGAACCGTGCCCTCACGAAGTGGGTACTGCTAGAGATCGAAGCGCTCGTTTTCCGACAGGCTGGCCGGATCGCTGGTCACCGCCGTAAGCGCGATATAGAGCGCTTTGCCCAGGAAATTGCCGGGGCCGTCCCAGTATTCGGCGCTGTTCACGTCCACCCGGATCAGGCACAAATTGGGGTCGTCCTTGCCACCGGGGAAGAACAGCTTCATCGCGGGAGACCACAGCGCATCGATCTTGACCTGGTCGACGACGATGGACGCGTGCCCCGCCACGGAAACGTAGGTGTTCCGGTTGGTGGATGCGTAGGACACGTTGACCTGCGGGTTTGCATTGATCTCCGCGACCTTGTCACTGTCGCGTCCGGTGGCGAACCAGAGATCGCCATCGAACTCGACCTCCTGGGTGCCCAGCGGCCGGCTGACCAGGCGTCCATCCGCCGCAATGGTGGTGAGCATCGCGACATCGACGTCGTGGATCAGTTCGGCGAGGTGCTTGATGTGCGCGGCGCGGTCGGCGGTGCGTGCGTTCAATGGAGTTCTCCGGTCTGCCGCGGGAGCGCGGCAATGGCGTCATCCAATCGCACCCAGCGGAAAGACCCGGTGAACGCGGGCGTCATCCGCCGTCCGGCTGAGGCCTGTCATGCGCCGCAGAACCTCTCGGAGATCAGTATTCCTCGGCGGCCGCCTCGCGTCCCTGTTGCCGGATCAGCGCTTCTTCGCGCGCGTCGCGGATCGCCAACTGCACGCTGTCGAGGTCCGCACTGGACTCGTCAAACGCGAAGTCGCCGGTCAGTTCGCTGTCGGGATGCAACTCGCCCTTCTCGTACAGCGCCCACATTTCCTCGGCGTAATGCGTCGACAGCAGATCGGGTGCCGCACGCCCCAGACTCAGGGTGAGGTTGTTGACATCACGCTGGAGCATCTTGCGCGCGGCGTTGTTGCCTGATGCGCTGACCACCTGCGGAAAGTCGATCAGCACCGGGCCGTCCGGTCCGATCAGGACGTTGTACTCCGACAGGTCGCCATGGATCATGTCGATGCACAGCATCATCACCACCTGGCGCACGAGAAAGCTGTGAAACTCGCGTGCCTGACCGGGAGCCAACTCGACCTCCCCAAGCCGCGCCGCGGAATGACCGTCCGGATCGGTAACCAGCTCCATCAACAGCACGCCGTTGTAGTAGCCACGCGGTGCCGGCACCCTCACCCCGGCATCCACCAGGCGGTAGAGCGCGTCGACCTCGGTGTTCTTCCACGCGGCTTCCTGCTCCTTGCGGCCGAACTTGGACGCCTTGGTGATGGCGCGCTGTTCGCGACTGCCACGAACCTTGCGCCCCTCCTGGTACTGCACGCGCTGCTGGAAGCTGCGCTGGGCCATGTCCTTGTAGACCTTGGCGCACAGGATATCGTCGCCTGAGCGCACCACGAACACATCTGCTTCCTTGCCACTTTTGAGCGGACGCAGCACCTCGTCGATCACGCCTTCATCGATCAACGGCTGCAAGCCGGCGGGTGTCTTCATTGTTGACGTTCGGCCTTGGAGGGTCCGCCAGTATGGGTGATAGCGAGCATTGAAGCCCGTGCAGTGATCGCGCGGGGCCACTTGGGGCCGGTATCGTGTAGGGCTTGCGAAGCCTGCCAGAGGAACCACCACCTTGAAACTGCACATCCTGCGAAACGTCCCGCTTGCCGGACTCTCGCTCACCCTGGGTGTACTGCTGCTGGCGGCTTGCTCACCCGCAAGCGTGCCAGCGGTGAACGGCAGCGTCGCGGAGCTGCAGCGGATCGACCTGATCGCCGGCACCGGGACGGTCGCGGCGTCAGGCGACGAGGTCAGCGTCCACTACACCGGCTGGCTGTACGACGAGACGGCGCCGCAGCAACGTGGAGCAAAATTCGACAGTTCGCACGAACGCGGCACCCCGATCACCTTCCTGCTCGGTGCCGGCCGTGTCATCCGCGGCTGGGATGACGGGGTGGCCGGCATGCGGATCGGCGGCAAGCGCGTGCTGCTGATACCCGCCGCGCTTGGCTATGGACGACGCGGCGCAGGCGGAGACATTCCGCCCGACGCCTCGCTGGTGTTCGAGGTGGAACTCATGGATGTGCGCAAGCAACCTTGAGCTGCCAGCAAAGTCGAAGCCGGCGGCCCCGACTTTATTGCTCCCGCATCGCTTCGGCGGCGATCTCGAACGAGCGCACGCGGGCGGTGTGATCATGGATGTTGGCAGTCAGCAGCAGTTCGTCCGGACGGTGACGGTCGATAAACGCCGCGATGCCCTCCCGCACGGTTCGGGCGTCTCCGACCACGGCGCATGAGAGCGCGCGCGCGACGCCGGCCTTCTCCTGTGGCGTCCACCACGAGTCGATGTCGTCGATTGGAGGCGGCACCAGACCGATATCGCCGCGGCGCAACTTCGCGAAGGACTGCTGCTGTGTGGTGAACAGACGCTGTGCTTCGGCATCGGTCTCGGCAGCGGCAACGTTCAACGCGAGCATCGCGTGCGGCTTCGCCAATCGAGCCGAAGGCGTGAAATCGCGGTGATACAGCGCCAGTGCCTCGTCCAAGGCATCGGGTGCGAAGTGGGACGCGAACGCGAACGGGAGTCCCATCGCCGCGGACAGACGCGCACTGAACAGACTCGAGCCGAGCAGCCACACCGGAACCTCGATGCCGGCACCGGGAACCGCGCGCACCGGCTGTCCCGGTTTGGCTTCGCGGAAGTACCCGAGCAATTCGGCCACGTCATGCGGAAATGCCCCGGCGTTCTCGTGGTAACGCCGCAACGCCCGCACGGTCGCCTGATCGGTACCTGGCGCGCGGCCGAGTCCGAGATCAATCCGGTCCGGGTACAGCGACGCCAGGGTGCCGAACTGTTCGGCGACCTGCAGCGGTGAGTGATTGGGCAACATGATGCCGCCGGCGCCGACGCGGATGGTGGAGGTACCGCCCGCGACGTAGCCGATCAGCACGGCGGTCGCGGCGCTGGCGATACCGGGCATGTTGTGGTGCTCGGCCAACCAGTAGCGCTTGTAGCCGAAGCGCTCGGCGTTGCGCGCAAGATCGAGCGTATTGGCGAACGCTTGGCGGATATCGCTGCCCTCGGTAACGGGGGCCAGGTCAAGCAGGGAATACGGAATCATGGGCAAGCTCGCAGGTGATGTACCAATGCGCACTACATGGGGGCAACCGGCCGCGTTTGCCAATACATCCTGCACTCATTCGTAGATAATACCCATTCTCATTTGACTGCATCCGAGGTGTTTCGTGCGACTTCTCCCCCTGACCGCCGTAGTCCTGGTATCGCTCGCCGCCTGCACCTCCGAGAAGCCGCAAGTCAATGAGTCGCAGGCGGCAGTGCCGGAAAGTGACGCCCCCGCGACCGAACTGGTTGTCTACACCTCTCGCAACGAGCAGCTGCTCAAGCCGTTGTTTGACCGCTACACGCAGGAGACCGGGGTCAAGATCACCTATCTGACGGACAAGGCACCGCCACTGATGGAGCGGCTGAAGGCAGAGGGCAGCCGCAGTCCCGCGGACGTGTTCATCACCGTGGATGCCGGCAATTTGTGGCAGGCAACCAATATGGACCTGCTTCGGCCAGTGGCATCGGATCGTCTGATCAAAAATATTCCGGAAAACCTGCGCGACCCGGACAACCGCTGGTTCGGCCTGTCGGTGCGCGCGCGCACCATCATCCATGACCCCGCACGCGCCCCCGCCGACACGCTGTCGACGTATGAGGATCTCGCCGATCCGAAATGGAAAGGCAAGCTGTGCCTGCGCACCAGCAATTCGGTCTACAACCAGAGTCTGGTCGCAACAATGATGGACACTCTCGGTACCGACAAGACCGAGCAGGTCGTGCGCGGCTGGGTCGCCAACCTCGCCGCTCCGCCGATGGCCAGCGACAACGAGGTGATCGACGCCATCGCGTCGGGCCGCTGCTCCGTGGGCATCAGCAACACCTATTACCTCGGCCGCGCACTTCGCAAGAATGACGAGCTGCCGGTCACGGTGTTCTGGCCCAACCAGGCCGACGGCGAGCGCGGTGTGCACGTCAACGTATCCGGTGCCGGCGTCACCCGCCATGCGCCGCATCCAGAGGCAGCGATTGCGTTTATCGAGTGGCTCTCCGACGGCACCGCTCAGGAACTCTTCGCCGCTGAGAACCTGGAGTACCCGTCCAATCCGCAGATTGCCACCGATCCCCTTATCCAGGCATGGGGCGACTTTCGACAGGACCTGATCAACGTCTCCCAGGCCGGCGCGATGCAGGCCGAAGCGGTCAAGCTCATGGATCGTGCCGGGTATCGCTGAGCCGGGTCCGAACCCCGCCCGCGGCATCCACAGGCATCGCGCTCCGGCGCTTGCGGGGCCGCGCGGATGGACGTGGCTGGCGGTTGCCCTGACCCTGCCCAGCCTGATTCCGCTTGGCGCGACCCTGGCGGCGCTGGCACGACCGGACACCGATACCCTGCAGCACCTGTGGCAGTACGTGCTGCCACAGGTCGCCGGCAACACGCTATGGCTGCTGCTGGGCGTCGGGGCAGGGACTGCGCTGCTTGGCACCGCACTGGCGGCGCTGGTGGCGCTGTGCGACTTCCCGGGCCGACGCTGGTTCGCATGGCTGCTGGTGTTGCCACTGGCCATGCCGGGTTACGTACTGGCAGTGGCCTTCATCGGTCTGTTCGACTACGGGGCGCCTGTCACCAGTTGGCTACGTGACCATGCGGCATTGCATTTGCCGGACATTCGCTCTCGCGGTGGTCTGATCGCGGTAATGACGCTTGCGCTTTACCCCTACGTGTATCTGGTGGCTCGCGAGGCTTTCGCCAGTCAGGGTGCACGTGCGCTGGAGGCGGCGCGCGCGCTAGGTATGGGTCCATGGCGATCGTTCTTCCGCGCCAGCCTGCCCCTCGCGCGGCCGTGGATCGCCGGCGGCACGCTGCTGGTGATGATGGAAACCCTGGCCGACTTTGGCGCCGTTTCGGCTTTCAACTACGACACGTTCACCACGGCCATCTACAAGGCGTGGTTCGCGTTGTTCTCAACCGACACCGCGTTGCAGATTGCGGCGGTGCTGCTGGTCGTGGTGCTGGTGCTGGTAGGCCTGGAGGCAGCATCGCGCCGGCGCCAGTCGTTCGCCGCGGTCGGGCACGCCCAGGCGCCGCTGCTGCGGACCGGACGACTCGGCTGGTGGGCCACCGCCCTTTGTTCGCTGGTGTTGCTCGCCGCACTCGGACTTCCGCTGTCGCAGCTGACGTGGCAGGCCATGGCGCATCTGGATGATCTCGATCCACGCTATTTCGCCAGCCTGCGCAATGCGCTGTCGCTTTCATCAATGGCAGCACTGCTGACTACCGCAGCGGCGTTCGTCATCGCCTTGGCCGCGCGTGAGCAACCCGGCGCGCTGACCACGGCGGCCACCCGTATCACCACACTGGGCTATGGACTGCCCGGCGCGCTGCTGGCCATCGGGCTGTATGCGCCCGTGGCCGGGTTTTCGACGTGGCTGGCCGAAACCCGAGGTTGGGACCTTCCGCTGCACGGCGGCCTGCTGCTGTTGCTCATCGCCTACGGCATCCGCTTTCTCGCTGTGGCCCACACGCCCGTCGCCGGTGGACTGCTTCGTATCCGCCCGCAACTGCTTGAGGCCAGTCGCAGCATGGGAGTAACGGGGGGCAGACAGCTGCGGCAGGTGCATTGGCCGCTGCTGCGCGGCAGCTTCGCCACGGCGGGCCTGCTGGTGATGGTCGACACGATGAAGGAAATGCCGATCACCCTGATGATGCGACCGTTTGGCTGGGACACCCTTGCCACCCGCGTTTTCGAACTGACCAATGAAGGCGAATACGCCCGCGCCGCCCTGCCCTCGCTGGCGATCGCACTGGCGGGCCTGATACCGGTGATTGCACTGACCCGTCGAGGCCACAATGCGACTTGAAATTGACAATGCGTCCGTTGGCTATGACGGCCGGATCGTGCTCGCTGGAGCGAGTCTGGCCCTGGAGGACGGCGTGATCGGCTGCCTGATTGGCCCGTCCGGAGCCGGCAAGACCACGTTGCTGCGTGCTGTCGCGGGGTTCGAGCCGTTGGCGGCCGGTTGCATCCGCGCCGACGGCGAGCTGCTGGTCGGACACGGCGTCAACCTGCCGCCGGAACAGCGCCAGATCGGCATGGTGTTCCAGGACCACGCGTTGTTGCCGCACCTGAGCGTCCTCCAGAACATCCGCTTCGGCCTGTTCCGCTGGCCACGTGCCAAGGCCCTGGCGAGGGCCAAAGAGATGCTGGAGCTGGTCGGACTCGCCGACCATGCGGAACGCCCGCCGCACCAGCTCTCGGGCGGACAGCAACAACGGGTGGCACTGGCGCGGGCGCTGGCACCCGAGCCGAGGCTGGTGCTGCTGGATGAGCCATTCTCCAGCCTCGATCCGGACCTGCGCGAGCGGCTGGCGATGGAGGTGCGCAACGCATTGAAGGCCACGGGGATCGGGGCGCTCATGGTCACCCACTCTCAAGCCGAAGCATTCGCCATGGCTGACCGCGTCGGGGTGATCGGAGAAGGCCGCCTGCAACAGTGGACGACCCCTTACAACCTCTACCATCGCCCCGCCAACCGGTTTGTTGCCGGCTTCGTCGGTGGTGGGGTTCTGCTGCCGGCCCGGGTCGTTGATGACATGCATGTGGGGACCGGTTTCGGGGTGCTCATGTCGGATCACCAGCTGCTCTCCGTGCCCGGTACCCAGGTCGAAATGCTGTTGCGTCCGGATGACGTGATCCATGACGACCACGCGCCTATGCAGGCGCGGATCGTACGGCGCCATTTCCGCGGTGCCGACTTCCTTTACACCCTGCAGTTGACAGACGGTGAACTCGTGCAGGCGCTGGTGCCATCGCACCATGACCATGCCGTCGGTCAGGACATCGGCATTGGTCTGGATCTGGAGCACGTGGTCGTGTTTGAGCCCGAAAGCGCCAACCCACCCTGACCCGGGTCAGTCGCTTTCGGGTTTCAGTGGCACCAGCCGCAGGTCATGGAAGTCGAAACTGAAGTCGGTCAGCGGTGAAATCGCCTCCATGCGTCCCTCGCGCACGCTACCGTCCGGCTCCAGCGAGAAGGTCAGGAACGCGTCTGCATTGAGCCACCGCTCATCCCAGCGCACCACAAAGGTGTCGTGCTGCCAGTGGCTCAGCGTCCCCACCAGGTCGGGTGTCTTGCTGAAGCGGATCCGCAACTTGCCGTCCTTCTTCTCAACGACGATGTCGCCGTACCACGCATCACGATAGGTGGCCGCGTAGCGCGCCAGAGGGAGCGACGGCGCCGATCGCAGATCGCGCTTGGCGATGTGCTCCTGCCAGGACTTCTCGGCCTTTTCCTGCGTGCTGCCGCGGGCTGCAAGGTAGGCACTCGCCCAGTCGGTCCGTGGCACGTCCAGATAAGCATCCAGCACGCGCATGGTCGCCGCCTGGAACGCCCCACCCTGCTCGGCGCTGGTCAGCACGATGATGCCGAGACCTTTATCCGGAACCAGAGTGATGCGCGAGACGAACCCCGGCCAGCCACCGGTGTGCCAGACCAGCTTGCTGCCACGATAGTCCGACAGCGACCAGCCCTCGCCATAACCGGCGTAGTTCGGCACAGCGGCCGCCAGCGCCGGCACCGAAGGCTTGGCAATCGGAATCGGGGTGATCATCGACCACATCTCGCGCTGGCGTTTTTCGCTGAACAGTCGCTTGGCAGCGTCGCCTTCCCGGGAGATCACTCCACCATCCAGCTGGACGCGCACCCAGCGGGTCAGGTCATGCACGCTGGAATAGATACCACCGGCACCGGAGACATTCCCCCAGCTCACTCGCGGTGCAGCCTCCAGGGTGGTGAAGTCAGCCTGGGCATAGCCAGTGGCGACGTTGTCACCGGCCTGCAGGTAGTCGCTGTTGAACCGGGTATCGCGCATGCCCAGAGGTGTGAAGATCCGCGTCTGCAGGAAGTCCCGATAGGTCTCGCCGCTGGCCGCCTCAACCACCAGTTGGGCCACGCCGAACAGGATGTTGTCATAGGCATAACGGTCCCGGAAGCCGCCTTTGAGCGGAACATCCTTCAAGCGCCGCGCGACTTCCTCGGTGGTGTACTGCGACCCCGGCCAGTACAGCAGATCGCCCGCACCGAGCCCCAGCCCGCTGCGGTGCGCGAGCAGATCACGGACGCGCATCTCGCCGGTCACGTAGGCATCCGACATGCGGAACCATGGCAGGTGGTCGACCACCCTGTCGTCCATCTTCAGCTTGCCTTCGTCGGCCAGGATCGACAGCGAGGCCGCGGTAAATGCTTTGGTGTTGGACGCGATCGCGAACAACGTGTGCTCGTCCACCGGCACCTTGGCCTGCAGATCACGCGTGCCATAGCCACGTTCCAGAACGACCCGGCCATCCTTGACGATCGCCACCGCCATCGCCGGCACGTCGAAGTGCTCCCGGATATCCTCGATGTAGGCGTCGAAGTCACGCAGTTCCGCCGGCAGCACTGTTGAGACGCCAGCACCGGTGGCGGCCTCACGGAGTGGCGTTTCAGCATCCGGTCGTGGCTGCGCCTGCAGCATCGAGAAAGGCGACAAAGCCATGGACAGCGCGATGCCGATGGCCAGCGCACTGCCGGCACCCTGGTTGCGGACGGTATCGATAAGCATCTGTGTCCCTGCCCCTGCAATACGAAGCGCCGAAGATAACCCGGCGCGGCATAATGCAGCGCCGATCGGAGCGCAAAGATGCCGCAAATCAACGCCCTGCCCGGACTGGCCGTCATCGGTGGCGGGCCTGCCGGCCTGATGGCCGCCGAGGTTGCGCGTGCGGCGGGCGTCGAAGTGGATTTGTACGAGGCCAAAGGCTCGGTCGGTCGCAAATTCCTGATCGCCGGCAAGGGCGGCTTGAATCTGACCCACGATGAGCCACGGCCGGGATTTGACCGACGCTATCGAGAACGCGGCGACGCCGTCGGCGAATGGCTGAACGATTTTGATGCCGCAGCCCTGCGCGACTGGGCGCGTGACCTGGGCGTGGAGTCCTATGTCGGCAGCTCCGGGCGGGTATTCCCTCTGGACCGCAAGGCCGCACCGTTGTTGCGGGGCTGGGTCAGGCGCCTGCGCGAGGACGGGGTGCGCTTCCACGTGCAACACCGCTGGCTGGGCTGGACTGAAGAGGGCGCGTTGCGGTTCTCCACGCCGTCAGGCGAGCAGACGGTGCGGCCAGCGGCCACCGTCCTCGCACTGGGTGGTGGAAGTTGGCCGCAACTGGGCTCCGACGGAGCGTGGCAACCCTGGCTGGCAGCGCGTGGCGTTGACGTTGCTCCGCTGGTACCCGCCAACTGCGGATTCGACATCGGCTGGAGTGCACACTTCGCGCAACGCCATGCCGGCACTCCCTTGAAGCCCGTCGTCGCACACTGGCAGGAAGACGGCGCTGCGCACTCCTTGCAGGGTGAGTGCGTGGTGACTGCCGGTGGCATCGAAGGCAGTCTGGTGTACGCGCTTTCCGCGCCACTGCGCGAGACCATAGAGCGCGACGGGCACGCCATCCTGACGCTGGATCTGGCACCGGGACGTGATCCGGCGCGGCTGAAAAATGATCTGGGTAAACCCCGTAACGGGCGCAGCATGAGCGAGCACCTGCGTCGGCACACCGGACTCACCCCGGTCAAGACCGCGCTGCTTTACGAAGTGCTGGGAAGAGACGGGCTCGCCGATATCGACCGGGTTGCGCGCACGATCAAGCGCCTGCCGTTGAAGCTGGTGTCACCGCGGCCCATCGAGGAAGTCATCAGCAGCGCCGGCGGCGTGCGACTGGAGGCGATGGATGCGTCTCTCATGCTGACGACGGTACCCGGCGTGTTCTGCGCCGGTGAGATGCTGGACTGGGAAGCACCAACCGGGGGCTACCTGCTCAACGCATCCTTCGCCAGCGGGCATCGCGCCGGGTTGGGCGCGATCGAATGGCTGGCCAAACCGGGCAACGCAACGCCCTGAGGGCGCAAGCCGCGTCAGTCGCTCACGTGACGGGTAGCCGACGCCGGCTTCCATCGACGCAGCAGCAACGTGTTCGACACCACGCTGACGCTGGAGAAGGCCATCGCCGCGCCCGCCACCACGGGGTCCAGCAGCCCGGCGGCTGCCAAAGGGATGCCGACCACGTTGTAGAAGAACGCCCAGAAGAGGTTCTGCCGGATCTTGGCGCTGGTCCGTCGCGAAATGGAGATCGCATCGGCGACCAGACGCGGATCGGAGCGCATCAGCGTGATCCCTGCAGCGTGCATCGCCACATCGCTGCCACCGCCCATTGCGATTCCAACGTCGGCCGCTGTGAGCGCCGGCGCATCGTTGATACCGTCACCGACCATCGCCACGGGCCCACCAACCTTGAGGCGATTCACCGCCTCGGCCTTGTTGCCGGGGAGAACCTCGGCGCTGACGTCATCGATGCCGATCGCGTCGGCAACAGCCTGCGCTGCGCCGGCGTTGTCACCGGTGATCATCGCGGTTCGCAGGCCCTGATCGTGCAGCGTCCGGATCGCGGCCCGGGCTTCAGGGCGAGGCTCGTCGCGGAACGCGAGCAGGCCCAACAGCCGCACCTCACCCGGCGTGCGCTCGGCCAGCCACGACACACTGTGGCCGTGTGCTGCCAACTCGTCGCCGCGTGCCGCCATCGCCTCCAGATCGACCCCGCTTTCCTGCATCAGGCGGGAGTTCCCCAACAGCAGGTCACGGCCGGCCACTTCGCCCTCAAGCCCTCGGCCCGCCAAGGCACGCACATTCGAGGCCTGAGGCACCTCCAACGCGCTGGCGGCCTGCGTCACCGCACTGGCCAGCGGGTGCTCGCTGCCAGCCTGGAGTGCAGCGGCGAGACGCAAGACGCCGGCATCATCGCCGTTCACGGCGACGTGCTGGGCCAGTGTCGGCCTACCCACCGTCAACGTGCCGGTCTTGTCGAACGCGATGATCTTCAAGGTCCGGGCGATTTCCAGTACCTCCGCATCCTTGATCAGGATGCCGGCGCCGGCCGCAACGCCGGTCCCCGCCATGATGGCGGTCGGCGTCGCGAGTCCCAGCGCGCACGGACATGCGATCACCAGCACCGCCACAGCGTTGAGAATTGCGACATTCCAGTCGCCCCCCAGCAGGCCCCAGCCGAGGAGGGTCAACAGCGCAATGCCGACAACCACGGGCACGAATACCGCACTGACCCTGTCGACCATCCGCTGGATCGGGGCTTTCTTCGCCTGCGCATCCTCGACCAGACGGATGATGCGGGCGAGCGCCGTCTCGGCGCCTACCGCGACGGTTCGCAGACGCAGGCGACCCTCGCCGTTGACCGCGCCGCCAGTGACGCGCTCGCCTGGTTCCTTTGCCACCGGCAAGGACTCGCCGGTGATCAGCGACTCATCCGCGTGACTGCGGCCTTCAATGACTTCGCCATCGACCGGGATGCGCTCACCGGGCAACACGACCACCTCGTCATCGAGACGCACCTCGGTCAGCGGCAGCTGGCGCTCGACACCGTCGCGCACCACCCTTGCCGTATCGGGGCGCAAGGCCTGTAGCGCACGAATTGCCTCGGTGGTCTGCCGCTTGGCGCGTGCTTCCAGCCACTTGCCCAGCAGCACCAGTGTGATGACCACCGCGGATGCCTCGAAGTACAGATGCCCCCCACCGTGGCCCGCGTCCACAAAGAGATGGAACACGCTCAATCCGTAGCCGGCACTGGTGCCCAGCGCGACCAGCAGGTCCATGTTGCCGGTGCGAGCCTTCAGGGCGCTCCAGCCGGCCCGGTAGAAACGCGCACCCAGCCAGAACTGGACCGGTGTGGCCAGGGCGAACTGCAGCCAGCCCGGCAACATCCAGTCACGGCCGAACGGCATCGCCAGCATGGGCAGCATCAAGGGCGCCGAAAGCACGATCGCAATGACCAGATGACGCAATTCCCGCGAGCTGCGGGTATCGCGTGCTGGAGCCAGCCGCGCGCCAGCGCCCGCTGCCGCTACCGCGGCCTGTGGCACGTGCGCGGCATACCCGGCGCGCACGACCGCATCGACCAGGGTTGCAGGCTCAGTAGCGGCGAGGACGCGCACGCGTGCCTGCTCGGTGGCCAGATTGACACTGGCTTCCAGAACCCCGGGCGCAGCGGCCAACGCCTTCTCGACCCGCCCGGAACACGAAGCACAGGTCATGCCGTCAACGGACACGTCGATGGATTCAGTGGGTACCGTGTAGCCGGCGGTCGTGATCGACTCGACCAACGTCGCAAGCGTGACGCCCTGATCGGTTTCGACCTCCGCCGCCTCGGTGGCCAGGTTCACGCTCGCCGCGCGAACACCCGGCACCTTGGCGAGCGCTTTCTCGACCCGGCCAACGCACGAGGCGCAGGTCATGCCCTCAATGCCAATCCGCAAAACGGCGGGCACCTGACCTGATGATTCAACGTTGCTCATTCGATCCTCCGCCCCCTGATATGGGGTCGATCCTCGCGCTTGCCATCTAGGCGCTCAGGATGCGGGAGGGGCGGCGGCGTCAACCAGGGGGTGCAGGGCTGGATCCAGCGCGACACGCCCGTCGAATACAAAGCAACGGCCGTCGTACCCGGCGCCGCCCACCTGTTCGAAGTAGCCAAGGATGCCGCCGTCGAGTTGGAGCACGTTGTCCATGCCTCCCGCGCGCAGTGTCAGGGCAGCCTTCTCGCACCGGATCCCGCCGGTGCAGAAGCTGACCACCGTCGCGTCGGCCAGCGCCGCCCGATGCGGGACCAGTGCCGCGGGCAGCTCGGTAAAGTTGTCGATGGGCAAGGTCAGCGCGCCGCAGAACGTCCCCTGCTCGACCTCCTCGCGGTTGCGGGTGTCCAGCAGCACCAGTCGGCGGCCCCCGTCATCGGCGCCGCGTTCGATCCAACGCGCCAGGTCGACCGGGCTGACGGAGGGCGCACGCGGATGCGCCAGAGGAGCACCGTCTGCGCGCCGCCAGGCAATGATTTCCGCCTTGACCTTCACTTTCAGGCGAGCAAACGGCTGGCTGCGACTTCGACTGGTCTTCACCGGCATCGACACAAACCGTGAATCGTCCCGCAGCGTCGACAGAAAGGTCTCGACACCGTCCATCGAACCGGCCAGAACGACGTTGAGGCCTTCCGGCGAGACCAGCATGCTCCCGAGCAGACCCGCCTGGCGGGCCCGGTTGCGCAGGTCCTCAGCGAGCGAGGCAGGGTCGGAGATCGGCGTGAACAGGTAGGCAGCGATGTTGATGACGTCCATCCGCCAATTTTACCTGCGCTGCGCGTTCGCAGTGCCGGCGGGCCACGCTGCCATGCAACTTGAATGGCGCCTGCGGATCGAACGCGGCTGTTCTCGCCCGATCAACACACAATGGACTATGGTTTCGTGAGGCAGCCCACCAAGGCCCTATCCCCACCGACGGAGAAACGTCTGAATGAATATCCAGCTCAACACCGACAAGAACATCCAGGGCGACGAGTCGCTTGCTGCCCACGTGGACACGGTGGTCAGCAATGCAATGTCCCATTTCAGCAGCCAGATCACCCGGATCGAGGTGCATTTGAGCGACCTCAACGCGAATAAATCCGGCTCCCACGACAAGCGCTGCCTCATGGAAGCCCGTCTGGAGTCGCGCAACCCGGTAGCCGTAACCGCCGAGGCTGCCACTGTTAAGGAATCCATCAGCTCTGCCGCGCAGAAGCTGAAGAGCAAGCTGGAAAGCTCTCTGGGCAAGTTGTCCGCGCCGGAGCGCAGACCGCACCATGTGTCCCCCGACGCCGATGCGCCGGTGCTTGACCAGGCCATCAAGGATATCGCCGAGGGTCTCTAGACGACACGGCGACGCATGTAGCCCGTTGCGATAGCCAGCACTACCCTCTCGACCCGGCCGAAACGTCCGGGTCGATCTACACTGGTCGGCCGTACACAGGTGCCGTCGATGTCCGATCTTCCCGCCTCCCCCTCAGAACGCCTTTCCCGCAAGGTCTCCGACCTGGCTGCCTGCTCCCGCGCGCAGGCCGAGCAGTACATCGAAGGTGGCTGGGTCAGGGTCGACGGCGAAGTGATCGAGTCGCCGCAGTTCATGGTCGACGACCAGGCGGTTGAACTCGACCCGGCGGCCACGCTTGAAACCACCGAGCCGGCAACGATGCTGCTGCACAAGCCGCTGGGCCTCGCTTTCGCGGATTCACCGTCACTGGTTACTGAAGCGTCCCGTGTCGACGGTGACGAGCGCCGCGGTCTGCGCTCACTGCAGCGCCACTTCGCCCACCTGCAAGCATTGATGCCGCTGGACGACGATGCCAGCGGTCTGGTGGTGGTCAGCCAGGATGGACGCGTCGCCAAACGCCTGAAAGAGGATGCCGCACGGATCGAGCAGGAGTTCCTGGTCGAAATCGAAGGAGAAGCCGGTCCCTACGCCCTCAGCCGCCTGGCGCGCGGCCTGAGCTACCAGGGGCGGGTACTGGCGCCGTGCAAGGTGAGCTGGCAGAACGAGATCCGCCTGCGATTCGCGATCAAGGACGTACGCCCCGGCCAGTTGCGCGACATGTGTGCGCAGGTCGGATTGCGTGTGGTGGCGATCCGGCGACTGCGCATCGGCCGCATCGGGCTGAACAAGATGCCGGTTGGCGAATGGCGATACATGCCTGCCAGCGAGCGCTTCTAAAGTCCGCGACAGTACCCGTCCCGGTGACCCGACATCGGCCGCGTCCGGATTGCGGAACCCGCGTCAGCTGTTGGACTCGGGACGCATGTAGGGGAACAGCAAGACGTCGCGGATCGATGACGAACCCGTCATCAGCATCACCAGCCGGTCGATGCCCACACCCAGCCCACCGGTCGGCGGCAGGCCGACTTCCAGCGCCCGGATGTAGTCGGCGTCAAAGTGCATGGCTTCATCATCGCCTCCTTCCTGAGCCTCCACCTGCGCCTGGAATCGGGCGGTCTGGTCTTCGGCATCGTTGAGCTCGGAGAAGCCGTTCGCCAGTTCGTTTCCGCACACGAACAACTCGAAGCGGTCGGTCATTCCCGCATCATCGTCGCTGGCGCGCGCCAGCGGACTGACCTCGACCGGGTGGCGGGTGATGAAGGTCGGCTGGATCAGCGTGTGCTCGACCGTTTTCTCGAAGATTTCCAGCAGCAGCTTGCCCCAGCCGTAGCCTGACTTGACCGGCACCTTGAGACGCGCGCAATGGGCGCGCATCGCGTCGACGTCGCGCAACTCGTCCGCGCTGATCTCGGGATTGTGCTCGAGCACGGCGTCGCTCATGGTCCAGCGCCGGAACGCCGGGCCGAGATCGATCGACTCTCCGTCCCACTCCAACTGCGTGGTTCCCAGAACCGAGGTCGAAACGTCCCGGATCATTGCCTCGGTCAAATCCATCACCTCGTTGTAGGTGGTGTACGCCTCGTACAACTCCAGCATGGTGAACTCGGGATTGTGCCGGGTCGACACGCCCTCGTTGCGGAAATTTCGGTTGATCTCGTAGACGCGCTCCAGACCGCCGACCACCAGCCGCTTGAGGTACAGCTCCGGGGCAACCCGCAGGTACAGGTCCAGGTCCAGCGCGTTGTGGTGGGTCTTGAACGGCTTGGCCGTGGCGCCGCCGGGGATGTAGTGCATCATCGGCGTTTCCACTTCCAGGAAACGTCGGCTGTCGAGCCAGTCCCGCATCGAACGGATGATCAGCGACCGCTTGACGAACACCTCGCGCGCGTCCGGCGAGACGATCAGGTCCACATAGCGCTGGCGGTAGCGCTGCTCGACATCCGACAGGCCGTGGAACTTGTCCGGCAGCGGCCGCAGGGACTTGGTGAGCAAACGGAGCTCGTCGACCTTGACCGACAGTTCGCCGGTGCGGGTGCGCGTCAGGACGCCCTTCGCGCTGACGATGTCACCCACGTCCCAGCCCTTGAACGCGGTGTAGATGTCGCCCAGCACATTGGCCTGCAGGAACAGCTGCAGGCGGCCGGATTCGTCCTGGATCTGGATGAAGCTGGCCTTGCCCATTACCCGCTTGAGCAACATCCGGCCGGCGACTGCAACCCGGTGCCCCTTGGCCTCCAGTGCCTCCGCGCTCCACTGCTCGGCGTTGGCGTACAAGTCCTGCAGATCGCCGGCGTAATCCTCGCGCCGGAAGTCGTTGGGAAATGCGATGCCCTGCTCGCGGATCGCGTCGAGTTTGGCGCGACGCTCGGCAATCAGCTTGTTCTCGTCCTGCCGGCTGTCTTCGGCGGGCGTGATGTCGGGCGAAATCGGCGCAGTGTCAGTCATGGTCACGTCTGGGAAAAGGATTGCACGGGTCGCGACGTCAGTCGCAGGGGGGATGGCTCAGGTCGCGTCGGAACGTTTTGCACCCACCGCCAAGCCGGCCTTCAGGCTCGCCGAGACCAACTCGTCGAGATCGCCGTCGAGCACATTCTGGGTATCACTGCGTTCGATGCCGGTGCGCAGGTCCTTGATCCGGCTCTGGTCGAGCACGTAGTTGCGGATCTGACTGCCCCAGCCGATGTCCGACTTGGTCGCCTCGACCGCGTCCCGCACGGCGTTGCGCTTCTGGATCTCCAGCTCGTAGAGCTTGCCGGCCAGCATCTTCATCGCGCGGTCGCGATTGGAGTGCTGGCTGCGCTCGGTCTGGCAGGCCACCACCGTGCCGGTGGGTATGTGGGTGATGCGGACCGCCGACTCCGTCTTGTTGACGTGCTGGCCGCCAGCGCCGGAGGACCGATACACGTCGGTCTTCAGGTCGGCCGGGTTGATGTCGACCTCGATGTCGTCGTCGACTTCGGGTGCAACGAACACCGATGTGAAGCTGGTATGGCGACGGTTGTCGGAATCAAAGGGCGACTTCCGCACCAGCCGGTGGACACCCGTCTCGGTCTTCAACCAGCCGTAGGCAAAATCGCCTTCCACACGAAAGGTCGCCGACTTCACACCGGCTACATCGCCGCCGCTGACTTCCATCAACTCGGTTTTCCAGCCACGCGATTCGGCCCAGCGCAGGTACATCCGCAGCAGGATCTCGGCCCAGTCCTGGGCCTCGGTGCCACCGGCGCCGGCCTGGATGTCGACGAACGCGGCAGCGTTGTCCAGCTCGCCGGAGAACATGCGCTGGAATTCGAGCTCGTCAACCGCCGCGGCATAAGTCTCGACATCGTCGATCACCGCCTGCGCGGTCTCGTCGTCGCCTTCCGCCTCGGCCAGATCAAGCAGTTCTTCGGCACCGGCGACGCTTTCAGTGAGGTCGCGAATGCCATTGACCACCTTGCCCAGCGACGCACGCTCACGACCCAGCGACTGGGCGCGGTCCGCATCGTTCCAGACGTCGGGACTTTCCAGCTCGCGGCTTACTTCTTCCAGGCGTTCGACTTTGGTATCGAAGTCAAAGATACCCCCTGAGCGCTTCAAGCCGATCCTTGAGATCGGCGAGGCGCTCGTGGACGGGATTCAGTTCAATCATGTCCGTGATTTCAGTGCGAAAAATGACCTTCAAGTCTAGCAGGCAGGCCGCCTCGGCGCGGGGGACGACGCACGCCTTTCAGGCCGCGTGACCTGTTCGAACCGCTCCCGCAACGCCTGTCGGTACGTACGACTGCAAGGCAGCGGGTCCCCCTGTCAGCGGAGCCGCTCACGGCATCACCTGGAAGCACCAGGGATCGAGCGATTAGGACGTGCTATCAGGCCGCCTCGCGATGCACCACGATCAGCTGGACAGCATCGCCGCCACGATAGTCGTCCGCTTCCAACCGATACGCGATGCGGACACGGGCCGGCGGTTCGATTTCGTTCCAGCCGCCGAAATGAATGGCGTTGAGTCGTCGTCCGTTATTGGACAGCTCGAGTTTCAGATGTTTCTGGCCGACGATCCGCCACCCCACCACGTCGAACTCGCCGTCAAACTGCGGCTCGGGAAACCCTTGCCCCCACGGTCCGCCCTCCCGCAACGCATCGGCGCTGCGGCGGGGGAACTCGTCGGTAGCCAGCTCGCCGTCACTGTGAATCTGCGGATGCAACAGTTCGGGCGACAGGGTCGTCTCGACACATTCGCGAAACGCCCGCTCGAAGGCTTCCAGCGATGCCAACGGCAACGACAGACCAGCGGCCATGGCATGGCCTCCAAAGCGCTCGATCAGGTTCGGATGGCGGGCGTCGACCATCGCCAGCGCATCACGGATGTGGAAGCCTGGAATCGATCTGGCCGAGCCTCGCAGCATGTCGCCGCCGGGCTCGGCGGGAGCGAAGGCGATGGCCGGCCGGTGCAGGCGCTCCTTCAGCTTGGACGCCACCAGTCCCACCACGCCGGGATGCCAGCCGGGGTCGAACAGACATGCGGCCAGCGGGGCGTCGCTGGTATCCAGCACCACCTTCGAGAACGCGGTGTCAGCCTCATCGGTCATCTGCTGCTGGACCGCGCGCCGCTCGGTATTGATGCGATTGAGCGTCGCTGCGATCTCGCGCGCGTGGGGCAAGTCGTCGGTGAGCAGGCATTCGATGCCGAGCGCCATGTCCTCCAGTCGGCCGGCAGCATTCAGCCGCGGTGCCACCGCGAAACCGATATCGCTGGCACTGATCCGCGCCGGGTCGCGCTGGGCCACCTCCATCAGTGCCTGCAGTCCAGCGCAGCCCTTACCGGCGCGCAACTGCCGCAGGCCTGCGGCAACCAGTGCGCGATTATTGGCGTCCAGCGGCACCAGGTCAGCCACGGTGCCGACGGCGACGAGGTCGAGCAACTGACTGAGGTCCGGACCGCGGCCGTTGGCACCCGCCTGCAGCGTGCCATCGGCGATCATCCGCCGACGCAGGCCGAGCAGAACGTAGAACATGACCCCGACACCGGCGAGGACCTTGCTCGGAAAGCGGTCGCCCGGCTGGTTGGGATCGACGATCGCGTCTGCGGGCGGCAGTGTATCGCCGGGCAGGTGGTGATCGGTTACCAGTACCTGCCACCCCAGTGCCTTGGCGGCCGCGATGCCGGCGTGGCAGGCGATGCCATGATCGACCGTGACCAGCAGATCCGGCTGCATCACCGCCAGTTCCGTCACCAGCGCCGGCGACAGCCCGTACCCGTGGACCGCACGATTGGGGACGGCATGGGATACGCGGCGCGCGCCCAGCATGCGCAACCCACGCACTCCGACGGCGCACGCGGTGGCCCCGTCGCAGTCGAAATCACCAACCACCAGGATGTGACTGTCCTGCGCGATGGCCTCGGCGAGCAGCGCGGTCGCATCGTCCAGCCCGAGCAAGTCGTCAGGAGGCAGCAGGTTGGCGAGTTTCGGCCGCGCCTGCTGAGGATTGATCGCGCCGCGGGCGCTGTAGATGCGCTGGAGCAGTGGGGGGATCTGCTCGGGCCACGGCCCGGAGTCGACTGCCAAAGGCCGCCGCACGATACCGGCGCCGGTCATTCGTCCGTGTCCGGGGTCGCGGTGACAAAGGAGTGCAGTGGCCGGCGCCAGAACCGCCAGCGATGCCGGGCGGCAATGGTGAGGCGGTGCCCATCGGCAAACTCGACCACCAGCGGTCCTGCCTGGCCGGCACGCAGCGCACTCGACAAGGGTTGCCACCAGTCGCGATCAAACACCGCCAGGTCCCGCAGATGACGCAAGTCGAACAGACCGGCGCCATCCGCTGGCCACCTGGTCGGCAGCGGAGCGACTGGAACGCCTGCCGCCGCAGCGAACGCGGTGAGCGTGTCATCGTCACTGGCAACGCTTGCGTGATCCGAGCGCACATGGTCCGGAAGCACTCCAGCGCCCCAGAACCACAGAGAATTGACGGGAGCCAGCCCGGCGGCCGCGCGCTCGGCATTGCGCGGGTGGTTGTGCAAAATAACCTGCGCCTCGCTCAGCAAAGCACGCCATCTTCGCCCTTCCAGACCGTCCGGCAGTTGTTCAAACAGGTCGGCCCCGAGCACTTCGTCCAGTGGCACCATCGCCGGCAACTTTGCAC
>RCMY010001771.1_pt1 | contig 20045 bp, 21 predicted proteins | sample 2041341 | NCBI WGS metagenome assembly RCMY01 (sample SAMN09708234, study PRJNA481090) | Marine sediment metagenome, whole genome shotgun sequencing project. | reverse complement strand
GGCCCGGGGCAGTCCTCGCCGAGGCCGCCCGCCGCAACATCGCTACCTAGGCAGTCGCAAGGGCGCCGCCGACGACGTGGTCGCCGTCGTAGAGCACCACGCTCTGGCCGGATGCGACCCGATGATGGGGTTCGGCCCAGGTCAACAGCCCGCTCGTTGGTCCGTCGAGCGTGAGATCGGCTCGTGCGGTGCCGCCGTGCGCACTGATCTGCACCGCCACCAAACCCTCGACCGCGCCGTCGGCCCACACCAGGTCGACGACCGGGGTGGACCCGCACAGCAGATCAGCCTTCGTGCCGATCGTGACCGTCGCGGTCGGAACATCGACCGCCACGGCGTAGCGAGGGTCGCCGCCGCCCGCGGTGCCGAGTCCTTTTCGCTGACCGATCGTGACCAGCTGCACGCCGGGAACCCGACCGACCTCGTTGCCTTCGGTGTCGACGACTCGCCCCGGCGTCAGCGGTATCCGGTTGGTGAGAAACGCCGAGCGGCCGCCACCGGTGGCCGTGATGAAGCAGACGTCCTGGCTGTCGGGCTTGTTGGCCGTCGCCATGCCGAGACGTTCGGCCTCGGCGCGTACCTGGGTCTTGGTCATGTGTCCGAGCGGCAGGTGCAGTCGTCGCAGCACCGCCTGGTCGAGCATGTACAACACGTAGGACTGATCCTTGGCCTGGTCGGCGCCCCGAGCCAGACGCAAACTGCCGTCGTCACGCGTCACCACGCGAGCGTGGTGGCCCGTGGCGATTGCGTCGAACCCCAACGCGTCGGCCCGACGCAAGAGCTTGTCGAACTTCACGTGGCGATTGCATTCGATGCAGGGATTGGGCGTCCGGCCGGCCGCGTGGTCTGCCACATACGGCTCGACCACGTGTTCGTCGAACGCGTCACCGAAGTTGAAGACGTGATGATCGATGCCGAGTTGATTCGCGACGTGGCGAGCGTCGTCGACGTCGGAGACCGAACAGCACCCCGAGTCGCTCTCGCCTCCCCACAACTTCATGGTGACGCCGACGACGTCGTAGCCCTGTTCGAGGAGCAGCGCAGCAGCCACCGACGAGTCGACGCCGCCGGACATCGCTACCAGAATCTGGTCGCTCATGACGGCTGATCTTTTATGACGGCTGCTCTTTTCATGAGGGCTGCTCTTTCATGAAGGGAAGGCACGAAGGCGTTCGACGGCGGGCGGAATGATCGCCAGAGCGCGATCGATATCGGCGTCGGTTGTGGCGACGCCGAGCGAGAGCCGGAGTGAACCCTTCGCCAGCTCGCGGTCCATGCCCATCGCCGCCAGCACGTGCGAGGGTTCTTGCGCTCCGCTGGAGCACGACGATGCCGCAGAGGCGTAGAGCTCGTCGCGCTCGAGCAGAAACAGCAACGCTTCCGACTCGATGCCGGCGAAACAAAGGTGACACGACCCGGGAATCTTCTTCGTTCGATCGGCCGACTCGATCACGTCGTCGACCGCGGCCAGAAGGCCATCGGCCAATCGATCACGCTGGGCCGCGATACGGGCATTGGTCTGCGACCGATCGGCAACCGTCGCGGCAACGGCCGCCGCCATCGCCACGATGCCGGGCACGTTCTGGGTGCCGGGGCGACGCTCGCGCTCTTGCCCGCCACCCAACAATTGGGCGGCCACCTTGACGTCGCCTTTGACCACAAGGGCGCCGACCCCGAGCGGTCCGCCGAACTTGTGCGCACTCATCGAAAGCAGCTGCGCATCGGCTGCCGCGTCGGCGAGGGGAAGCCACTGCACCGCTTGCACGACGTCACTGTGCAGCACCGCCCCTGGAGCGAGTTCTGCGATCGCGGCCGCGATCGGGGCGAGGTCGTTGATGACGCCCGACTCGTTGTTGACCAACATGGCCGAGACGATCGATACCGAAGTGCTCTGCTCGGCCTCGGCGAGTGCGGTGCGCAATTGATCGAGATCGACCGATCCGTCCGCCGTAACCCCCACGACCCGGCCGCCGGCGGCCTCGACGGGGCGCAGCACAGCGTGGTGTTCGGTAGCCGGGCACAGCGGTATGCCACCGCGTTCGGCCAGCACGCCGGTGATCGCAAGATTGTCGGCCTCGGTACCGCCGCCGGTGAAAACCACGCCGCCGGGATCGGAGCCGCAGGCTTGGCCGATGACCTCGCGCGCATCGTCGAGCATCTGACGCGAGTGGCGGGCCAATCGATGCGCGCCCGACGGATTGCCGTGCTGGGCACCGAGCAGGTCGGTCATGACCGCGAGTGCTTCGGGCCGCATCGGCGTCGTCGCCGCGTGGTCGAGATAGGTGGCCTCCATAACATTCAGCCTACGGGTGGCAGGGGCTCGTCGAGCTACGGTGGACTGGTGCACTACTCCTCGCGGACCTACGGCGACAGTTTCGCCGACGTCTACGACACCTGGTACGCACACGTATCCGACGCCCAGGAGACCGTGACGGCAATCGCCGAACTGGCCAAAGGTGGCCTGGTGCTCGAACTCGGCGTCGGCTCGGGCCGCCTCGCCGCCCCCCTCGCCGCCCGGGGCGTGGGTGTCATTGGCATCGACGCTTCGCAACCGATGCTGGTGAAGCTTCCGCCGAACTGCGGCGTCCACCCCGTACTGGCCGACATGGCTGCGCTGCCACTGCGACCAGACGCCGGATTCGCCGTGATCTTTGTCGCCTTCAACACGCTGTTCAATCTGACGACGGCCGCCGAACAGCAGGCGTGCATCGCCCAGGCCGCGCAGCTGCTACACACCGGCGGTTCGCTGCTCATCGAAGCGTTTGTTCCGGGTTTCGAGGACTCCCTCGGTCCGGACAAGATCGTGGGGCCGGCCAACGTCGCGAGCGAAACCCCGGTGATGACGTCGAGCACCGTCGATCCCGACGCGCAGTTGATCATCGGCGAGCACCTCGAGTACAAGGACGAGCTTCTGGTCCGTCGGCGGCCCTGGCAGCTCCGCTACGCGACTCCGAAACAGCTCGATGAGATGGCGCGCCACGCAGGCCTCACGCTCGCCGATCGGCATGCCGACTGGATCGGCTCGCCGTTCGACGATCGGTCCGACAATCATGTCAGCCGCTACACCCCGGCATCTGGTTCCGAGATTTGAAGAAGCGCCGAGATTTGAAAAGGCACAAGGCACTCGTCGAAGCTTCGAAGCCATGAACGCCCTCCCGACGACAGACATGACCAATCAGCGCATCGTTGTCACCGGCGGCGCGTCCGGGATCGGCCTTGCCACGGTCGCACTCCTGTCTGCAGCCGGTGCCCGCGTCGCGGTGATCGACATCGCCGCCGACGCGTCCGACCGCACCTCGGTTCCGTGTTTCCAAGCCGACCTCGGCGACACCGCGGCATGGGCCGCCGCGATCGATTCGTGCGCGGTCGAACTCGGCGGCCTGGATGGGTTGGTCAACAACGCCGGCGGTTTCGTCGGGCACCCATCCCCGCTGGCCGACGTCGATCTCGATGCCTTCAGCCAGACCCTGGCACTCAATGGCACCGGAACCCTCGCCGCAACCCAGGCCGCAGTGGCACACATCGACGGCGCCGGGGCCATCGTCAACGTTGCGTCGCTCCAGGGCACCAACGCGTCGCCAGCGATCTATCAGTACGGCGCCTCCAAAGCCGCGGTGATTCACCTCACGAAATCGTTGGCGCTCGAACTGGCTCCGCGACACATCCGGGTCAACGCCGTTGCGCCTGCCTTGACGCTGACGCCGGCCGCGCAGCGCGGCCTGTCGCCGGAGCGAACCAAGGCCAGCATCGACGCCATCCCGCTGGGATATGCCGGCGAGCCCGAGGACATCGGCAGCGTGATCGTGTTCCTTCTGTCCGATGCGGCGCGTTTCGTCACCGGCCAGTGCATCGTGGCCGACGGCGGCCTCAGCCTCACGACGGCCCGCCCCCACCGGGGCCAGATCGCCTGAGGCAAGATCGGTCGGGGACTAGCCGAGCAGCGGGTTGCTCCATGTGGTCGCAGCCCACAAGGATGCCGCACAGCTGAACACGGATACCGCCACCGCAAGCCCCCGTCTCGCCCACAGGTTGGCAATGACCTGGCGGCCGTCGGTCAGAATCCAACCGACGGCAAGACCGCCGACAAAGCCGCCGGCATGGCCGCCCCACGCCACATTGGGGAGCGTGAACGACAGCACGGTGTTGATGATGAGTAGGCCGGCGATGCCGCTGTTGGCGAAGCTGACGCCGCGGCTACGGCTCAACATCAGCCAGGCGCCCATCAAGCCGTAGACCGCACCCGACGCACCGACGGTGAACGCCCGCGGTTCGACGATCAGCGCTCCCAACGAACCGGCCGTGAGCCCGGCGAGGTACAGCAGTGCGAAGTCGACATTGCCGAACACCTTCTCGAGCTGCTGGCCGAGCATGTACAGCAGGTACATGTTGAACCCGATGTGCAGGACATCGGCGTGGAGGAAGCCGCTGGTGAAGATCCTCCACCACTCGTTGTTGACATCGATGTCCGGGCCGAACAGCCCGAGATTTCGGGCAAGAGCGTTGTCGCCAATGCGCGTGCCGCTCCCGCGCGTGATGACGAACATGAGCGCGTTGACCGCGATCAGACCCACGGTGACGATCGGCTGTGCACCCATGTTGCGGGCGGTGACGACCTGCTGTCCGTGTTGCTTGAGGCACTCGGGGCAGTGAAATCCAACCGATGCCTGGGTCATGCACGAAGGACAGATCGGTCGGTCACAGCGTTGACAGGACACCCCCGCCTTCCGGTCGGGATGGCGGTAACAGGTGGTGTCGCTCACGGATCGATCGTACCGGCGAGAATACGGCTACAGGGTGACAGCCGTGCCGTCGTTCGTCGCGCTGCCTGCGCAGTCGCCGTGCTGTCCGGTCTCCGAGCACGCCGTCGCCTCGGTGACGAGTTGCTCGACGGCGGTGACCGCTTCGACGCGGTCCATGAGGATCCGCTGCACGCCGTCCTTCAGAGGCAGCGTCGAGCCGGTGCAACCGACACAGGCGCCGCGGAGTTCGACGGTGACAACACCGGTTTGTTCATCGACGCTGTGCAGCGTGATGTCACCGTTGTCGGCCTGAATCGCCGGTCGAATGACCTCGATGACCTTTGCCACCTCTGCGTACACCGTTCCATTGTGGACCGCTCGGGTGCCCTATCCAACATCGCCGAGTCCTATTCAGCACCGCCCTTGTAACCTGCGGAGGTGGACGTGCTTGCACATCAGGGCGGTTGGGACGAGATTCTCTTGGTCGCCGCACCCGTCGCCCTCCTGTTCGTCATGTTGGTGGTCGCCAACCGACGCGCCAAGGCCCTGCAGGAACAACGAGAAGCAGCGGACGACAGCGCTGCGGACGACAGCTCTGCGGAAGACACTGAGGAAGCCACTCCTTAGGCCAGCATCACCCGTTCGATATTGGCGCCGACCCCGCTGAGCTTGGCGACGATGTCGTCGTACCCGCGGTCGATGTGTTCGGCGTCGGTGATGACGGTCTCGCCGTCGGCGGCGAGCGCCGCGACAACCAAGGCAGCACCCGCGCGGATGTCGTGGGCGCGCACCGGCGCCCCCGAGAGACGCTCGACGCCACGAACGACCGCATGGTGGCCATCGGTGCGAATATCGGCGCCCATGCGCTTGAGTTCATCGACGTACTTGAACCGACCGGTGAAGAGGTTCTCGGTGACGATGCCGACCCCGTCAGCCAGACACAACGACGCCACGAGGAACGGTTTGTAGTCGGTCGCCAGGCCCGGGTAGGGCAACGTCGAGACGTCGGCCGATTTGAGGCGTTTTCCGGCGAAAGCCCAGAGGCCATCGCTGTCGGGGGAAATACGCATACCCATGTCGCCAAATTTCTGCACGAGCATGTCCATGTGATCCGGCCGCGCTCCGGCGAGCGTCAGCTCGCCACCGGCAATCCCGAGCGCCGACAGGTAGGTGGCGGCCTCTATGCGATCGGGCACGGTGGTGTGGTCGACCGCCATCAGCTCGTCGGTGCCCTGAACCGTAATCGTGGGTGTCCCGGCGCCGCTGATCTTGGCGCCCATTCGACCGAGGAACGCGGCGAGATCTGCGATCTCCGGCTCGCGAGCGGCGTTGTCGATGACGGTGGTGCCCTTGGCCCGCACCGAAGCCATGAGGATGTTCTCGGTAGCCCCGACGCTCGGAAACTCGAGCAGGACGGTTGTACCGGTCAGGTATTCGGCCCTCGCCTGGATGTACCCGTGCGACGACTCGAAGGTCGCGCCCAGTGCTTCGAGCCCGCGAAGGTGCATGTCGATCGGACGGGGACCAAAATCGTCGCCGCCGGGCATGGCTACCTGGGCTTCACCACAACGGGCCAACAACGGACCGAGCACCACGATCGAGGCCCGAAACTGCTCGACGATCTCATAGGGGGCAATAGGGCTCAGCTGGGCGGGGACATCGATGGTCAACACGCCGTCGGTGTGGTCGACCGAACAGCCGATGGTCTCGAGCAGCTGGGCCATCAGGCCGACATCGGTGATGTTGGGGGCATTTCGAATCGTGAAGGTGCCTTCGGCCAACAATGAGGCGGCCATCAGCTTCAAGACCGAGTTCTTGGCGCCGCTGATCGCAATGGTGCCCTCGAGGGGCGGCGAGGCGCGCACGACGAGTGCTGGGCGGGGGTCGGCCATGGCGTCAGTATGCTCCGCCCCAGCATGTCCGCGTCGCACCCTCCGAGATTTGCCCCATGGCGGTAACCCGACGCACCAAGGTGGTCGACGCAGCCGAGCTTCGGTTCATCCTGACCCCGCGTGACGACATCGTCGGCGAGGTCGCCGTCGTGGCCGACGCGCACCGGGCCGAATTCGTGCAGGACGAAGGCGCCTTCCGCCACTATCGCCGCACGGTCGAGGTGCACGATGCCGATTCCTCGGCGACGGAAACCACGATTTCCGAAATAATAGAATGGCAGCTCAACCTGCCCATCTGGTGGGTTCCCTACTGGATCCCCACCTGGTACGCCCTGACCCATCGTTCACGGACCGCGGGGAAGCAGCCGTGGTGGGCACCGCCGAGTCGCATCGATCAACGAACAGCCAATGTCATCGGACTTTTGGCAACCCTCGCCATCTTCAGTGGTTACCTCGGTTCGATCCTGTCGCAGACCATCACGTTCATCACCGAGGAGTTCGGCAACTCCAAGTCCGACCAGAGCGCCGCGCTCGCCATTGTCCGAGTCGGCATACCAATCGCCCTGGGCCTGCTCGCCTTGGCCGACCGCATCGGCCGCAGACTCCTCCTCTTGGGGTGCGGCGTTGCGGCGAGTCTGGTCACGGCCACGGCGGTGGCCTCGCCGAACCTCGTCGCGCTCACCGCCAGCCAATCGGTCGCACGGGCCATCACGACCGCGCTGGCCCTGCTCATCGGCATCGTGGCCGCGGAGGAACTCCCGGCCGGATCCCGGGCCTATGGCGCAAGCGTGTTGGCCATGGCCGCGGCCTTCGGGAGCGGGGTCACGGTCTGGCTCCTTCCACTGACCGACATCAATGCGTCGCTTTGGCGAGTCATCTACCTCGTCCCGCTGGCGTTCATACCGGTCATCATCTGGATCATTCGCCAACTCCCGGAGTCGAAGCGCTTCTTGCAGAACGAGAACCGACCGCGCGAGGCGTTCTCCAGTAGCCGCGGCCGACTCGTACTTCTCGCGGTGTCGGCGTTCCTCTTTCTGTTCTTCGCCGCACCGGGATCGCAGCTCCAGAACGAGTACCTCCGCAGCGAACGCGGGTTCAGCGGGGCCGACATCACGCTGTTCACCATCGTCACCGCCACGCCGGCAGGCCTGGGGGTCTTCTTCGGCGGACGACTTGCCGACCTTCGTGGTCGGCGCATCGTCGGCGTCGTCGGGATTCTCGGCGGGGCGGTCTTCGGCGTCATCGCCTACAACACCTCCGCCGAGCTGTTGTGGCTGGCGACGTCGCTCAGCGTCATCATCGGCGGCCTCACCGTCCCCGCGTTGGGCGTATATCTGCCCGAGCTGTTCTCCACCCGCGACCGCGGCACCGCCAATGGGATCATCACGATCTTCGGTGTCCTCGGCTCCGCCTCTGGGCTACTGCTCGTCGGCTGGCTGGCCGACGACGGCCAGTGGGGTTCATACGGGCCGGCTTTTGCTGCCGCCGCTGTCGCTCCGCTCCTGTACGCCGCGCTCGTCTGGTTCAAGTTTCCCGAGACCGCCCAACGCGAGCTCGAGGACATCAACCCGTCGGACGCGCAGCAGCCGACCCTCGACTAGGCCGCTCTCGGATAGATGCGGTGTGGGCACTACGGTGAAGATATGCGTGCGCTGAAGCTGACCCTGTGCCTCATGGTGCTCGGCGCCGCGTGCACGGCGGCGCCGCGACCGGAGTTGGTCGACCCATTCGGCGACGCAGGGAAATCGGCCGACGGCCCCACGCTCACCACCGCGCCGGCCCTGGAAACAACGCTCCAAGCCACCGCCGTCACGTCGATCGTCGCGTCGGCCGTGGTCGAGACCGTCGAGGTCTTCACCGAGCCGGATGAGTCGGCCGAACGCATCCACGAACTCGACAACCCGATCCCCAGCGGCGGGCCGCTGGTGTTTCTTGTCGAGGAGAGCACGACCGACTGGCTTCACGTGTTGCTGCCATTGCGTCCGAACGGGTCCCTGGGCTGGATACGGGCGACCGATGTCGAGCTCACCTCCCATCGTTATCGCATCGAGGTGAGCCTGTCGGACTTCGATCTCAAGGTGTTCAACGGCGACCAACTCGCCTTTCAGACCGCTGTCGCCGTCGCCGCCGAAAACGCGCCCACGCCTGGCGGCCAGTACTACATCACCGAGTTACTCGCCCCCGAGGTGCCAGATACGATCTATGGCGATTTTGCCTATGGGTTGTCGGGCTTCTCCGAGACCTTCGAGACCTTCGGCGGAGGCCCCGGCCAACTCGGCATCCACGGCACCAACGATCCCGACCGCATCGGGTCCGGCGTCAGCTCCGGATGTGTTCGCCTGGCCAACGGCGACATCGCCGCCCTCGTCGGCTTCCTGCCGCTTGGAACGCCCGTTGCCGTTATCGGCTAGCGAGCTCCCAGGAACTCCCCCACGACGCGGCAGATCTCGGCATCGTGTTCCTTCGGGTTGTGACGACCGCCCTCGAGCCACACATGGGTGACCGGACCAGGGATGTGCGAGGTGGCTCGTTCCAGCTCGTCCGGTGTTGCAAAAGGGTCGCGGTCGCCGGATACGAAAAGGCACGGCACCGTGATGTCGGGAAAATGCTCCGTCCGGAGGTTGTCGGGTTTTCCGGGAGGATGCAACGGATAGCTCAGGAGCACCAATGCGGCAGCCGGTTGCCCGGCGGCGACAGCCATCGAACACATGCGGCCGCCGAAAGATCGCCCACCGATGGCCACGTGCCCTGGGTCGGAGCCCGCTCGGTCCGCCACCGTGGCGATGCCCCCGGCGATGGCCGCTTGGCAATTCTTCTGCGATCGAGCCCGCAGATCCATACGTTCAACGGGGAATGGCGCGAGCGCTTGTTCGAGCGCCACCAACGTCTGGTGGTCACGATCGCTGCCGGCGCCGGGGGTGATGAGCAACCCAGCAGCCCGCATTTCGGCAGTACCCATTTCGGCAGTACGCATTTCGGCAGTACGCATTTCGGCAGTACGGTCGGGTTGTCGAGGGCGGGCCACGGCGTCGAACCATACGGTGCGACGCCGTTGGACGAGAAACTACGTCAAAAGAATTCGGCGGGCTTCGGAGAGCTCCGCGATCCGTTGGGCCGCGTCCTCTGACACCGCGCCGTGGTCGGGATGTGCGTCGCGCAACATTCGACGGAACTGGCGGACGACCACCGACTTGCCCGGCGGCTCCTCCCCGGCCTTGTACGAGTCCTCGAGACCGAGCTTGTCGAGCGCCCAACGAACCGGATCGGCTTCGGAGCCCAAGGCCAGCATGCCTGCGCTGGAGCCCGAGAGGTACGCCACGAGGGCCGGCCCGACCGAGCCGTGCCAACGCAACCCTCGCCGAACGGTCTCGAGGACGATGGCGCGGTTCGCCGGCTCCACGTCGCGTGCTGCGTAGATGGCTCCGAGCACATGCTGTTCGGGGGCTCCGCGCTCGACGTCGAACTGGAAGGTGACGCCTGATTCGGGCAATCGACACAACCGATGACAGCTGGTGTCGAGACCGACCCGATCCTCCTGGAGACGATGCCGAAGTCTGGGCTGGGCCACACGGACACCCGACTCGATCTCGCGAGTCAGCGAAAAGAGGTCGCCGTGCAGGTCCGGGTCGATGTCCGGGATGAATCGTGCGACGACACCGCCGAGCAGCAGTCCGCCGAAGCCGGGTGCGGGGTCGCAAGGGAGTCGGCTCGTTCCCAGAGCGATTCGCCGAGTCGGCGCCATGAATCGAGAGTGAAACACCTCGAGATCGGCGAGAATCATCGCTGCAGGATAACGCCTTTGCCGGCCTTACCTGGAGTCGAATGGCGCCTCAGACCAGTTGGTGCAGTGCGGTCTTGATCGCCGCTGCGGTCTGGGTTGCCTCATCGTCGTCGAGATCGGCGACTTCACCTTCATACATCTCGCGCAGCGCCGAAACGTTGGCAACGATGGGCTTCCACGCTGCTCGATCGAGGCCGAATGGCGTTCGGAGCCGTTCGATCGTGTCGACGTCGTCCATGAACGCAATAATCGCGAAGTTGTCGAGCGGGTTCCGGGCCAGCTTCTGGCACGCCACGAAGACCCGGGTGAGCAACTCGTTGGTTTCGAGGCCTTCCAGCTCGATCGCGTCCTCGTCGATCTCGTCGTCCTTGACGCCCGAGGTCATGTCGTCGACGATTGCGTCGATCTCCTCTTCGTCTTCTTCGTGGGTGACGAGGTCACCCTCTTTGTTGAACTCGTGCGGGATACCGCGCATGCCGAGCCGGCTCGAAAGATCGGATTGCATATCGGCCATCCAACCCTCCATCTCGTACACCACATGTTCGAGATCGGCGTCGAGGGTCGGCAGCATCGAGCGCTCGACCTCCTCGATCAATGCGTCGATCTGCTCCTCGTCCTGCTCGAGGACGATCAGCGATGCGCCTTGCCAGGCGTGCACCAAATTCGCGCTGGTCAGCATTCCCTCGATGCTGCGACGGGCCTCGAACGACCAGGGGTGGAGCTCGTAGGCAACCTGCGGGTCCGCCGTCGTACCGACATCCTCGACGGACAGGGGCTCCTCATCGACCAACTCGACAGCGCACTCCGGGCACGTACCCGTGCCGAGCTCGTACTTGTTGCCGCATTGAAAACACCATTGATTGTCTGTTTCGCTGCTCACGGGCGAAGCCTACGCCTGAATCCGAAACTGTGAACGCACTAGGCCAAATGGCCGTCTCGTGCGATGCGTTTCCGTTCGGTACGCTTGGGTTCGATGAGTGACAACACTGCCCAGCAACCCGATCGCAACCTCGCTCTCGAGCTCGTACGGGTCACCGAAGCCGCGGCCATGGCCGCATCACGCTGGATGGGACGAGGTGACAAGGAAGGCGCTGATGGCGCCGCTGTCGACGCGATGCGCCAGGTGCTCGCAACCATCTCGATGGACGGGCTCGTCATCATTGGCGAGGGCGAAAAAGACGAAGCCCCGATGCTCTACAACGGCGAAAGAATCGGTGACGGGCAGCCACCCCAAACCGACATAGCGGTCGACCCGATCGATGGCACCACCCTCACTGCCCTGGGCCGCGGTGGCGCCATTGCGGTGATCGCCGTGTCCGAGCGAGGGTCGATGTTCGACCCCGGTCCGTGCGTGTACATGGAAAAGATCGCCGCTGGTCCCGACGGCGTCGGTGTCATCGACATCAACCAGACGCCGGCACAGAACCTCGCGGCGCTGGCAGAAGCGAAGCGCAAACAGGTCCGCGACCTCACCGCCGTCATCCTCGATCGCGATCGCCACGCCGATCTGATTCGAGCCGTACGCCAAACGGGCGCCCGGGTTCGTCTCATTCCCGACGGTGACGTCGCGGGGGCCATCTCCACCGCCTACGCCGACTCGGGCGCCGACATTCTCTTCGGCATCGGCGGAACGCCGGAGGGCGTCATCTCCGCCGCAGCGCTGAAGGCGATGGGCGGCGAGCAACAAGGCAAGCTGTGGCCGCGCAACGAAACCGAGCGCAGCAGCGCACTCGAACTCGGCTACGACCTCGACGAAGTTCTCACGCTCGACCGCATGGTGGCGTCGGACAACTGCTTCTTTGCGGCAACCGGCATCACCGACGGCGACCTGATGAAGGGCGTGCGTTACGACTCGTCGGGCTGTCACACCCAATCGCTGGTGATGCGGTCGAAGTCGGGCACCGTTCGTCTCGTGAATGCCCACCATCGCCTCGAAAAGATCGCCGAGTTCTCCTCGGTTCCCTACTAACTGTCTCCACCGCAGCCGGTTGGGCGACGATCTGCTGCGTGGCGTTGTGTGTCCTGGCGCCCGCGTCGGCGCCGGCGGTCTCCAGCGCGGTCCTAGGATGTCCCGGTGAGTTCTGAGCTGGCAGACGCACTCTCCAAAGACGGCCGGTATCTGGCCGAGCACTATGGCGTGTACGGCATTTTGCCGATGGTGTTTCGCGACGCTCCGGTCGCGCTTTTGATGGCGGGACGGGCCGGAAGCAGCTTCGCGGTGAAGTGGTACCTCCATCACAACCCGGTCGCCTCCGACTTTGTCTGGGCCCATCGCATCCGCGTCGACACGGTGTACCCGTCTGCGTGGCATCGGCAACGCGTTCGCGACGTCATCGAAGGCGAGTCGATTTCCGTTGTTCGATTCACTCGCGATCCGTACCACCGCAGCGTCAGCGCGTACCTCCATTCGCTTCGCCAACCCCGGCCGCGTCAGGCGATTGTCGACCAACTCGGCATTGGACTCGACGCTCCGTATTCGTTCGCCGACTACCTTCTCGCGCTCGAAGCGCTCGTACCCACCGCAGCCTGCGATGAACACGCCTTCCCCCAACGCGCGCTGCTCGACACCATCCAGCCGATCGACCACGTCTATCGGGTCGAGGATGGCGCTGACCGACTGCGCGAGATCGAGGTGGCGCTCGACCTTCCACCGACCGCCGATGACGACTACCGGGCCCTGCGCCGCACCAATCACGATGCCGACTACTTGGTAAGCACAACGTTCATGGGGCGCACTCCCCTCGCGCCGGGGCGAGATGCGCAACGGCAAGTCCAGCGATCGCACACGTTCTATGACGACGAACTCGTCCGGCAGGTAGATCTCCTCTACGCGGAAGACTTCGACCGGTTCGACTACCCTCGACGATCAGCCGGACAAGCCGGCACATAGCCGAGCGGAGCAGTGTTGAGCCCTAGGAAACCGGACCCATCGAGCTACCGCGTCAAGCCGAACGCCAAGGTCGACCTGAACGACTGGGATCCACACGACAAGGACGGCTGGGATCGCGACGAGGCCGAGGCCAAAACCGCCGAACTGAACAGCGAACTCGAACGTCTGCAGGAGGTCCTCTATGCGGAGGGCAAACATCGGCTCCTGGTGGTCCTGCAAGCGACCGACACCGGCGGCAAGGACGGCACGATCCGAGCGGTGTTCGAGCATGTGAATCCGCAGGGGGTCAAGGTTGCATCGTTCAAACGGCCGACCGAGAAGGAACTGGCTCACGACTACCTGTGGCGGGTACACAAGCACGTGCCCGGCGACGGCGAGATCGTCATCTTCAACCGATCACATTACGAAGACGTGCTGGTCGTACGGGTCCACAACTACGTGGACCGGGAGCGCTGGGAAAAGCGTTACGACCACATCAACAACTTCGAGGCGATGCTCGCCGACGAGGGCACAACCATCGTCAAGATCTATCTCCACATCTCCAAGGAGGAGCAGGCTGAACGGTTGCAGTCGCGCCTCGATACGCCGGAGAAGAACTGGAAGTTCGACGTCGGCGATCTCGCCGAGCGCGAGCATTGGGATGACTACCAGGAAGCCTTCGGCGAGATGCTCGAGCGGACCAGCACGAAGGACGCACCCTGGTATGTCGTGCCGGCCAACCGCAAGTGGTATCGCAACATGGTGATCAGCCAGATCTTGGTGGACACGCTGCAGTCACTCGACCCGCAGTTCCCCCCGGCCGATGACGGCCTCGCCGACGTCGTCATCAAGTAGGTCCCGCCCGACCTGATCGTTTTGGGCGCGGTGAGCCCCGTTGGACGGTGCCAAACGCGCCCGAAACAGCTGGTTGCTAGTGGGTGGCGCCCGCGGTGCCGGTGGCGACCGAGATTCGAACCTGCGCCCGCCTCAACGCGGCGGCCGCTGCGGCATCATCAGCGTCGATCGCCAGCGCCTGCTGGGCCCGCTCTTGCGCGGCACGGGCCCGCTCGACGTCGATGTTGTCGCTGGGCTCGGAGATGTCGGACAGGATCGTGACCTTCTCGCCCGCGACCTGCACAAAGCCCGAATGCACGGCAAAGGTGTCCGAGCCGTCGGCACGAATGACCTTTGCCTCCCACACCTGGAGCACGCCGATGAGCGGCACGTGCCCGGGCTGGAAGGCGATATCGCCGCCGTCGACGGTTCGACAGACGACGAGTTCGGCCTCGCCGGAATACGTGATGGCTTCCGGGGAAACCACTTCGACCTGAAGGGCCATGACTACTCCTGCAGCTCGGCGGCCTTGCGTTCAGCCTCTTCGGCGCCGCCGACCATGTAGAAGGCCTGCTCGGGCAGGTGATCGAGATCACCGTTGATGAGTGCCTCGAACGAGTCGACGGTCTCATCGACGCCGGTGAACACACCCGCTTGCCCGGTGAATACCTCGGCGACGAACATGGGCTGCGACAAGAACTTCTGGATCTTGCGGGCCCGGTCGACCGTGACGCGGTCTTCTTCGGTGAGCTCGTCGAGACCCAGAATGGCGATGATGTCCTGGAGTTCCTTGTAGCGCTGAAGGATCTCCTGCACGTTGCGAGCGATGTCGTAGTGACGCTGACCAACAACCTCGGGGGTGAGAATGGTGGACGACGACGACAGCGGATCGACCGCCGGGTAGATACCGAGCGACGCGATGTCGCGGCTCAACTCGGTCGTGCCATCGAAGTGGGTGAACGACGTGAACGGTGCCGGGTCGGTGTAGTCGTCAGCAGGCACGTACACGGCCTGGAGCGACGTAATCGACTTGCCGCGAGTTGAGGTAATACGTTCTTGGAGCTCGCCCATTTCGTCGGCGAGCGTGGGCTGGTAGCCCACCGCTGACGGCATACGGCCGAGAAGCGTCGACACCTCGGAACCGGCCTGGACAAAGCGGAAGATGTTGTCGACGAACAACAACACGTCCTGGCCCTGCACATCGCGGAAGTACTCCGCCATGGTCACGCCCGCAAGCGCCACCCGCAGACGCACACCCGGCGGCTCATCCATCTGGCCGAACACGAGCGCGGCCTTGTCGAGCACGCCCGACTCTTCCATCTCGAGGAAGAGGTCGGTTCCTTCACGAGTGCGTTCGCCAACACCAGCAAATACGGAGCGACCACCGTGCTGGGTGGCAACACGGTTGATCATCTCGGTGATGAGCACGGTCTTGCCCACGCCCGCACCACCGAAGAGGCCGATCTTGCCGCCTTCCTTGTACGGGGTGAGAAGGTCGATGACCTTGATACCGGTTTCGAACATCTTGGCCGAGGGCTCGAGGGAGTCGAACGGCGGCGGGTCGCGGTGAATGGCCCACTTCTCATTGACCTCGGTGCCCGGGGCATCCAGGCAGTCTCCGGTCACCGACCACACGTGGCCGAGCGTGACGTCTCCGACGGGGACCTCCATGCCGTGACCGGTGTTGATCACCGGCGTGCCGCGCTTGAGACCCTCGGTGGGCCGAAGCGCGATGGCTCGCACTCGGCCGTCGCCGATCTGTTGGGCGACTTCGGCCTCGACCACCACATCTTCGCCGTCCACGTGAATCGTGAACTCCAGCTGGGTGTTGATCTCGGGAAGCGTTCCGGGCGGGAACTCGGCGTCGACCACGGGGCCGGCGATCGCAACGATGGTCCCGAGCTTATTTTCGGATGCGGTGTCGGATGCAGTGTCGGATGCAGTGATTGTCATGTCCTAGGACTTTCCGGTATTGAAGCTGGCAAGCAATTTTTCGATGCTGACATCGTCGGTGCCCGAAAGGGCTTCGGCACCGCTGACGATTTCCATGATCTCCGTGGTGATGGAGTCTTGGCGGGCCTGGTTCATCTCGCGACTGAGCTTGATGATCAGGTCCTCCGCGTTGTCGGTCGCGGACTTCATGGCCCGCTGGCGATTCGCGTGTTCGGAGGCGGCCGCATCGAGCAGCGCGCCAAAGAGGCGAGCCTCGACGTACCGAGGCAGCAGCGATTCGAGGACGCCGGACGGCGAGGGCTCGAACTCGAATGAGGCAAGCGCGGACGCGTCGCCTCCGCCGGCCTGGGCCATGGTGGCGGTGCTTTCCAACGGAAGGAAACGACGCACGGCAACCGATTGGGTACCCATCGAATGAAATTCCGTGTAGATCAACTCGTAGCGATCGACGGTGCCTTCGATGAACAGGTCCATGACCTGGTCGGCGACTTCGCGCGCATTTTCGTAGGTGGGCGTGTCGCTCATGCCCTCGTACTGGTGGGCAATGCGATAGTTCCGGAAGCTGAAGTAGTCGGCGGCCTTTTTGCCGATGAGTACCAACTCGTAGTCGGCACCTTCGCTGCGGGCCGCATTCATCTGCCGCTCGCAAGCCCGAATCACCGACGAATTGTATGGGCCGGCGAGCCCGCGATCGGAGGTGATGGCGATGAAGCCGACCTTCTTGACGTCTTCGGCCGTGCGCAGCAACGGGTGATTGGCATCGGCACCGCCGGCGGCAAGGTTCTCGATGACGTTGGTGATCTGCGTGGCGTACGGCCGGGCGTCGTTGGCCCGATGCATGGCTTTCACCACGCGGGTCGCCGCGATCAACTCCATGGCACGCGTGATCTTTTTGGTTGACTGAACGCTCGAAATCCGGCGTTTCAGCTCACGCTCTTTCGCACCTGGCATGCCTTAGGCCTCTCGCGAGATGTCTTCTTCGGGCAGCGTGGTTTCGGCGTCGACAACCATCGTGGTTGCGTCACCCACGCCGACGGCGTCGGGCTCAGGGCCTTCGCTGCTGGTGCTTTGGAAGCGGCTGGCAAAGCCGGCAATGACTGCCTCGAAGGCGTCCTCGTCCGGAATCTTCCCCGAGGACACGATCGTGTCGAGCACATCGGTGTGTTGGCCGTGCATGAATTCGAGCAACTCGGTTTCAAACCGCTGCACATCCTCGACCTCGATGCCGTCGAGGTGGCCGTGGGTACCCGCGTAGAGCGAGACGACCTGATCTTGCACCGACATGGGCGAGTTGATGCCCTGCTTGAGCAGTTCGGTGAGGCGATAGCCGCGGTCGAGCTGCGACTGCGACACGGGGTCGAGATCGGAACCGAAGGCCGCGAACGACTCGAGTTCACGGAACTGCTGGAGGTCGGACTTCAACGTACCGACCGCAGATTTCATGGCCTTGATCTGGGCGGCCGAGCCGACCCGGGACACCGAGATACCGACATCGATGGCCGGACGGGTACCCGATTTGAACAGATCGTCCTGGAGGAAGATCTGGCCGTCGGTGATCGAGATCACGTTGGTCGGGATATAGGCCGACACGTCGGACGCCTTGGTCTCGATCACGGGAAGGGCGGTGAGCGAACCTGCGCCGAGCTCGTCGGACAGCTTGGCGGCCCGTTCGAGCAAACGGCTATGGAGGTAGAACACGTCGCCGGGGTAGGCCTCACGGCCCGGGGGGCGACGAAGCAGCAACGACATTTGCCGGTAGGCCTCGGCCTGCTTGGAAAGATCGTCGTACACGATGATCGAGTGATCGCCGTTTTCCATCCAGTGTTGACCCATGGCGCAACCGGCGTAGGGGGCAACGTACTTGAACGGCGCGGGGTCCGACGCCGGAGCGACCACCACGACGGTGTACTCCATGGCACCGAATTCTTCGAGCGTCGCCACGGTCTGCGCAACGGTGGAAGCCTTCTGGCCGATCGCCACGTAGATGCACTTCATGCCGAGACCCTTTTGATTGATGATCGCGTCGATCCCAATCGTGGTCTTACCGGTCTTGCGGTCGCCGATGATGAGCTCGCGTTGGCCACGGCCGATCGGGATCAGCGAGTCGATCGCCTTGATCCCGGTTTGCATCGGCTCGCCCACGGGCTGGCGGCCCATGATGCCCGGCGCCTGAATTTCCATACGACGAACACCGACGTTGGTGAGTGGACCCTTGCCGTCGATTGGCTCACCGAGGGCGTTCACCACCCGGCCGAGCAGACCATCGCCGCACGGCACGGACAGAATCTCACCGGTACCTCGCACCGGCTGGCCCTCTTCGATTCCTTCGACCGAGCCGAGCACCACGGCGCCGATCGACTCTTCGTCGAGGTTGAGCGCGAGGCCCACCGCGCCGTTCTGGAACGACAGAATTTCGTTGACCGATGCATCGGGCAGACCCGACACACGGGCAATGCCGTCGCCAACCGACAGGATGCGGCCAACCTGAGCTGACTCGATCGATGGCGTGAAGCCCTCGAGATTTTTCTTCAGAGCTGCGGTGATGTCAGCGGTGTTGAGAGTGAGATCAGACATGATCCAGGGCTTTCTTGGTGAGCCGGCTACGAGCCGGCGAGGCTGGCTTTCATCTGCGACAAACGACGACGGACTGAACCGTCGATGACCGTGTCGCCAATCTGCGTTACGAGGCCACCGACGACGGATTCGTCGACGATGACCGATATTTCGATGTCCTGGCCGGTGGACTGCGACAACGCCGCAGCCAAACGGCTGACTTGATCGTCCGACAAGGGGACGGCCGAGCGCACTTCGGCTCGGGCCGCACCACGGGAGGCGGATCCTCGCTGGCCGACCGCCTGCGCGATAGCCATCAGATCGCGACCGCGTCCGGCGCCGATGATCATCGCGGCGATGGCGTGCGTGGCGTTGGATGCTTGGCCGCCAAGGACGTCGGCGACGATCTGCTGACGCTTGTCGGCCGGCAGGCCGGCGTCGGTGATCGCCGTGCGGAGGTCGTCGTTGCCGTCCACCGCATGAGCGAGGGCGGACAATTCTGCCTCGACTGCACTGAGGGAGTCTTCGGCGGCGGCAACCTGCAAGGCAGCCTCGGCGTAGGCATTCACGATCTTGCTGCTCATGACGCACCAACCTGAGTGATGTACTGGTCGATCAGGGAATCGTGATCGAGATTCTGGGCGGCGACCGCTTCGGCTGCGGCTGCGGTACGAGCGGCAACTTCCGCTCGGAGGTCGGCCAACAACTGCGACTTCGATGCCTCGATCTCGATACGCGCCCGGCTCTTGCCGGCCTCGATATCGGTTTCGGCCCGGAGGCGGAGGTCGGCCTTGAGCGCTTCGGCCCGAGCGGCTGCGTCGGCGACGATGGCCTTGGCGTCCTCTTCGGGATTTCCCAGGGCCGCTTCGGCTGCTGCTCGACGAGCGGCGGCTTCTTGTTGGGCGACGTCGGCGGCGGCAAGTTCTGCCTGAATACGCTCGGTGCGGCCCAACATGGCGGCCTTGAGGGCCGGCAAGCCCTTCCAGATCATCAAGCCGAGCACGATGGCAAAGGCCACCGAACCCCAGATGACCTCGTTGATATCGCCGTACCAGAAGTTGTTCTCGTGATGTTCGCCCTCTTCAGCGGCGAAGATCAAAAAGCTGGCGAGACCGCTCATGCGGCACCTCCGTCGAGGATTGCGTCGATTGTGCTCTGCGCTGAACCAGCGTCGATCGGATGACCGACGACGGCGGAAGCGGCGGACACCGCAAGCGACGACACGTCACCGCGCAACTCGCTTATGGCTGACGTCCGAGCCGAGGAAATATCGGCGTCGGCGTCGGCTTTGAGCGAGGCCATTTCGGCATCGGCATCTGCCTGCAACTGGGCACGGTAGGCCGTGGCCTCGGCTCGAGCGGCTTCGACGATCGCGTTGGCTTCCTCACGAGCACCAGCAACCGCGGCGTCGTAGTCGGCCTGGG
>RCMY010001769.1_pt1 | contig 20046 bp, 13 predicted proteins | sample 2041341 | NCBI WGS metagenome assembly RCMY01 (sample SAMN09708234, study PRJNA481090) | Marine sediment metagenome, whole genome shotgun sequencing project. | reverse complement strand
GGCGTACCCATCGGGGAAGCCGAGCGACCCGGCGCGGGCTCGGCCGAGCTCGGCCATCTGGTCCGTGACCCAACGGGTGCGCAGGGTTTCGGTCTTGGCCGCCAGCGCCGGCGTTCCGGCGGCGCCCAGTTCGGCCTCGGCGCGGCTGCGGAATTCGGTGAGGCGCTCCGGGTCGCGCGATTGTGATTCGACATCGGTGCGGGCCTGACGGGCGGCGCTGACTTCGCGTTTCCAGTCGACGTCGACGAAGAACGGACTGGCATCGACGGGAATCTCGGGGGCCTTGCCCCGCCGGCTTCCGGCGACGTAACAGGTCGAGACGGCGACCAGGTGCGGCATGACGCCGAGCTCGGCGAGCGTGGCCACGATGCGGGTTGGGCCCAAGAGGTTGATCTCGACGGCGAGGTCGAGCGGCGAGTCGAATGACACCGTGGCGGCGGAGTGGATGACGGTGTCGCAGGTGGCCAGCGCTGCTCGGCCCTCGTCGTCGAGGCCGAGGCCGTCCTTGGCGACGTCGCCGACGACCGCGGTGATTCGACTGGTGACCCGCTCGTCGAACGCAGGGCCGTGTTCTTGCCGCAACCGATCGAACGCGTCGTTCTTCAGGATGTCGCGCTCGACGCGCCGCTGTGCGCCCCGTCGGCCCGGGCGCACGATGAGCACCAGTTCGAGGTCGGGCACGGTACGCAGGAGTCGCTCGACGAGGGCTGTGCCGAGGAACCCGGTCGAGCCCGTGATGGCTATGCGTTTGCCCGCGAGGGACTCGGAGATCACCCGGTCTGTTTAGCACCGCGAGTGCGGCGGCGGGGAAGCGTGCGGCAAGACCCCGACGGCGTGGGCAGACCGGCGCCGGCCCAGCGAGCCGTCGAGCGGGATGTGCTCGCTGAAAATCTGTTGATTTCAGACACTTTTATGCAGTTCCAACTTGCACCTGCATCGCGATGTTTCCTATTCTCGGAGACTGTTCGACGGGAACCTACTGGGCGGGTGGCGTGTTGGCAGCGGGTAACAACACGCCACCCGACCGATACCGGTCACGCCGGTTGCACTAAACAAGTGCGGTGCATCGACTCCGTGGCCCGGCGGCCCTCCTTCTCGTGGTGCTCGTGAGCGGCTGCGGTGGCTTTCAGAACCCCGCTGGGCTCACGCGGCGCGGTGCCAACGTCGAGGTGCTGTCGTCGTGTTCCGATCGCGGCATCACCGAACTCAGGGTTCTCGACGCGTTCGTCCCCGAAGACCCCGAACCGGGAGCGGTACTGACGACGACGACGACGGACGACCCCGACGCCGAACCGGTCGTCCTCTACTCGATGCGCGCGCCCGAAGGCGACCTCGGTGAAGCGACGCTCGTGCTGGACGACCCCCCATTGGGGTGGACGACCACCGGGGCATCGAACGCGTTCGGCCTGAGCGATCGCATCATCATCGAGGTGGGCTACGGCGACGCCGAGGGGGCATCGACTCGCCTGCACCTCGAGCAGATCACCGTCGGTACCGTGTGGTTGGACGGCGAGAACGTCGAAGCGGATGCATTCGCCGATCAGATTCGCGAGTGCGATCCCAGCGTCTCCATCGACGGCAAGGCGAAGACGATCCTGGTCTTGTTGGCGATCGTTGCCGGGCTCGCATTGATCGCCGCACCGCTGGTGTTTCTCTGGTCGTTGGTCCAGGACGTGCGCCGGTAACGCAAGACGGTTCAGTAATCGGTGCGGCGGCGCTTACGATCGTGGCGTTCGAGTGCCAGTTCGACCAGCGCGTCGATGAGCGCCGGGTACGACAGGCCGGAAGCGGCCCAGAGTTTCGGGTACATCGAGATCGGCGTGAACCCCGGCATGGTGTTGAGTTCGTTGAGCAGCAAGCCGCGTCCGCCGTCGACGGGGTCTTCGTAGAAGAAGTCGGCGCGGGCGAGACCTTCGCAGCGCAGCGCCAGAAATGCCCGGGCCGCGAGTTCCTGCATTTCGACGACGGTCTCCGCGGGGAGGTCGGCCGGAATGATGAGGTCGGCGACACCGTCATGGTATTTGTCGGCATAGCTGTAGAAATCGTCGCCGGGCCGAACCTCGCCCGGCACCGAAACCTTGGGGTCGAGGTTGCCGAGTACCGCACATTCGATCTCGCGCCCCACGATCGCCTCTTCGACCACGATCCACTCGTCGTAGGTGAGCGCGAGTTCCACGGCAGCCACGATTTCGTCGGGGCTCGTGGCTTTCGAAACACCGATGGACGACCCCATGTTGGCGGGCTTGACGAACACGGCTCTGCCCGAGCGGCGGTGGGCGAGTTCGTCGAAGAGCTTCTGCGCCTGGTCCGGCGACCACTGATGGGCCTGGAACGACAGGTACTTCGCCTGGGGGATGTGGTGGTGGGCCAACATTTCCTTGGCGGCGGCCTTGTCCATGGCCAATGCCGAGCCCAGGACACCGCACCCCACATACGGGACTCCGGCGAGCTCGAGCAGCCCCTGCACGGTGCCGTCCTCACCGAGCGGGCCGTGGAGTACGGGGAGGACGACGATCTGTTGTCCGGCGTCGGCCGCGGTGCTGACCGCGGGAAGCAGGTCGAACCCGGTACCGATGGCCTTGAGCGACTCGGCCGCTTCCAGGACCGGGGCGGTTTCGACCCATTGGCCCTCGCGTGTGATGCCGACCGGAACCACGTCGTACTCGTCCGGGTTTGCGGCGGCGACGACGTGCCGGGCCGACACACACGAGACATCGTGTTCGGCCGACTGCCCGCCGAACAGCACGACGAGTCGGGTCTTTCCGGTGTTGCTCATGGGCCGATAGTAGCGAGGGGGCGCGCTAGAGGTTGCTCGTTGCCCAGGTGCTCAGCCCATCGGCGCTCTCGATGGCTGCGAGGTCGTTGTCGACGCCGGCGACGTACTCGTCGAAGAACGCGACGAGGGCTTCGTTCAGCAGCGGGTTGTGTTCGTCGTTCCAAAGTCCGGCCCCATGATCGACCCCGAGCATCGTCAGGAAGTAGGTCGGTCCCTGCGCCGCGGCGGCCATTTCGGTCGAGCCCGAATAGCCGATAACGCCGTCGGCGTCGCCGTGAATCAGTAGCAACGGCGTGTCTGGCCAGGTGTACTGATTCTGCCCGTACGGAACGGCCAAGCCGGCGAGGAGCGCTGCCGCGTCGACGGATTCGTCGATGCAGCACTCGTTGTACGCCAGCCCGGCGGTGGTGAAGGCGCCCAGGGAGTGGCCGGCGGCACCGATGCGTTCGGCGTCGATCGTGCCCGAAAACTCGCCGTCGGTTCCGTCGCTCAGCTCGATGAGCTGATCGATGATGAATGACACGTCGGCGGGTTGCTCGACGAAGTCCGCTGCGCCCCCGACGGACGACTCGGGATAGAGGGGCAGGGCAACGACGTACCCGGCTTCGACCAGCACGTCGGCGAGCGGCGTGACGTACTCGGGCGTGCCGCTGAGGCCGTGGCTCAGAATGATCAGTGGGAGGTGGTCAGCGACCGGCGCAGCGCCCTCGCCGTCCTCGGTTGCCGGATAGCGCACGGTGGTTTGCAGCAGCCGCGAATCCGCTGCTTCGACGAGTACTTCGTCGTCGGCGCTCACCTCATCGGTGGCACGAGTCGGGTCGACGAAGTCGATCGTGGTGTAGCCGATGCCGTCGGCCGTTCTTTGCGTTGCCGCTGTCTCGGGAGCAGCTGTTTCGGGGATGCTGCTTTCCGGAGCAGCTGTTTCGGAGATGCTGCTTTCCGGCGCGGCTGTTTCGAGAATGCTGCTTTCGGGCGTGCTGGCGGGTGTCGTCGCGGCTCCCTCCGCGTCCGACTCGGTGGTTCCACCGCAGGCGGAAGCCGCGATCGCGAGGAGGACCGAACAACAAACCAGGCGCAAACGCATTTGTAAACCGTAGCCCAGGGTAGGTTCTGGCCGTATGCGATTTCGGGCAACAGAGATAGCCGCGGTCACAAGTGGCGTGCTCCATGGAGACGACGCTGAGGTGGTCGGCGCCACGCAGGACAGCAGAGAGCTGCAACCGGGACAGTTGTTCATCCCGGTTGTGGCCGAACGCGATGGCCACGAGTTCATCGCCGGCGCGCTCGAGAACGGCGCCGCCGCGTACCTGACCCAACAAGACCCGGTTGCCCATGGCTGGGGCGGCAGCGCGATTCTGGTCGACGACACCGTCGCTGCGCTGCAAGCACTCGGTCGACACGCCCGATCCCGTCTTGGCGAGGCCACCGTTGTGGGCATTACGGGCTCCGCCGGCAAGACGTCGACCAAGGATCTCCTGGCCTCGATACTGCGTCAGGCCGGTCCTACCCATGCCAGCGACAAGTCGTTCAACAACGAAATGGGTGTGCCCCTCACCATCGTGAATGCGCCCGACGGCACCGCAGCGCTCGTGGTCGAGATGGGGATGCGCGGACTCGGTCAGATCACCGAACTGTGTGCGATCGCGGCGCCGACCATCGGCATCGTCACGACGGTCGGGGTGGCCCACACCAGCGAACTCGGATCCGTCGAAGCGGTCGTCCAGGCCAAGGGTGAGCTGGTCGAAGCGCTGCCCGCGGGAGGTCACGCGGTGCTCAATGCCGATGTTCCCGAGGTAGCCGGCATGGCGGCCCGAACGGCGGCCCGGGTGATCACCTTTGGTTGCGAAGCCGGCGATGTGCGGGCGTCGCACATCGTGTTGGCCGACGATCTCACCTCGATGTTCCGTCTCGATTCGCCCTGGGGGAGCGCCGAGATAGCGCTCGGTGCCCGCGGCGAACACAACGTCGCCAACGCGTGTGCAGCGGCAGCGGCCGCGCTGGCATCGGGGGTGGGCATGACCTCGGTGGTCGCCGGCCTGCTTCGACCCGATCTCTCGCCATGGCGAATGGAACTGCACACGACGGCCTCGGGCGCTCGCCTCGTGAACGACGCCTACAACGCCAATCCACTGTCGATGGCCGCGGCGTTGCGGTCGGTGGCTGCACTGGCGGCCGACCGTCGCGTTGCCGTGGTCGGACTGATGGGGGAGCTCGGCGACGACGAGGCCGCGGAACATGCGCGGGTCGTGCAGCTGGCGGGGGAGTTGGGCATCGAACTGCTGGCCGTGGCCGACGCGCCGTACCCGGATGTGCCCCGCGTCGACGAACTGAGCGACGTGCCCGCCGCCCTGGGTGAACTGGGTGCCGGCGATGTCGTGTTGATCAAGGGCAGTCGCTCGACCGGGCTCGAAGCCCTGGTCGAATTGCTCCGTTAGTCGCCATTGCCGGTCGGGTTCATCAGTCACGCGGCGTGATCGGCAACCGGTCCGGCGGCAACGGCACGTTCGACTGCAGGTAGTTGTGCAGTTTCTCGGGCTCGCAGGTGGGGCAGAGATACAGCAGCAGCATCGACTGGATCGACAGCTGTGTGCCGCGCGACTTGTCGAGCACCGCTTGAAACGCCGGGCGCACGTCCTCGTTGCCGCAGGTTGGACACACCGGTTTGAGGTTGCGGTCCCAGATGAGGCCGCACGACTCGCAGGTGATCGTGATGGTCTCGCCATCACGATCACCGCGCAGTTCGTCTTCTTCACCGCAGTTGGCGCAGACCAAGTCGGACATGGCGCAACTGTAGAGCACCGCGCCTATGGGACGTTGGTGACGGTGGTGCAGTCGGGTTTGGCCTGGTCGGTGCCGGAGCCGCCGTCGCAGGAGTCTGTGCCGGCCGATCCCTTCAGGATGTCGTTGCCGCTGTTGCCGAACAGGACGTCGTCACCGGGACCACCCCACAGCACGTCGTCGTCGGGCCCTCCGTAGATCTCGTCGTCACCGACAGAGCCGCGAATTCGGTCGCTGCCGCCGTCGCCGCGGATGAAGTCGTCACCATGGCCACCCTTGAGGAAGTCGCGGTCATCGCCGCCGGAGATCGCATCGCGGTCGCCGCCGGCGCGCATCTTGTCGACGCCGCCTTCGCCGTAGAGCTCGTTGCGGCCCGATCCGGCGAAGACCCGATCGTTGCCCGCCCCGGCGCAGATGATGTCGTCACCTTGGCGGCCCCAGACCTGATCGTTTCCGGCGTAGGCGAAGATCACGTCGTCGTCGTTGGTCGCATAGATGTCGTCGTCGCCGTTGGTCCCGACGTGGGTTGGCGTGAGGCCGACACACGGGCTGTCGGCGGGGAGCTCGATCGCCAGGGGCCCCACCACCGCACCGACGAGGGCGGCCTTGCCCGTACCGTTGCTGTTGCTGGAGGTCACGCGGAATTCGTAGCGAATGCCCCCTGCCAATCCGGTCACTGCGCACTGCGATCCCGTGGTTGTACAACTGTTGCCGCTGGGCGTTGCCACGACCGTGTACGAGGTTCCTGGCGAGCTGTCCGGCTTGTCCCAGCTCACGACCGAGCGTCCGCTTTCGAGGCCGGTGGCGGCGAGGCCAACGGGAGGTCCGGGAACGAAGTCGAAGCCGTACAGCTCGCGGCCGTTGTCGGCGGTGGCGGCGAACAGTACCTTTTCGCCCAACCGGGCGAAGAGGCCCGGGTCGCTGCTATCGAACAGCGCGATGTTGCGAACGAGGGTGGTGTCGGCCGCGGTTCCGTCGGTGGAGAACGGTTCGGTACCGCCGAAGGGGTAGGTGCCGGAGTAGAACAAGCGGCCACCGATGCTGCTCGCAAACCCCGGGGTGTGATTCGCGGCACCGGGATTGACGTCCCTGATCAGCCACGTGCCGGTGGCCGTGCCGTCGCTCCGCCAGAGCTCGAGGCCGTGGGTTCCGTCGTTGGCGGTAAAGATGGCGACATCACCCAGCCGGGCGGCCGGGATGCCGGTGATCGACCCGCTGCTGCCCGGGTTGAGGTCGACGACGAGCTCGGTGTCGCCCAGTTCGTGTCGCCACATCTCGCCGCCGTGGGTGCCGTCGTTTGCGCCGAAGAGCACGGTGTTGCCGAGGTCGGTGAAGCCGAACGGATTCGAACCATTCGGGCCGGGCTGCACGTCGAGCAACATCTCGGTGTTGTTCGGCTTGCCGAACGTCGACCACGGTTCATCGCCATGCGTGCCGTCGTCGGCCGCGAAGAACATCTCGCCATCGGACTCGGCAAAGCCGTGGCTGTCGCTACCGCCGGCGCCGGGATTGAGGTCGGCGATCAACACGGTGCCGATTTCGGTGCCATCGCTGATCCATGGCTCTGCGCCGGATGTGCCGTCGTCGGCGGTGAACACGAAGAGATCGTCGGTGTAGGGCGTGAGGCGCATGGGGTCGCTACCGGTGGGCCCGGGATCGATGTCCTTTACCCGCACCGTTCCGCCGGTTGTGCCGTCGGTGGCGTAGAGCTCACGACCACCGGACGGGTTCGACGCGCTGAAGTACACGCGATCGTCGAGCACGATCATGTCTCGCGGAGCGCCGTCACCGACGGCGAGGTTGGCGAGCAGCTCGGTGCCGGCTGTTGTGCCGTCGGAGATCCAGAGCTCTTTGCCCGCCACGCCATCGTCGGCGGCGAACAGCGCCTTGCCGTCGAGGACCGTGATGGGACCTATTTCGGATCCGTTGGCACCCGGCCGGATGTCCTTGACCAAGTCGGTTCCGGCTTCGGTGCCGTCGGTGACCCACAACTCGGCGCCCATTCCGCTGCCGTCGTCCGCAACGAACACGGCCTTGGTTTCACTGATCGCAGTGATCCGCTCTGGGTCGCTGTCGCCGACACCGGGGTTGAGGTCGGCGACGCGCCCGGCAAAACCGTCGTCGTCCTGAGCAACTGCTGCGGTCGGTGCGCTGACCAGCAATGCCGCCAGCAATGCCAGAGAGAGGAGTAGTCGTTTCACGGTGTCCCGCCTTTGTTTGTGATGTGTTGTTGTTGTAGTTGGGTGCTCGGTCTTGCGTGGTTTGTGACTAGGGAATGCCGAACGTGGTGGTGCAATCGGGTTTGGCCTCATCGATACCGGGCCCGCCGTCGCAGCTGTCGGTGCCGGCCGACCCCTTCAAGATGTCGTTGCCGGTGCCGCCGTGGAGCATGTCGTCGCCCGGCCCGCCCCACAGCACGTCGTCACCGGCGTTGCCGCGTACGTCGTCGTTGCCGACCGAGCCGCGGATGCGGTCGCTGCCACCGTTGCCGAACACGAGGTCGTCGCCGTGGCCACCCTTGAGGAAGTCGCGGTCGTCGCCGCCGTAGATCGTGTCGGAGTCGGCGCCGGCCCGCATCTTGTCGATCCCTGCTTCGCCATACACGACGTTGTTTCCCGAGCCGGCGAAGACCCGATCGTCGCCGGCGCCGGCGCAGATCACGTCGTCGCCCTGACGACCCCAGATCCGGTCGTCGCCGTCGTAGGCGAAGATGATGTCGGGGCCGTTGGTGGCATAGATGTCGTCGGGTCCGTCGGTGCCGACGTGGGTGGGAGTGCGGCCCCGACACGGGTTGCCGACGGGGAGTTCGATGGCGAGCGGGCCGACGACCGCTCCGACGGTGGCCGCGTCACTGGTGCCGTTGCTGTTGGTGCTGACGACGCTGAATTCGTGGCGTACGCCCGAGCTCAAGCCGGTGACGGTGCAGGAGCCGAACAGTGTGGTGCAGGACTGCCCGGTGTCGGCGGTGACGGTGAGGCTGGTCCCGATCGACCGGCTTTCAGGCGGTATCCACGAGATGGTCGACTGCCCGGTGTCGAGGCCGCTGGCGGCCAAGCCGACCGGGGGACCCGGCACGAAGTCGAAGGCGTACAGCTCCTCACCATCGATGTCATTGCTGGCGCGAAACACGATGCGATCGCCAACCCGGGTGAAGTCGCGAGGGAAGCTGTGGCCGGCGAACGGGTTGATGTCGCGAATAACCGCGGTCCCCTGGGCGGAGCCGTCGGTCGCGTGCGGTTCGATGCCACCGAATGGGAGCTGGCCGGAGTAGAACACGCGCCCTCCCAAGGCGACCGCCTCGTTGCCACCCGATGACGACGCCCCGGGCAGGACGTCCTTGATCATGAAGGTGCCCCCGGCGGTGCCGTCGCTGAACCACGGCTCGAAGCCGTGCACGCCGTCATTCGCAGCGAAGAACAACCCCGTGCCGAAGGCGATGGGTTGGGTGAGGCCGCCCATGCCGTCGTCGCCGCCCGGGGCGATGTCCTTGACGAGGGTGGTTCCCGCAGCGGTGCCGTCGCTGACAAAGAGCTCGCGGCCGACGTCTGGCGTGTCGGCGCTGAACGCCACTCGATCGCCGAACTTCGCAAGTCCGGAAGGGAATGAGCCGGCCCCGGGATCCAAGTCGACAACTTGACGGGTTCCGGCGTTGGACCCGTCAGTGACCCAGAGTTCGAGGTTTCCGTTGGGGCCGCCGCTGAAGAACACGCGACTTCCGACCGCTATGTGGTCCCGAGGAAATGTCCCATCAGCTCCGGGTGTCATATCAATGACCAACTCGGTTCCTTCGGGCGTGCCGTCGCTGAACCACATTTCTCTGCCGTACGTGTCGTTGGTTGCGTAGAACACCACGTTGCCGTCGTCGAGTGCGACGACGGTCTGCGGGCCGGCGTTTGCGGCTCCCGGGTTGATGTCGGCGACGATAGACGTTCCGCTCGCTGTGCCATCGGTGACGGCAAGTTCGCGTCCGAGTAATGATGTCGCCGAATAGAAGATCCGGTCGCCAGCCACCGTGAGCGCACGGGGACTGCTTGAGCCAGGGGAGACCAGGTCGACCAGCAGCTCGGTGCCGGCCTCGGTACCGTCGGTGACCCACAATTCGGTGCCGTGGGTTCCGTCATTGGCAGCGAACACCACACTGTCGCCAAACTGCACGAGGTCCTCCGGTCGACTGTCTTCGGTTCCCGGCCAGATGTCCTTGAGAAGCTCGGTGCCCGCCTCGGTCCCGTCGGTCACCCAAAGCTCGATGCCGTGCGCATCGTCGGTCGCCGTGAACACCGCCCGGAAACCACCAGCGCCGACTGGCGTGATGTCATCGATGAACGTTGCCGCATCTCCGGGGCCAATGTCGGAGATACGGCTGGCGAACCCGTCGTCGTCGGCTGCCTGAGCTGGCGCGGCCAGCAACGTGACAACCAGGAGGGCCGCAAGAAGTGAGTGGAACAATCGAGTCGCCATACCCCTCTGGCGTTCCATCGGGCGGAACAGTGTTCCGTTGGTTCGCCTTCTCGCCATCTGCCACGCGGGCGCGGATCATTGTGGCCATCTGGCGCAGCTGCTAGACCGGGCTGCAGAACGACGATGGTGCGGGAGGCAAGAAGTGCGGACTTCGAATGTTGGATGGATGGTGGTTGCGGTCGCCGCAGCGGCGCTGGCGACCCTGGTGGCTGTGCCGGGCGCGGCAGGTCAAGCCGAAGGTTTTCCGGAATGGATCGAGGTCGCCGTTCCTATAGAGGTAACTGACCCGCGCGGGGTTGTCCTCGACCCCGCGACCGGCCACCTGTTTGTCGCCAGCCGCGGGGGCGACACGATGTCTGCCTATGACGTCGACGGCACCTTCGTGACGTCCTGGTCGGTCGGGGCCGCGGCCAATCCAAACGGGATCACGATCCACAATGGTGAGATCTTCGTCGCCGAGGAGCAAACCGACCGGGTCAGCGTCTGGACACTCGACGGCACATTCAAACGGGCGTGGGGCACCACCGGCGTTGGCAATGGCCAGTTCGACGAGCCGTGTGACGTAGCCGTATCGCCCACCAACGAGGTATACGTCGTCGATGCCAACAACGACCGGGTGCAGGTGTTCGACGTCAACGGTGGGTACCTGCGGCAGTGGGGAAGCACCGGTTCAGGCAACGGTCAGTTTGACCACAATTGTTCGGGTGCCAGCATTGACTACGCCGACGGCGAGTTCTTCGTCACCGACGAGCGCAACCATCGGGTGCAGGTGTTCGACAGCGCCGGTGCCTACAAGCGCCAATGGGGCTCCTTTGGCACCGCCGAGGGCCAATTCAATCAGCCCGGCGGAATCGATGCTGTCAACGGAAGCATCTATGTTGCCGATTACTTCAACGACCGTGTCCAAGTGTTCAGCGTCGGTGGCGTGTTCCGCGGTGCGATCGAGGTGGGAACGCCGCGAGGGATCCACGTCGATCCAGACGGTTCAACGATCTGGGTCACCGACAACGTCGAGAACCTGCGAACGTTCGTACCCGACAACTGCCCCGGCGTCGACAACCCCGATCAGGCCGACGTCGACGGAGACGGCATCGGTGATGCCTGTGACCCCGTCGATGGCCGTATCGCAAGCGCATGTTCGCTCGTCGCGAGCCCTCACGCGGTCACCCACATGGGAACCGAGGGTGACGACGACATCTTTGGCACCGCAGGCGACGACGTGATCTTCGCTCTCGGCGGCAACGATCGGGTTTGGGGACTCGAAGGCAATGACATCATCTGCCTCGGCCCTGGCGACGATCGGGCGTTTGGCGGATCAGGGCGAAACCTGTTGTTCGGCGAGGGCGGTATCGACAAGATGCGCTCTGGGGACGACGCCGACATTCTGTACGGTGGCCCCGACCGGGACTTTCTCAAGGCCGGCCATGGCGACGACCTGATTTACGGGCAAAGCGGATCCGACCGGCTGCGAGGGTCGGCGGGCAACGACATCGTCCGCGGCGGCGGCGATAACGACGTCATGTGGGGTGGGCCGGGCGACGACACGTTGCTCGGCGGCCCAGGAAACGACATCTTGAAGGGATCGGCCGGTATCGACTCGTGTGACGGAGGAGGGGGCGTCGACATCGCAAAGCCTGACTGCACGACGACCAGCAACATCCCCTAACAGACTGCATGGCCGCACGATTTCAGGATTGGTTGTCGGACCCCGACCGGTCTGCCGCTACGCTTTGCCCCCTTCGGGCGATTAGCTCAGCTGGCTAGAGCGCTGCCTTCACACGGCAGAGGTCGAGGGTTCAAGTCCCCCATCGCCCACGTGTGCACTTCGTGCACAATGCCAATTTCGCAGAGCGAAATTGGCCGGTCGGTTTCGATCCTGGCGGATCGAAGCCCTTCCCGAGTTCTTCGCCCTGGGGGCTCAGAACTCCTGACCCAGGACGGGTAGATGGTTCAAGAGCCGTCCCCGAAGAACTTCGGCCACCCCGTTGGGGTGGCTTTGTTTTTCTGAACGTGTGCGGGCCCGCTGTGTCATTGTGCGTTCGGGCCACGCAGGCCTTCCTCTGGCCGGAAAGGCCCCGCCGGAGGCGGCGGGTGTCAACCGACACCCCGCAGCGCTGCAGGCCCCGCCGCGGGCCCGTGTGCACTTCGCAGGTTGGTCGACGTTCGCGTACGGTGAGTCACACATGACGGCCGCGCGCACCGCTCCCGGTGGTCGTGGCGTGACTGCGCTGGCTCGAACGGACGAAGGGGGTCCACATGAGTGAGATCGGACGAAGGCAGTTCCTGTGGGGAGCGGCGGTCGCCGCCGCCGGTATCGGCCTGCCCGGTGGCATCGCAGATGCGGCTTCGCCACCTGGGTCGCTTCCGCTGGGGGGCCGGTGCCAACTTCCCGGCAAACACCTCCACAACGTCTTGCCTCGCCCTGGGTCCCCGGGACTGGTGGACGAGCGGTACTACCGGCGTCGGATTCGCGCCTACCTCGACTACGCCACGGACTTCGAACGCTTCTCGAGTCCGTCCGGCATCGCGGTTCACCTCATCGAGGCCCGTCGCAACCGGAGGTACAGCTGGAACATCGATGGCGTGACCGTCGATTCGCTCACCGCTGTCTGGACCCAGATCGATGAGTGGCGCGACACCCGAGACTTCAACTTCATGTATCTCAACTGGGTGTATGCGCTCGGTCGCGGCCGCAAGCGTATGACCCGCATCGACCCGGAGGTGATCGCCGCGATCGAGCAGCGCTATGTCGCCAACAGGTACCGCTACAACGACCCCTTGCCCGACGATCGGATCGACCACCTGTGGTACTGGTCCGAGAACCATCGCATCATCGGGCTGGCAAACGAGTTGTTGGCCGGCCAGTTCCTGCCCGATCACGTCTTCACCGTCACCGGTCTCACCGGTGCCGAGCACGCCACACGCGCCAAGCCCGACATCCTGGCGTGGATCGACGAGCGCGCCCGCTTCGGATTCTTCGAATGGCATTCCAACGTGTACATGGTCAAGAACATCACGCCGCTGCTGATGCTCTGCGAGCTCAGCGACGACGTCGAGATCGTGCACGCGGCCGCAATGGCGCTCGACCTGTGTCTGTTCGACATGGCGACGCACTATCACCGCGGCGCCTATGTGGCGCCGCACGGACGGTCGTACAAGAAGGACAAGATGACCGCGCGCGACGAGGACAGCTATGGCTTCGCCAAGTTCCTGTTCGACGACACCGACCCAGACTTCGTGACCCCGACCGACACGACGACGACGTTCTTCTGTGCTGCCGATCGGTACCGCCCGCCCGAGCTCATTCTGCGCGTCGCCAACGACGACCGGCCCGCCATCACGCGCGAACGCCACGGCGTGTTCGTCGACGCGAGCGCTCCCATAACAGAGAACCCCGAGGCGCCGTTCGGCTACGACTTCGACGATCCGGCCAACCTGCCGTTCTGGTGGTCGACGGGCGGAATCGGAATGTGGCAGATCGCCGATGTGAGCGTGGCCGAGGCCGACGCGTATCGCCTGTGGGAAGGCGACGCGTTCCAACTCGTCACCCAACTGCGCGACGTGAACGGCGGTGACGTCGAACGGATCAAGGCATGGGAGCAGGCCAACCACATGATCCTCAACCTCGGCTTCCTGGCCGAGGGAAACACCTACAGCTATCGGACCGGCAAGGTGGCCCTCGCGAGCGTGCTCGATCATCGCAAGGGCGAGATGCGTGATCAGGTCCACATGTGGCAGGCAACGATCGACACGGAAGCCCGCGTGTTCACCACGCATCCGATGACCGATGTCGCCGCCTCGACCAACTGGTCCGACGACGGAGAGCCCGGCTATTGGACCGGCGAGGCATCGATGCCACGGTCGGCGCAGTATCGCAACAGCGCTGTGCACATCTACCTGCCCGCCTATGACGAAACCCAGGACCCCATCCTCGCCCTGGTGTTCCGGTACCGCGAGTTCACCCACGCGTATTTCCCACAGGATCGGTTCGACCAGGTCGTGCAGGTCGGTCACTGGACGCTCGGAGCAAAAGATGGCGGGTACATCGCGTTGTGGTCCTGGCGTGAGCCGACGTGGCGGGAGTACGACCCTGCGGTCAATGCCACCAACGGCATGACACAGCCTTTCGATCTTGTCGCTCATGGTGGTCCCGACAACGTGTGGATCACCGAGGTCGGTACCGACGACGCGGGGAGCTTCGAAGACTTCGTCGACGACGTCACTGCATCTCCTCCGGAGGTCACTCGGACCGAGACCGGATTCGATGTTTCCTGGCGTTCACCGACGAATGGCCTGCTGACCTTCGGCTGGGACGCGCCGTTCGTGGTGGCGGGCGAGGAGCAGCAGATCACCGACTTCCCTCGTCACGACTCACCGTGGGGTTCGGTCGACCGCCTCTCCAAACACTATGAACTGCAACATGGCAGCACGGTGCTCGAACTCGACTTCGATGCCGATGTTCGCAACGTGCGCCCGTGTCGGCCTCGTCGGTGACGCCGCGCAACTGTTGCGGATCGTGTCGGCTGCCTCGTCCGAAGTCCAGTGCGATCCGTTCATCCCGTAGTCTGACGTGCCTGACGTTGCGCCTTGCGGCTCCGCACCGCCCGCCGGCCGGTCTTCGCTGAGCTCGCGATGATCGGAGGCACGAAGAGGTTTGCCACGCGGGCCACCCGCACTGCCTTCGACGGCTTCGCCCACGTGACGTCGGAGTTCACGTTCGGGGCATCTGCGGCCAGGGGAGACGAGAAGTAGTACGCCGAGAAACACAGTCGGCTCCGTGCACCGGGGGCGCCGACCGCCTTCGGGTGGCCGTGGGGCGCGTTGGTGGTATCGAACACCACAAGACGTCCCAGCTCCGGCACGATCTCGACCACCGGGCCGTCGTCAAGCGATCGCCAGAGCTCGAGTTGGCCACCCCAGGACGCCGACCAATCCTCGTTGAGGTACACGAGCGCGTTGACCCTTCGGATGAGACCGAGGTCGTCGTTGGTGGTGAAGTCGACGTGGGGTCGTAGGAAGCCTCCGGTCGGGACATCGAAGTAGCCAGCCGACTTCAGATGCGGATCGGGAATCAGGCCGTGAATCCCGGTGAGTCGTTCGAGGAAGCGTACGAACTCGGTGGCGTTGAGCTCCCGCGAGAGCCGCCGCGCCGCTGGCCCAAAGAGCTCAGGACGATCGAAAACGTGCTTCAACTCGGTCGCTGTGTCGTAGGTACGCCACGTGCCCTTCGATTTCGGTGGGAGCTCATCTGCGACGTCGCGCAGCCCTTGGATGTCCAACAGGCCGTCGATGACCGCATGCGGAAACGGATCGGCGTCGCGGTAGGACGAAGCCAAAGTCTCCGCTCGACCCTGGAGCTCGTCCATGGACGGTAAGAACGACGAAACCGACCAATCATTGGCGGGAGCCATCAACCGTGTATCTCCTGGGTAGGGCGGACGCAGAATGCGTTCGAAGCCGAAATGCTGAGAAGTGATGGAAGCATGCGGAACGGGCGAAATGCGCGGACCGCAGCGAGACGAAGAGTACATCGGGCCGCCGACCGCGTGGAGAAATACGGCCAAAAATCTCACCCCACCGGTCCGAAAGGCAGACCCGAGGCGGCCGGTGACCGGCAAGGCGTATCCGAGCGGTAGCTTCGGGCCCGACGAGGAGAAGCGATGCGGCATACGAACCGGTTGATGATGGCGATGATTGCGGCTCTGGCCCTGAGCGCGGCCGCGTGCAGCTCTGACGGCGGTGAAAGCGTCGCGGCGACCACGGCAGAGTTGGGCACCACAGATCTGCCCGAAACGACCGCCGCCGTAGGTACCACTGCAGTGGCCACCACCGAATCGGCGACCACCGAAACGACCACCACCGACGCAACATCGACTGGCATGGACGTCGTCGAGCTCGTGACCGCCCTCGCGTCGGACGAGATGAACGGCCGGGACAACACCACAGCGGGCTCGCAGCTCGCCCGGGACCTGCTCGTGGCCGAACTGTCCCAGTTCGCCGAGCCGATCTACCTCGCGATCGAGGGCGGCGACGGCTTCCTGCAGCCCTACCAGTACGAGCGAACGACCGACTCGGGTTCAAGCGTCGAGGAGGGGACGAACATTCTGGCCGTGATCCCGGGCTCGGAACTGCCGGACGAGTACGTCATGGTCGGGGCCCACTACGACCACCACGGCAACGACTGCCAAGGCATCACCGCCGACGACAACATCTGCAATGGCGCCAATGACAACGCCGCCGGGGTTGGGGTTGTGATGAGAATCGTCCGAGCGATCGCTGCCGACGGAGCACCCCGCCGATCGATCATCGTCGCCCTGTGGGACGGCGAGGAAGACGGCCTCATCGGCTCTCGGGCCTACGTGGAAGATCCTGCGATTCCGCTCGACCAGACCATCGCGTATGTGAACTTCGACATCCAGGGTGCCAACCTGCTGCCGTCGCTGGCCAACTCCACCATCCTGGTCGGCGCCGAGACCGGCGGCCCCAACCTGGTCTCCCACGCCACCGAGGCCACCGCCGCATCCAGCCTCGACACCGTCATGCTCAGCCTGCTGTTCGGTCAAGGGCGATCCGACCATGCGGTCCTGGTGGCCGCCGGCGTGCCATCGGTGTTCTTCACCGACGCGAACACCGGCTGCTACCACACGGTGAAGGACGACATCGAGGCCGTCGACTTCGGCAAGCTCGAGCAGCAGAGCAACACCGCGGAGGCGCTCACCCGGGCACTCCTCGCCACCGACGACGTACCGCAACTCGACGCCGACGCCCCCACCAGTACCTACAAAGATGCCGCGCAACTGCTACGCATCGTGGCCGCGGCCGAACCCGACTTCGGATACTTCGGCGACGCACAACGGACGACGGCCGAGCAGTACCTGGTCGATCTCCAGTCGGTGGTCGATGCCGGTGCCGAAGCGTTCGATGACGATGCGAACGGCATCCTGCTCGGCGGTGCGGTGCAACTGGTCACGGCCCTGTCCGAAGTCGAGTGCGATCCGTTCATCCCGTAGCCCCGGGGACACGGACCTCCTCCAGTTCGCCCGGGTCGAGGTCGATACAGTGGATCTATGAAGCAGCTGATCAACTTCCTTCGCGATCCGGTCATTTTGGTGCCGTTGGTCATCGTGTTGTGGTTGGTCTACGGGTTGATCGGCGGGTTCGATCTGTGGTGGATCGTGGTGGGCCTGGTCGCCTCGGTCGTGCTGTCCCGCATCATGCGCAACGCCAAGAACCCATAGCTGTTGTGGCCTACGGGATCGCGGTCGTGGTGGTGCAGTCCGGCTTGGCCTGGTCGATGCCGTTGCCGCCGTCGCAGTGATCCGTGCCCGCCGAACCCTTCAAGATGTCGGCGCCGCCCTGGCCGTAGAGCAGGTCGTCTCCCGGCCCACCCCACATTACGTCTGCTCCAGCGCCTCCGTACAACACGTCGTCGCCGAGGCTCCCGCGGATGCGATCGGTGCCGCGCTCGCCGTAGATCACGTCGTCGCCGTGACCGCCTTTCAGGAAGTCGCGATCGTCACCGCCGTAGATGCGGTCGGCATCGCCGCCCGCCCGAAGTTTGTCTATACCCGCCTCACCAAAGACGGTATTAGCGCCCGAGCCGGCAAACACCCGGTCGTTGCCGCTGCCCGCACAGATGACGTCGTCACCTTGGCGTCCCCAGATCGTGTCGTCTCCGCCGTACGAGAAGATCACGTCATGTCCGTTAGTGGCGTAGATCTCGTCGTTCCCGTCGGTGCCGATGTGGGTCGGCTCCAGGCCCCCGCAGTGCTCGCCGAGGGGAATCGTGATGTCGAGTGGACCGAGGACCACGGTGTTGCTCGGCGCGGACAAGCTGCTCTCTCCGTAGCGGTTGAAGCCGACCACGGCGAACTGCATCGGCACGCCGTTGACAAAGGGACTGCCGCCATCGAATGTGCCAGTTGCTCGGCATGACGTCTCGTAGGTTTCGCAAACTGCCCGCACCGGTATCCCGCCCTCCAGCAGGGCTGCGTAGTAGCCGAAGCGATCGTCGGGACCGCTGGGCGGCGCTATCCATGAGATGGTCGTTGCTCCGTCACCGATCGTGGCGGTGACGCCGGTCGGGGTGTCGGGCTTCTCGCCGATCGCCCACAGCTCTCGGCCGATCCCGTCCGATTGTGCGCCGAACAGCACACGGTCGCCGACGACGCCGAACGAATACGGCTCGCTGTCGGCCGCCCCAGGGTTGATGTCACGGGCCATCCTGGTCGTTGCGGCCGTTCCCTCGCTCACCCATGGCTCGAAACCGTGTACACCGTCGTTGGCGGTGTACACCACCCCGCCTCGGTAGGGAACGACGGCGCTCGGGTTGCCGTTACCCGAACCCGGCACGGCGTCGCGCACCATCGTCGTCCCGGCCACCGTGCCGTCGCTGACCCACAGTTCGTTGCCGTGCGTGCCGTCGCTGGCCTCGAGGTACAGCAGGCCGCCGCTCAGGACGAAGTAGCCGGGCCACGAGTTCGCCGCCCCGGGGTTGATGTCGATGAACAAGGACGTTCCGGCCGCTGTCCCATCGGTGGTCCACAGTTCGGCGCCCGATGTGGTGGTTCGGGCGCTGAACAAGGTTCGGCCGCCGACTTCTGAGTAGCCATAGGGGTAGCCATGTCCAGCGCCCGGATTGATGTCCTTGACCAGACGGGTACCGGCCGATGTGCCATCGGTCGCCCAGAGCTCGACACCCAACGTTCCGTCGTTTGCCGAGAACAGCACGTCGCCACCGGCGGCCCGAAAGCCTTGGGGACCGGCGTCGCCGACGCCGGGATTGATGTCCTTGAGCAGCTTGGTGCCCCCCGTCGTGCCGTCCGATGTCCAGGCCTCCACCCCCGTCGAACCGTCGTCAGCTTGAAAGAAAAGCACGTCGCCGACCGCCGCCGCCTCGGCGATGAAGCTTCGGTCACCGCCCGGGTTGATGTCCTTCACCCGTCGGGTACCGGCGGTGGTGCCGTCGGTGGCCCAGAGTTCGGCACCCGTGATCCCGTCGTCGGCGATGAAGAACACCTGGTCGTTCACCCGAACGAGGCCTTCCGGTTCGGAGCCGAGACCGCCCGGCCGGATGTCGAGGAGAAGCTCGGTGCCGGCGGTGGTGCCGTCGCTGACCCACAGTTCCGCGCCGTGGAGCCCGTCGTCGGCGCCAAAGAGCACGTGGTCGCCGAGCGACGTGAGATCGTTCGGAGCACTCGACGCCGATCCGGCGTTGATGTCCTTGAGCTGCGCCGTGCCACTTTCGGTGCCGTTGGTGATCCACAACTCCTCACCGCCAGCGCTGTCCTCCGCAACGAACAGCGCCTGATCATCAGCAGCGACAAACGAGTTCGGCCCGCTCGAGGTAGCGCCGGCGGCAATGTCGCGGACCAGAAAGACCTCGTCGGCGGTCACCCCGGCTTGGGCGCCGGCGGGCACGCCAACGGCCCCCACGATGAGTCCCAGTGCTGCAATTCCCGCTTTGATTCGCATATCCAGAAGGCGTTCAGTCATGCGGAACAATGTTCCACGCAATGGAACGCCAGTGGGGTATGCGAAACACAACGAGCACCAAACTGTTCCGACGACTGATCGTACTGCTGTTCATCGCTCTCGTGGCCGCCGGTTGTGGCGGCTCCGACGATGCGGGTACCGGGGGCGACGACAACGCCGGGGCCAACACCGATGGAGTCGGCGGCGACGCATCCGGCGAGTTCACCGGCGGTGTCGAGCCCAGGGAGCAGGACTTCTTCGGCACGTTCGAGATCGACCCGGCAGCGCTCAACACCAACACCGCGACGTTGGCCGACTTCACCGTTGCACCCCGGGGTGAGCGTCAGGTGGCACCGGATATTACCCCGGTCATCGATACGTGTGCCGCACTGTCGGGCGCAGAGCTGGGCGGCATCGTCGAGGCGGCGGCGGAGCGCGATTCCTTCGGGGGTGAGTACCCCTTCGATGACGGAACACCGAGTGGGGCTGCTTGCACCTACGCCGCCGACACCCACCGCATCACCATCATCATCGGGTCGAGCGATCAGGTGAACAACGAC